>ENA-OQAR01000459-OQAR01000459.1-human-gut-metagenome-genome-assembly--contig:-NODE-459-length-12318-cov-6.160528_pt1 | contig 12318 bp, 10 predicted proteins | sample MGYA00242738_ERZ504533 | MGnify/ENA primary metagenome ERZ504533 (study PRJEB26092, sample SAMD00036276) | human gut metagenome | host: Homo sapiens | study: EMG produced TPA metagenomics assembly of... | reverse complement strand
CAACCGACAAGGCCATGTACACCAAAAAAATTTATTCCCCAATAACCCACCATAGGGGGAGGGCCAAATCCGGCCCTCCCCCTGTGTATGATGGATTATCCCTCTATACCCTATTGGTGAATTGTAAAATTGTTTTGCCTTGCGGCGGGCGCATCAGGCGCGGTTCTTCTTTTTCAGGCTCAGCAGCACGCCAACACCGGCCACAACCAGCAGCACACCAATGCCGCTGAACAGCAGGGTGCCGAAACCACCGGTGGTGGGCAGCTTGAAGCCCTTGCGGTTGATGATTTCGGTAACATGGCGGCCATACGTCTTACCGTCCACGGTAATGCCAGTCTGCGTACCATCCTTAGTAAAAGTTTCTTCCTTTTTTGTCACATCACTCTTAACCAGTACACCATCTTTTTCCTCATAGGATTCAGTCCATGTCTTCTTATAAGCAATACTCAATTCTACTTTTACCGGAGCCGTCAAAAGGTTATAACCCTGTTTCGTTTTAGTTTCTACCAGATAGTAAGTGCCGTTTGCAAGTCCGTCCACATTGGCTTTACCGTCAGGACCCGTTGTGATACCAGACTTAACTTTTACCCATTTCTCGTTTTCGCCTGCTGCCGGAAGTTTCAGTGTGTTTGCTGTAGCGGTATCAATTTCGACTGCACCGTCAGGAAGCTTCTCATCTTTTCCTACCAGCTTATACAAATCAAAGGTTACGCCTTCAAGGTAGATGTCTTTACCAGTTTCATCTTTGACATCAGCCTTCTTCAAAATCTGAATCTGGAACGTATAAACGACAGTTTCATCGCCGCGTTTATTATTGTTCTCCGGCTTGTCCTTATCCTCATCTGTCACATCTGTTTTGTTAGAGTACTCCAGCTTAGCCTGGTTCGTGTTGCCATCAGTGGTCATATCTGCATCAGCAGTCAGTTTTGCATTATAGCTAATGACAATCTGCTTACCTGCATATGCTCCCATCTTGGTGGGATCAAACGCAACCGTAAAACCGCCATTGTCAAGTTTAGTAATGGTGTATGCGTCTGTAGGAACGGCTACCAAGCTTTCGCCATCCTTATACTGGACACTGATAAGGTCGTTACCATCAGCATCCTTTACCTGATCGACCAAATTGGTCGGGGTATCCGTTACTTCAAACTTCTTCAGGCGGGTGATATTCTGGGGAACGGTAACAGTAATCTTGTACGGAATTTCATCGCCTACATTGTAGTCAGCAGCTTTACGATACTCGTCGCTTGTACGGTCTTTTACCGTCTTTTCAATGTCAGGTGCATAGTTTTTAACTGTTACTGTTGTGTTCTCTGCGGTATAGTCACTGCTATGGTCTGCATTTTCTGCTCTGCTTACCGTACCATCGTCAGCAATCGTAAATACATAATAATCACCTGCATTGATGACGTATTTACGATTTTCACCTGTTACTTCATCGCTATAACCAATTTCCTTGAAACGGTAAGTACCCGGCTTCAAACCGTCAATGGTTACCGAACCGTCAGGAGCAGTCGTTTCAAAAGTAGTAGTATCATCGGGATAAGGTACCCATCTATTTGTATCGTCATCCTTCAGACGTTCAAGACTAAATTTAACCCCTGCCAGCGGTGTTCCAGCTTCTTCTCCTACAACGCCGAGTTTTTTCAGCGTAATAGCACCTTTTATGTGTGCTGTTTTTGGGGTAAAACAACCACATCATACAACCACTGCTTCTGAGCGTTTGCATCTTCTGTCACACGCGTCATAGGAATAGAAACCAAGAACGGTTCTACCGGTTCAGTAACTGTAGCCGGTTTGCCGGTTTCAATCACAAGATAAAGGCCAACAGGGAGATTCGTGAACTGCACCTTGCCGTTCTTGTCTGTTTTTTTCTCCACGCCGACTTTATCAGCACCTTCAATTTGTTTGTTATATTCTTCTTTTACTTTGCCATCTACCATGTAGTCAGATGCTTCCGGTGCTTTTTTCATTTGTTTTACCGTTATAATATTCTTGCAATTCGGTTGCATTTTTTTACCTGATAAATAGTAAATCCAACATCTTCTGCGGGTTCCGTGCCATCAGGAATATTCTGCTTTTCACCTGTACCTGCTTCACCATGAATCTCCTCTGCATGCAGATACTTATAAATGGTAATCGAGCCTTTTCTGCTCGGGATCGATTACACTGTTTGTTGTATTCGTTGTTTCTGGCAATGCGGGTGCATCCGCTGCCATTGCTGGCATGGCGCACAGGCTGAGGGCCAGGGCGGCGCTCAACAGGCCTGTGAGAAAACGTTTTGCTTTTTTCATTTCAGTACCTCTTCTCTTAAAAAAAATCATCATCGGATGGGCGGCGAAGCCGCCCGGCTTAGAGGTTCTGCATCAGCACGGCGTGCAGTGCGGGGCGCTGCAGCGGGGAAACGCTGCCGCGCCGCCCGCACTGTGCCGTGAAGAAAAAAAGGAAGGGAAAACCGGGCCGCTTGCCCACTTGGCTTAAGGTGCATCTGAAAACAAAGGAAATAACGGATATTTCGCAGCCACAAGCAGGATGTAAGGCAAAGAGCCGCCGGAATCCTTTCCGGATCCCAAGGCTTTTTAAGCCTTAACACAACATCCGGCTGCGCTTATAGAAACAGGCGATATTTTCAGTTTTTCAGTTATACCCCGGCTTATGGCTGCGCCCTGCCGTAAAACGGGCGCGCACTGGCGGGCAGGCCCTGTACCCTGGGGGTTGCTGGGTTTCCGGGGGATGGTTAATGTCGCCGGCCCCCTTTCCTGTTGTAGCGGAATGTGAATATCAACAGCCCTGCCACCGCCAGCGGCATGCCGATCAGCAGCCACAGGCTTGGCGCGTCTGCACCCGTGTGGGGCAGCTCAGGCGTTTTACGGTTCAGAACGGTAAGGTTCATGGTGTAGGTGTTATTGGTGCCCGGCTTAAACTTGTCTTTGTCCTCAATTACCTGCCCATCAATATAACACTTGCCTTCTTGGGTAAATTGGATCACAATTGGCTGTGCCAACAGGTTGTACCCCGGATGTGCCTTGGTTTCCGTCAGGCGGTATGTACCGGGTTCCAGATTTGTGAACACATCGGTGATTTCGCCGTTGCCGTTCGTTGTGGCGGTAATGGAACCTGTGTTTTCGTTATCGAATTTATAGGTAGTATCTACCTGCGGTTCTCCTTCGGTTGTTTCGACCAGCTTTTCCAGCTTGAACTCAACGTCACTCAAGGGCACATCTTTGCCATTTTCGCCTTTTTCCGCGTCCTTCTTGATGATATCCAGTGCAAACTTCGGGTTCTGCAGCGTGTTGGTCAGCTCAATCTTGCCGCTGCCGCCGGTGATGGTTCCATCGGCTACTGTGGCTGGCGTTGTAGTTGCGCCGGTTTCGCTGTTCGTTTCGCTTTTTGGTGTTGCTTCAGCCGTTACCGTTACACCATACGTATTGCCGTCAATCGTAATGGTTCCGTTTGCCGCGATAAAGTTGCCTTTATCGTTCACCGTACCTTCCACAATGCGGTATTGGTAGTTCGTGTTGGTTTCGCCAACCTGGCGCTGATCCAAACCGCTAAAGGTATGCTTCCAGCCATTATTATCATCGGGGGTAATGGTAAAATAGTCTTTCGGGCTGCCAGCCGGGTACTTTACCAGTTCCCATTCTTTATCGTCTGTGCTGGTTTCCAGGCGGCGCTGGAGCTGGATGTAGATTTGTTTCGGCTGCTTCGCAGTGCTAAGATCGTCCTTACCATTTGCATCTTTCCAGAGCTTATCGAACTCAATGTTGATCAGTGTGCGCCGGGTGTTGGTAAAGATTGCGGTAATTGGGTAGGTGTTTGGCTTCTTAATCACGCCTTCCACGGTGTTGTCGATCACATCGGCGGAATCGCATTCTTTCGGAACAGTTACGCTTTGCAGCCTGGAACCATCTAGCGGTGTAACTTCCTCGATGGTATAGCGGGTGCCAACGGGGATGCCGGTGATGGTTCCGGTGTGGTCGCCATTTTCGCCCATTTTGATTTCAACATACTTTTCGATGGGCTCTGTTGTTTCCAGACCCTCACCGCCAACATTATTAAAGGTAACTTTGAACTTGTAGGTTCCGGTCAAGTTTTCGCCGTCTGCGGCCCGCTTTTCGATTTTCAGCCCGCCGGTTTTGACGGTGTTGACGTATTTTACCTTTAGCTTTGTCAGCGAGCTTGTATCGTCCGGATTCTTATAGGAGCGGAAGACGATGGTGTCGCCTTGGGGTTTGGTTCCGGTATAGTTATTACCCGTTATATCATCATCCGTTCCCTTCTTTTCCGTTCGGCCATCATCGGGGCCATCGGCAGGGGAGCTCTGGCTATTCAGCGGCCTGGGCTTTTCGAGCGTTACTGATGTATAATCCGTACTCGTCGGACTCGTCGACTCAACCTCCCGCCCGTTCTCGCACACCGTCCATGTGGTGTCGTACAGGTTTTCGTTCAGATCCTCTTTGAGCGAAATGTAGCTGCCGCGGCGGAACTGGTCGCTGAAGGTAACGGTTTCTCCAGCTTCCAGAACAAAGCGTCCGTCCTTGTCCACCAACTGGGTGTCGCTGTCCTTGGTGGAGGTGTACTGTGCGTTTTCGGCGTTTTCCAGCTGACCGGTTGTGGCGGATTTGTAATCCGGGATTTCCTTCTGATCGGTTGTAAAGCCGGACATCGTACTTGGCACCGCTTTGGGAGTGAAGGTAAAGTTCCTGAAATAGATGTTGCGGTTATAGTTATCGCCCACGCGGATGGTTGTAACGCTGCCGCTAAAATTGTCCTGCTCTTTCATCTTGTGCAGGTCCAGCTTTACGGTGACCCATTTGCCTGTCACCACTTCGACCGAGCCATACGTTGCGCCGTTAATGCCTGTTGTGCCAAGGCTGCCTTTTTGGACGTTCTTTTCATCCAGCAGTTCCAGATACAGGTTGTTGAGGGAAAGTTCACCACCATCTTCTTGGGAAACGTAAACCTGGAACGTAAGGAAGCGCATGTTGTCTTTGATATTGATGGGTTTATTCAGCGTCAGGATGCCACGACGTTTCTCACGCGCTGCACTTTGCGTATCCATATAGCGTGCGTACCAGTGAAGGACCTGTTCGGTATTTTGCCCGGAACCTTGCTCGGGATCTGGCCATTGGTTTTGTTCCTTCTTGAAAATGTAGTCCTCGCTTCCTGGGGTTGCGGGGGCAATGTTGCTAACATCCGCATCCAAATTCACCTCTTTGGTATCGCTTGGATTCGGTTTAGCGGCATCTTTTGTTCCATAATGGGTTGCCTGGTTCTTGATGGTGAAGTTGAAGATTTTTCTTGTCTGTAAAGCATTTTTTGGAACTCCGGATCAACGTTTTTCAGAACGACCTGTTTTTTGAACCTGCAGCTCGTTATTATCCGGGAAGTTGAACGCCACCGCCATGTTGGACTCCCACATACCGCGTTCCATATAGTACATGGTAAGGGTGTGGGTGCCGGGCTTCAACGTTGTTGTTTGCTTGCTCTTGTACTTAAAGGTGATTTTGTTACCCAGATACGTTACGGTTTTGTTTGCGTCAGGATTATAAACCGTGTTGTTGCTTGCCTTGATGTCGCTGACATACGAGGTGTAGTTGTTTCCGTTTTCGTCCGCGCCAAACTCCAGCAGGCCAGAAGCTTTACCGTGGTCACCGCCAACATCCAGTGCAAGCTTACCGTCAATGTAGACCCAGACGTCATCATCGCCGGAGAAGAAGAACTTGATGGGGACGTAGTTGCCATTATCAGCTTTTACTTTACCATCGCTTGTCAGGGTAAACTGGAATTGCAGCTTAGCACCAAAGCCATAGTTATAAGTAGAAGCCTTGTCTTCACTCGCCCCGCTGTTGAAGGGGAAGAAGCCGTAGGTATAAACCGGCTCTCCTTTCTCGTTTTTAACCGTCTCTCCTTTCTCGTTTTTTACCTCTACAGGCGTAGAATCAGACTTCAGGTTTTTGGACTTGGATTCCAGTGCATTTTGCTTCTGTAGGAAGTAACCCCCATTATCTGGATCGTTTTTCAGATACAGTGTCGTTTTTGTCACTATCGAAGTACCAGTACTTGACGCCTTTTTTCGTTGGCATTGGTAGCGTCCGATTCTTTAAAGACTTCATCTTGTGTAAAGGGGAAAGAAACCTCTTTGTAGACATTGCCAAGTTTTGCCTTTTTGGAGTTTTCTCCTTGCAGGAATTCTTCGTTGAAGAACGGCATAGCAAGATCGGTGGTGCCGTTCATTATAGGCTTGCCGTTTTTTTAATTCAGGGCCAGCCAAGCCTTGGAAGGTTTTCGTCGTACAGCTTTTCATCATTTTGCCCTAAACCCTTGCCGTTTCTATCGCTTATCGAGTTGTTGACGGCCATAAACAGTTTTTTTATCTGTGTAGCCGTACAAATTCAGCTTATCGGCAATCTCACTAAAGCGAATTCCCCATTCTTTGCCGTCCGCACCCACTGCATCAGGCTGGAACTGGCCTGTGTACATAGGATAAGGAACAGTAGTACCACTGTTGCTGTAGTAATCGCTCAGCGCCTGATCAAATTCACGGAAGGTTACCCAGTTGCGGTGACTAGCTTTATTATCATTATCTTTGTAATTATCACGGTTCTTGCCGTTCAGTTCATAATCTGTATAATAGTCATACAGCGTACTGGTAACATACTTTGTGTTTGGATCTTCCGTAAATTCAGCGGTGTCATCAATATCTACTACTTTAGTCTTTTTCCACTTTTCGGCATCACGCGGGGTATCTTTTGGAGCCCAGTAGCCGCCGCGTTTGCCCTTGTGATATGCTGTATCGTCATTCGTATCCGCATAGAAGCACTGTTCCGTATCCTTATAACCTAAAGGGATTTTTTCCCAATCTGTATTGTTGCCGCAGTCTGTAAGGTTTTCATCGCTACTCAACTGATACGAAGAGAATACAATTTCGGTATAGCCATCCGGCACATCTGCTGCATAGTAATCTGTGCCCTCAATCCGCCTCATTGTGCCGGCTATGCGTTTTTTCGCCATTTTCTCCTCTTAAGCGGTAGTAAACCGTACCTTCCGTACTTTCATCGGCTCTGGGGATTGAATAGTTGCCGTCAGTATCATAAGTACCTGTTGTTGGCAGCTTTGAGAAAGTAGCATCGTAATAGATACGGACAGACTTTTCTATACCCCATCTTTTCGTTGGCTGCGCCAGTATAGATAAAGCAGTTACTTGTATCACTGTATGTAAAGGATTCTTGATCATCAATAACATCTTCACCATAGAAGTTATAGAATTTGCTGGATTTGCTTTGACCGCCCTCATCCCATGTAAACTGGATATAAGAGCAATCTTCGGATGGGATGGTAAAGTTGATTGTTTTACCTTGGGTTGCATCTTGAGCTGTTGAATCATTGTTGACCAGCTTTAAGTTTCCGCCTTTGTCAGGAATATAAAAGTCTGCTTTTACATTCTTTAAATCAACTGTACTGCGGTTTTCAAACTTAATGGTCTTGCCTGCAAAGTATTTGTGGCCCTCTAAAGTGGATGCGTCTGTCCATGTTCCATCTTCCGCATCATACATTTTGAGGTTGTAGTAACTAATAGCGTTACCAGATGTTGCCACTATCTCAGCTTTCCATCCTCCATTACTATCCAATAGCTGAATCTGAATCGTTGTAAATTTATTGCCCGAAGCATCAGTACAATTCCTCAATGCATAGATTGTGCGGCCATCACTTGTTTTGATGGTTGTTTTTTCCATTGGATGTGTACACCAAGTACTGCTATTATCTATTTGCCCATTGAACCTAATAACATCTGTATCAGCAATTGTGTTATTATTAATTGTGTTACTACTATTTACTGCAAAGTAAACCGTGAATCCATCTGTCGCTTCCTGCTCACTAACTGCCTGCACGTTATCCACGCTTTTTGCGGCGTACATCTTCTGCGGCTGTTCGGTCGGTTCCGGGGTGGCGGTGGGGGTCACGGTCGGCACAGGGGTGGCCGTTGCGGTGGCTGCCGGTTCCGGGGTCGGGGTGGGTTCTGCCGTGGGCTCCGGCGTTCGGTCGGGGCGGGCTGCTCCGGCTCGGCGCCTTTGTTCCGGTTCCGGGGTGGCAGCGTTCTGCTCCGGCGGAGCGGTATTCTCCCCGGAGGCCGTTCCCGGCTCATCCTCCAGCAGCTCTACTTCGTCAGGTGCGTCGGGCAGAAGATCCACCTCGGCGTATACAGGCAGGGCCATTGCCATAACCAGGCAAGCGGTGACAAGCAGCGCTGTCAGCCGGCGCGCCCAACCTGTTGTGTTTTTTCCTGTTCTATTCAATCTGCTCACCCGTCTTTCGCGCTGGTTTAATGAAAGCACATTGTTCCACAGGGGATCCCTGTGAAACAGTAAAAGAAGCCAGCTTTTTTTACTTGCGCAACCGTTGCCATGTTGTTTTTAAAAAAAAACCGCATCGAGTCTTCTCATTGCGCATTTACTTTTTATTTTCTTTAATTATAGCACCTTTACACCAGAAAGACAATACAATCCACGCAAATTCCTGTTTTTCAGCACTTTTACTGATTGCGCTTTCCTCCAATTATATAATGTGTTCAAAGCCTTTGTATAATTTACTCCTGATTTTCTTTTTGGCAGCGGTCATTTTTATATACTTTAACCGCGTGTTTATGATTCTCTGCGCACACAGAGCGCAACTTTGCGGCAAAATTCGCCTTTTTTGTTGCATTTCCCTGTTTTTGCGCAATTATTTGTTTCGCATGCGCCTGTTTGCGGCGGGGCCTGGCGGCTGGGTGGGCGCTTGTGGGAGGGATGGCGAGGTTTGCGGCGCACGGTTCCCGTTTTTTGCGGCGTCGATGGGTACACCGCGCCCCTGCAAACGGTTTGCGGCGGCGGGTGTGTGTGGTGGATTGCACGCCCGCCAACGGGACGCCGTTCTCCCTTTACAACGGGGTGCGGGTTTGCTGCAGATATGCCATTCGCTTTTTGTCCCCCCTGCCCCGCCCCTGATTCCCGGTTCCCCCTTGCCGATTTCTATTTGCGCCAGCTCCTGAGGTGCATCTGAGAGCAACGAAAATAGCGGATCTTTCGCAAGCACAAAATCCGGCTGCGTTTACTGAAACAGACGAGCTTTTTGACGTTTCAGACAGGACTAAGGTATATCTGAAAAGTCGAAAATTTAGTCTATTTCTACAAACACAGCGGGATTTTGCGTTAAAGCGCTTGGAATCCACAAAGGATTCCTGCGGCTCTCTGCCTTAAATCCTGCTTGTGTTTGCGAAATATCCGTCATTTTCTTTGTTTTCAGATACACCTCCAGCTCCCAGCTTTCAATCTATCCTGTGTAAACTGCAACCCCTCACGCGCCATTCTGTGCGGCACTTACCTTATAATATAGGGGTGCTGCCCTGTGTGAATTTGCAACTGATCTATTTGAAGCAGCTGTGAGCTGTTGCAATTTTGCACAGGGTATTGCCCGCATTCTGTGCCGAACATTCCCGAAACGTGTTGGAAAAACGCACAGGATTGCCTTGTTTCCCTATGCCGTTTACCGTTGGAAAAACGCACAGGTTACCCCCGGAACAGTTGCATTTTACACAGGGTATTCCCGCTCCCCTGCCCTACCGTGACCCGCGTACCTGTTGGAAAACCACACAGGATAGGCCCGTTTCCCTTGTTGCAATTTACACAGGTTTGGCTGTTTTTGGCTTATTTGCAACTTTACGCAGGTTGCTTTCCGCACAGGAAAATGGTGGTGGAATGCACAGGCTGCAGTTGGTTGAACACACAGGTTTGCGTTGTTAAATTACACAGGCTCTACCTATTACTAATATAGAACTAAACAACTAAGCCATAATAACAACCAGAGGTAAGCCGGGAGATGGGGGAGAACGGGAAAAAACTGGTGTTGCCATTCCATCAGGTTACAGAACCCTGAAACAGCAGAACAGAAAAGCACAATAAAACCCTGTGTAACCTGCACCCGGGCTGCAACCCCAACAGGATATATGGCAAACCACAACGCAGGTGTTGCATTTTGCACAGGGTAATGGCGGTGAAACCCTGTGTAAATTTGCAATTCTTGCGCTGGACAACAGGATGTGCTATAATGTTTAGCATGATGTGCGTGACCACCCGGGATACAGCAACCGATATAGGAGGCCCCTGCTTATGGCGGCAAGTAAACAGAAAAAAGATGATCCGTTTGTCGTTACGTTTGAAGAACGCGGGGACCAGACCATCGTTCGCAAATCCAATGACCTTGTACAGATGACGCGCAACAACCTGACGCTGAGCCAGCAGCGCCTGATGCTGCATATTTTTTCGATGATTAAGCCGGAGGATACGGACCTGCCCTCTTATGAGCTGAGCATTTATGATTTTATCAAGATGACCGGCATGGACCCGCACAGCGGGGCGCTGTACAAGCAGGTGCGCAAAAATATTGAGGAGCTGGCCAACGCGCCCATCCAGTGGATCAAGAATAACGGAACTTCCACGGTGGAAACATTCCGCTGGATCGATAAGTGCGCATTGATGAGGGCCGCGCGCGCATGACCATCACGCTGGATCCGGTGCTGAAACCGCACCTGGTGCAGCTGAAAACCCTGTATACCACCATGGATGTGACCTACACCATGCTGATGCGGTCCACCTATTCCATCCGCATTTACGAGCTGTGCAAGAGCTACCAGAGCCTGTACCTGAAAAAGAAAGCGGCCGGGGAACCGCTGGTATGGAACCTGAGCATGCTGTATGAACAGCTTTCGTATACGGCCAACCGATGGTCGGATTTCCGCCGCCTGGCACTGGAAAAGGCAAAGGCGGAAATTAACGAAAAGACGGATATTATTTTTAATTACGATGTGTACGAAAAAAAAGGGCAGAAAGTTCTTTCGCTGGTGGTAACGATTGACCCGGTGGATGATGCCGCCGCACAGGCCAACCTGGACAGCATCAACAGCACAGTGCGCAAAAAGAGCAAAAAGAAGGGCCGCCCCACCGTGGCGATTGAGGATTCGCTGCTGGATGACCCCAGCGTGATCACCTTTGATTATGTTTCGGCACCGGAAACAACGATCCCCTATTCCTTTGGACGCCACCGCACCGAGCTGCGGGAGGAAATTGTTGTGAAAGCGCGCATGGATCAGCTGCGCGCGGAGATTACGCCCGAAGAGCTGCACGCGGTGGAAGTGATCATTGATGTGTTGGCAGATGCCTGCTGCACCATCCAGGCAGGCGATGGCGAGCAGGACGGCGGCAACAAAACGGTGTTTGGAAAGATGAATGCCATCATCCTGGATTGCGGCGGGCTGACCAGTTGGCTGGCCGGTGTGGCACCCCGTTATGCACAGGAGATCATTCCCCGGTCGCAGACGATGCGCAGCCCGGCGCGGTACCTGAACAAGGTGCTGCGCGAGGATATGGATAACTATCGCATTTATATTTTCCGCAAGGCAAAGCCGGCAGCAGAACCCAAAGAGGAGCTGTTGGAAGCGGAGTACCATGTGATGGACGAGCCGGTGCAGCAAACGCTGCCGGAGCCTGAGCCGCCCAAGGTAGAGCTGATTCCCGAAACGATTGTAAAACGGCAGGATATGCGAAAAGAGTTTGCAAAGTTTTGTGGATGATGGATACCTGGAAAAGACGTTGACGAGCGGCCAGCGCGGCGCTTACCACGAAATTTACCGCCACCTGGCAGCGCGGTGCGTGCCATCGCCTTCCAGCCTGCGCAATGGGCTGAAAGACGAAATGCGGCTGCATTACCTGGCCTGCATGAATGAAGTGATTGAAAAGTATGGCAGCCTGACCCCATTGATGGAAGCTATGGCGCATGAACTGGACTTTGATGTGTTCTGGGCAAAGGCCGCCAAGGACCCCAACGTGAATAACCCGATGGGGCTGTTCTACCACATTATTGAAGACGCGCGCTGAACCCGATCGGCACCATAATGAACGACCAGGCACAACGGCAGAAGGTTGCCGCCAAGGAAAAAGGTGAAAAAGATAAGTGGCACAACGAAAGCTGGATGGATGCTTTTGAGGAAGATATCCCGGATGACAGCGAAGAGTAATTGAGATGAAGCGGAGCGGAACATCCGGGAGCGCTATTATAATAAGGTAAGCAGCGGCTGGCAGATTGCTGGCCGCTGCTTTTTTGTTGGGGTGCAGCTGAGAAATGGAAATATCCGGCGTTTTTTGATTTCAGATAGACCCTGGGCAACACCGCACAATTCCCGCCTTGCGGCTTAAGCACCGCTCCGGCAGCTGCGGCACGGCATCTGCGTTGCCAAAATGCTCGATAATGTCGGGTTGCGGTACCCGCATCGTGCTTCGGGGGCAA
>ENA-OQAR01000458-OQAR01000458.1-human-gut-metagenome-genome-assembly--contig:-NODE-458-length-12322-cov-2.707667_pt1 | contig 12322 bp, 16 predicted proteins | sample MGYA00242738_ERZ504533 | MGnify/ENA primary metagenome ERZ504533 (study PRJEB26092, sample SAMD00036276) | human gut metagenome | host: Homo sapiens | study: EMG produced TPA metagenomics assembly of... | reverse complement strand
AGGCTGACACATTTGTCTGCCTTCACGGCAAAGCGATAATGAGAATTATCTTCGAGCACTGCCCAAAGGATATAAAGAAGTTATGTTTCCGTTTATTTCAACAAGATTCCAACCTCACCAACGGTGGAAAGAACTGGATATTGTCGCCGAATATCGGAACGAACTAATTGTTATAGAGGTAGACCCGCAAGAATACTAGATCGGTAATCCGGAAGATGCAGTAACAGATAAGAAGATTCGCAGAATTATAGCTTCAACTGATGCATACTTGCGCAAGTTCTCAGTAGATTTACCTGTACGTTTTGATATCATCACCTTAGTGGGCGAAAAGACTCCTTTCACTATAGAGCATATTGAAGAAGCCTTTTATCCTCCGATTTGGTAGAAATATATACATTATATATGGACAATAGAAACAATACGCGATTACTGTATCAGAAAGAAAGGAACAACAGAAGAATTTCCTTTTATAATGTCACCTTAGTATTCAAAGTCATGGGGAAAATGTATGCCTGCATCGGATTGGACAACCCGGAATGGCTATCTTTAAAATGTGCACCCGAATATGCCTTGGAATTAAGAGAACATCATTCCGGCATTGAAGGAGCCTATCACTTCAATAAGAAATATTGGAACCAAGTATCCTTACAAGGTGACATTGACGACAAACTTATTTTATCACTGATAGACCACTCATACGAAGAGGTTATCAAAAAATTCACCCGTAAACTTAAAAAAGAATATGATGAGATCCCCTAACTGGTCAAGCAAAATCTTAAAAGAAGAAACCGTAACCTCAACAAATGACCGACTTGCAGAACTTTGCCAGGAAAAAGAAATCAAGGAATTCACCACGCTTATGGCAGAATATCAAACCGCCGGAAAAGGGCAGCGTGGAAATTCATGGGAATCAGAATATGGCAAGAATCTGACATTCAGCACTGTATTTTACCCCCAAACAATCGCTCCCGCCAGTCAGTTCATTTTATCTATGGCGGTAGCTTCTGCCATTCGTACCGCATTGGCCCATTACGTCCATGCAGATTGCCTGCAAATAAAATGGCCCAATATATCTATTGGAAAGACAAAAAATAGCCGGCATATTGATTGAAAATGATTTAACAGGAAGCCAAAATTTCACAGAGCATTATTGGGATAGGGATCAATATTAACCAGGAAGAATTTCATTCATCTGCTCCCAACCCTGTTTCATTAAGACAAAATTACTAAAAAGGAAACAGACAGAATGGAAGTTCTGAACAGCGTATTGGAACATATCATAGATCTCTATTCCCGGATAGAAAACAGAGAAACCGATATCATTACCAAAATTCAGGAATACTACCTGAAAGCACAATACCGCAAGGAAGGTTATCACCCCTATTGCGATGCAAAAGGAGAGTTTACTGCCAAACTGATCCGTGTGGAGCCCGACGGACATTTGATTCTGAAAGATAAAAACGGTTCTCTTAGAAAATATGCTTTCAAAGAAGTTAAATACCTCCTTTAGTTGTTCTTCTCTTCAGGAACCATCAACATTCCTCCAGTGGCATGACGTTCTGTCGATTGATACACAGATTCCCCCCTCATAATCGGTTGGGATAACGTATTCATGCTTCTGGCTGACCGGTTTATTCCTGTGATCAAGGAGATGGCCTTACCCAGCATGAATTCATCCGGATCACCCAATGGTAATAAAGCGTCTGTCGGATTCTGAGTCAAATCATACTCATTCCATTCTATATCCGGTTTAAAACCAGCACTGTAGTCATCATTCACCGCATTAGTCACTCTCAATGTGATAGGCCAATATATCCATTCATATTTATCATTCTTTTGCATCTCCATTCCTACATTTTTTCCCTTCTGTCAATTCGCCAATAAGGGTAACATCCATAAATGGGTTGAGGCTGTTAATAACGACTTCCGAAGAAGAAGCCGTACTTTGGCTTGTCAATATATAAATTCGATTGGAATTAAGTTTCAAGTAACCTGCCGTTCCTTTCGTTTCCACACAAAAATCATTGGAATAGGATTGTCCCTTATTGTCAGAGAAAACAGCAAACACCTTTTTCGAGAAGCTTCTGGAATGAGGAGTCCTGCGAGCATATTAGCAGAATTCTCATATCCACCTCCATTATATCGCAAGTCCAACACAAATTCGTTCACACCTTGTGCCTGAAATCCGGCAAATATCTTCTTCATTTCCTCATCATAGGTACGATCCGAATACCCATTCGGTCCGGGAGTAAAATGATTATAAACCAAATACCCAATCTTCTTATCTCCCCGAGTATATACATTGTGATAGAACAAGGGATTGTCCTCCACGGCCCGGGAAGCTTCTATATCAATAGTTCTGACCTCTGTATCGCCACGTTTGACGAGCCATTGAGTCCTATCTCCATTTAATAAGATTCCATAATTATCGGAATTAATATTATTTTTTCCTTTAACACCCACGATCCAATCCCCTCTTTCCAAACCTGCACTTGATGCCGGACTATTAGGAAGAACATACAGAATACGGGCATAATAATATCCTAAAGGTTGATTACTATCGTTTACAACATTAAATAAAGTAAACTCCATACCATAAGTATCATCCGCATCAATGCTGGTACGTGCTTTATAATCTTTATTCTTCTCCATATAAGAATAATAATAAAGATGCTTTCCGTTTCTCGTCTTTCCATCTTTCAAACTGAGCATAGATCTAAAGAATGTTTGGGGATCAGCAGAGAAATCCAACTTATTTTGAGCAGGAATGTCGTTATTCCACAAATAATCACTGCGCATGACACTCTCTATCCACTCATTGACTTCCAACTCCGTGTTGCCATTTCCCGGTTCATTTCCTTTAGCCGGAGTATCATCCGAACATGACATACCTAACAGACATAACAATAAGCCCAACCAAATATGGATTTGAAAATTCTCTTTCATAATTCTCCTGTTTTGATCATTTTAATAACCGCAAATATATCTATATTCCAATGATATATCATCTTAAACAACAACTATTTTCAATTCAAATTTAAATTTTCATTGGTTATTTATGAGAAAGAGAGTACCTTTGTATCCATCTCTATCAATCTACACTCATGATTCAACTTAATAACGGAAACAAAAAAATACTTCAAATAGCCATCCCTTCTATCGTTTCAAACATTACAGTTCCTCTGTTGGGCTTGATTGATGTTACTATTGTAGGTCATTTGGGCTCTGCCGCCTACATCGGAGCGATAGCTGTAGGCGGAATGCTTTTCAACATCATCTACTGGATTTTCGGTTTTCTGCGTATGGGAACCAGCGGCATGACTTCACAAGCTACGGCAGGCACGACCTGAATGAAGTCACCCGGTTACTACTCCGTTCCGTCGGAGTAGGATTATTCATTGCATTTACTTTGCTAGCCTTGCAATATCCTATAGAAAGAACCGCCTTCACCTTTATCCAAACGACTGAAGAAGTAGAACATCTGGCGTCCCTCTATTTCTATATCTGTATTTGGGGAGCACCGGCTGTATTAGGGCTTTACAGTTTTGCCGGCTGGTATATCGGTATGCAAAATTCCCGTTTCCCCATGTATATAGCCATCACACAAAATATAGTGAACATTGCGGTCAGTCTTCTTCTTGTATATGGATTAGGAATGAAAATAGAAGGTGTCGCCATCGGAACGTTAACTGCACAATATGCCGGGCTAGTCATGGCATATTTGTTGTGGTTACGCTACTACAGCACCCTGCGGAAACGCATAGAATGGCATTCCTTCTTTGACAAACAGGCCATGTACCGTTTCTTCCAAGTAAACAGGGATATCTTTTTCCGTACCATCTGCCTGGTGGCGGTTACTGTCTTTTTCACCTCGGCTGGTGCGGCACAAGGAGAAGTGGTGTTGGCGGTCAATACATTACTTATGCAATTATTCACTTTATTCTCCTACATTATGGACGGCTTCGCATACGCCGGAGAAGCATTGGCAGGAAGATATATCGGAGCCAATAATCAGAAAGCACTCCACACGACGGTTCGCCAACTATTCGGCTGGGGAGTAGGATTATCGCTTGCTTTCACCTTATTATATAGTATAGGGGGACAATCCTTTCTCGGATTACTGACTGACGAAACAACTGTCATTCATGCTTCCGAAAGTTATTTTTATTGGGTACTTGCCATTCCTTTGGCAGGCTTCTCTGCTTTTTTGTTCGATGGAATATTCATCGGTGCGACAGCCACCCATCTGATGCTGAAAGCCATGATAGCAGCTTCTGTCAGTTTCTTTCTTATTTACTACGGTTTCCGGGGAGCAATGGGCAATCACGCTTTATGGATGGCATTCATTACCTATCTTCTACTTCGCGGAGTAATGCAAGGAGTTATGGGAAGAAATATTTTAGGATATAAAACAAGTAAAAAAGATTAATATTTTTATCTTTACAAAAAACTAAAAAACAAACCAATATGGCAAGATTTAAAAGAATTCTACTAAAGCTGAGCGGCGAAAGCCTGATGGGCGAAAAGCAATATGGTATAGACGAAAAAGCGTCTGGGTGAATATGCGCAACAAATCAAGGAAATACACGACCTTGGCGTACAAATAGGTATTGTAATCGGTGGTGGAAACATCTTCCGGGGGCTGAGCGGAGCTTCCAAAGGTTTTGACCGTGTAAAAGGTGACCAAATGGGGATGTTGGCAACCGTTATCAACAGCTTGGGATTGAGTTCCGCATTGGGAGCGGCCGGAGTCAAGGCACGTGTATTGACAGCTATCCGCATGGAACCCATCGGTGAGTTTTACAACAAATGGAAAGCGATTGAAGCGATGGAAAACGGAGAAGTTGTGATTATGTCTGCCGGAACAGGCAATCCGTTTTTTACTACCGATACCGGGTCTTCACTGCGTGGTATCGAGATAGAAGCCGATGTGATGTTGAAAGGAACACGCGTGGACGGCATTTATACAGCTGATCCGGAAAAAGACCCCACTGCTACGAAATTTGACGATATCACCTACGATGAGGTATTGAAGCGCGGTTTGAAAGTAATGGATCTTACAGCAACCTGCATGTGCAAGGAAAACAACCTGCCCATTATCGTTTTCGACATGGACACAGTAGGTAACCTGAAAAAAGTAATGACCGGTGAAAATATAGGAACACTGGTACACAACTGATTATCTCATCAAGTTCATCCATTTGTCATTCCTTATTTCCTTCTAGATGACAGATGGGTGAACAGTTTTTCTCTGTCTTACCATTTTTTCCACAAATTCGTTCTTTATTGACACATATTCCTTAAAAAAGAGACTCAACCGATAGATTTTCCATCTAAATGAACAATTATTCATGGACTTATAGCGTTAATTAGCCTATTTTTACATCAGCAAAAAATGTAAATCATTCAAAGACTATAAAAACGACAGGAAATACCATGAAAAATTACTGTTACATCTATTTATTGGCCGCCTGCATGGCACCCATGTCTCTCCAAGCTAAAAAAGCAATTCCGTACAGTGGAGAAGTATGTGTAGCCCCTCTCCCTACAGTTCCCACAACCCTTCCCGGCATATCTTCCGACTCGTATGCCCGGCGCTTTGCCGACTCTGAGATGCTCCGCTTTCCCAAAGCTTATCAGCTGGATCATGGCAAACGGCTCTTTTTTCGGGTATTCACAAGGAGTAGGCTGTTGCGCCATGCTGGATATGTGGAAAAATACCGGTGACAAACGTTACTTTACGTATGTTGAGGAATGGGCGGATAGTTTGATTAACGAAAAAGGAGAAATCCACCTTTATGATATGTCAACTTACAACCTGGATTACATCAATTCAGGAAAAGTACTGTTCGACCTCTATAAAGAAACAGGCAAAGAAAAATATAAAGCAGCCATGGACTTACTGGTAGAACAACTCAAAAGACAACCACGTACGCTGGAAGGTGGCTTCTGGCATAAATTGATCTATCAACATCAGATGTGGCTGGACGGACTTTATATGGCTTCTCCTTTCCTAGCCCGCTATGGAGCGGAATTCAACCGTCCTGATCTGATTGATGAAGCGGTAAAACAATTCACACTTTGCCACAAACATACCTATTCACCGGAAACCGGATTATATCATCATGCCTGGGACGAGAGCAAATCCCAACGTTGGCAAAATCCGCAAGACGGTACTTCACCTAATTTTTGGGGACGCAGTATAGGCTGGTGGTTCATGGCCATGGTAGATGTACTGGACTATATTCCCGACAACCACCCCGGACGTGCCTCGCTTATCAGTTGGATTCAAGGTTTGGCAGAAAGCCTGCCCAACTATCAAAGAGACGGGCTATGGTATCAGGTAATAGACCAGCCCGAACGTGAAAGTAATTTTCCCGAAGCATCCGTAACCACCCAATGTATGTATGCTTATGCCAAAGCGGTGAACAAAGGATATATAGACGCCCGATACCGGACCATCGCGGAAAAAGCCTTCAACGGATTAAAGAAAACATTGCTTCGCGAAAACCCCGACGGAACTCTGACACTGACCCGTTGCTGTCAAGTAGGCGGACTGGGCGGCACTCCTTACCGCGACGGAAGCTTTGAATATTACATTAGCGAAAAGATGCGTGACAACGATGCCAAAGCTACCGGTCCTTTCATCATGGGTTGCCTGCAACTTGGCAAATAGAATCATATCGCATAAACAACAGAATTATCCATCTTTTTAAATTAGCTATATACAATGAAACACACCATTTATGCTCTGACAATGTTTGCATTGGCCGCTTGCACCTCTCCCCAAGAGGAAGCCATAGACCGCCATGCACTGGTAACACGCAATAATCCGGAAGTAACTGCCATGGATTCATTATCCTCCCTGTCGGTAGGAAACGGAGAATTTGCCTACACGGTAGATGCTACAGGATTGCAGACTTTTCCCGAAGTCTATAAAAAACGGAGTTCCACTGGGTACACAAAGCCAATGGGGATGGCACAGCTTCGGAAATCCCGAAAACTATAAACCGGAGGAAGCCTTGGTGGAGTATGACTTCGGCCACGGGCACAAAGAGCTATATGCCACCCAACCCAAGAACCCGGCAGAGCAAAGGAAGCATCCGACTGGTATCGTGTAAACCCACACCGCCTGCATCTGGGTATCATCGGACTCGAATTAGAAAATGAAGTACGTCCCTCGGATGTGCAAAACATACAGCAATCACTGGATATGTGGAACGGTATCATCAACAGCCGGTTCACCCTCAAAGAAACTCCCTACCACATTCAGACAGTCTGCCATCCGGAGCGTGACATGATTGCCGCACGCCTGTCGGCCCGACAACCTGCCGGCATCAAGTTTCACTTCCCCTATCCCACGGGCGGTCACTGTGACGATGCTTGTAATTGGGAGGCGAATGATAAGCATAGCACGACCCTGGTCAGTGAAGATGCACAATCGGCCGTGTTAAAAAGAACACTCGACGCAACCACCTATTATGTAACAATCAGTTGGGAAGGCGCTGCGAAGCTGAGAGAAAAAAGTGCAAACTATTTCGTACTCACGCCAACGGACAGTGTATTTACATTCACCTGCCAATTCACACCGCAAGCGTCCGCTGCTCCCATCCTGACTTTTGCGGAAGTACAACAAGCCTCTTCCGGACACTGGCAAAATTACTGGACACAGGGAGCTGTTGCCGACTTCTCACAATGTACGGATGTCCGTGCCAAAGAATTGGAACGCCGGGTCGTATTAAGCCAATATCTGCTCGCCATCCAATGTGCCGGATCAACCCCGCCACAGGAAACCGGACTGACTTACAACTCCTGGTTCGGGAAATTCCATTTGGAAATGATCTGGTGGCATCAGGCACAATTCGCCTTATGGGGACATCTCGAATTACTGGACCGCACTTTATCCTGGTATGAAACCGTGGAACCCATAGCCCGCCAGATAGCGGAAAGACAAGGTTTCAAAGGCATACGATGGATGAAAATGACTGATCCCAGCGGTACGGAAGCCCCCTCTAAAGTAGGCAGCTTCCTGATCTGGCAACAGCCTCATCTCATCTACCTGGCAGAATTGCTCTATCGGGCTAATCCATCGGAAGAACTACTGAAAAAATACAATAGCCTGATACAGGAAACCGCCGAATTCATGTATTCATTTGCCACATACGAGGAAGAGCACGACCGTTATGTCTTGAAAGGCACTATTCCCGCACAGGAAACGTTGCGCGCCGCCGAAACTGTCAATCCGCCTTTTGAACTTTCGTACTGGCATTTCGCCATGCAAGTTGCCCAAACATGGCGTGAACGTACAGGGATGGAACGTGTACCCGAATGGGATGTGCTGATAGAGAAATTATCTCCGCTGGCATACAACGACGAACAGCTGTATCTGGCAGCCGAGACCGCGGTGGATACCTATAAAGATATCCGTTTTACCTCAGACCACATGGCAGTGCTGGGCGCTGTCGGCATCCTGCCCATGAATCAGCTGATTCATGCCGGATATATGAAAAACACCCTGCACTGGATTTGGGATAACTGGAACTGGGACAAGACCTGGGGCTGGGATTATCCGATGACAGCCATGAATGCCGCCCGAATGGGTGAGCCCGAGAAGGCAGTCAGCGCATTATTGATGGACAAACGTACCAACACCTATCTGGTAAACGGTCACAATTACCAGGACGGGCGTCTGCGTATTTACCTGCCCGGCAACGGTGGATTACTGACCACAGTCGCTATGATGTGCGCCGGATGGGATGGATCGGAAGGGAACAATCCCGGATTTCCGAAAGATGGCAAATGGAATGTACGCTGGGAAGGATTACAGCCATTACCGTAAGAACAGGAGTTAGTAGTTATCATCATGAAAAACGACATATTTACTTCTATGCCTGTTGGGCATCGGTAGCGTTTCCGGCGCAGGACAAACCAAGCAGCCACAAAAGATAGGCGATTTCATAGAATCCACTTCGTACAACGAGCATCGCCGGAATGCCACCCGAAGCCTGCAATATACCCCTGACGGAGACGATTTTGTCTGCATCAACGGTAAGAATCGCTTTACCCGTGCCTTATACGGCAGCCACACAGCATTCCGGCTGGAAACAAGCGACCGGCCCGTATTCGCTGCTTATACCAAGGAGAATCCGAAGCACATCTGCTTTAAACTGCAAACCTCCGGAGGCACGGTAGCCCTTGACTCTACCGAACACTGCGAGTCCCGTTATACAGCGGGACGCCGCAGCTACAGTTTATCTGATCCGGCTTTCGGAGGCGGAAGCTTATCCATTACCACATGGGCACTTCCCGATAAAGAAGGGGCCATCTGGCAATTCAACGCCCGGAATTTCAAGGAATTCCATCCCGTTCTACTGGCATCCATTTCAGAGATACGTAATTCCAAACTAAACCGTAACGGAGACATGGGAGCCGACCCAGCCGACAGTTTCGAAGCTCCTCTCCAGCCTCAACAGTTACAATCCTTCCCGGTACAGATAGACGGAACACTTTATATGCTATTGGAAAACCAGGAACTACGCACACTGACGACTGCCGAAGGCGAAAACCTGTTTAAAAAGGCAGAAGCCGCCCGCTCCGAAACAGCCTCACGCATCCGCATTGAAACACCCGACCCTTATTTCAACACCTTAGGAGGCACGCTGGCTATGGCTGCCGATGGATCTGGGACGGCGAAGTGTGGCTACACGGTGCCATAGGCTGGCGAATGCCCCTCAGTGGCTGGCGAGCCGCCTATACCGGCGTGTTTTTGGGGATGGCATGACCGTGCCCGGACCCATTTCAACGCATACGCGGCAAGTCAGGTCACCGAAGTGCCCAACACCCTCCCCCCATCCGGCACAAGATTCCGCCCTGCATCTGGCACGTTCCGTCAAGAAATGGGGTACACCCCAATACAGTAACGGATACATCTGCCGTAATCCGCACCGCAATAATCAGATGCACCACTACGACATGAACCTTTGCTACATAGACGAATTGTTATGGCATTTCAAGTGGACGGGGGACTTGGATTATGTCCGCCAAATGTGGCCTGTCATCACCCGTCACCTCGCATGGGAAAAGCTGAACTACGACCCGGATAACGACGGGCTGTATGACGCATACGCCTGTATTTGGGCCAGTGACGCCCTTTATTACAATAGCGGAGCAGTCACCCATTCATCGGCTTATAACTACCGTGCCAACAAGACAGCGGCCCAATTGGCAGAAAAGATAGGCGAAGATCCCACTCCTTACCGCAACGAAGCCGAAAAGATTCTGAAAGCCATGAACGAGAGGCTATGGCTTCCCGGCAAAGGACATTGGGCGGAATATCAAGATTTTATGGGACACAAGCGAGTACACGAAAGTGCCGCTGTATGGACCATTTATCATGCTATAGACAGCGAGACAGCTAACCCGTTCCAAGCCTATCAGGCTACCCGTTATATAGACACAGCCATTCCTCATATTCCCGTCACAGCCCATGGATTAAAAAGAGAATGGATATGCCACTATCGCCACCACCAACTGGCTACCCTATTCATGGAGTGTCAATAATATCGCCTTTGCCGAAGTCATGCATACCGCATTGTCATACTTCCAGGCCGGACGTGCCGACGCCGGATACAAACTTTTAAAAAGTTCTGTTCTGGACGGCATGTATCTAGGAGACAGTCCGGGTAACTTCGGCCAGATCAGCTTCTATGATGCCGCACGCGGAGAATGCTACCGCGATTTCGGCGATCCCATCGGAGTCGCTTCACGAGTACTGATCCAAGGTCTGTTCGGTATCCTGCCGGATGCCCTGAATAAACAAATCATCCTCCGGCCGGGCTTCCCGGCCGACTGGGACAAGGCTTCCGTCAGCACTCCCGATATAGCTATCGCTTACCCGGAAAGAAGATACGGATACCTATCATATCACACAACGGTTCCAGACTCCTCTCCATCCGGTATTGCAAATCAATGCCAGAAAAGAGAAGATCCGTTCAGTAAAAGTGAACGATGTCCCTGCCACATGGCAAAGCATCGAATCGGCCCATGGCTATCCTCTTCTTTCAATCCAGGCGGAAGGAACATCTTCAACCACCATTACCATCGAATGGGAAGGAGCACCACTTCATACGTTGGCAGCCAGGAACCAGTCATCGCTTCAAACGGGAAATTGGCTTTGCAAATACCTTCGGGAGCATCCATCTCCCAAGTATATGATCCTCAGAGCGTTTTAGCAAAGCACACAATGGGAGCCACCGCTTTCAACGCACAGATAAAAGGTGAACCGGGACACCACACTTTCTTTGTTTACACTCATCAAGGAGAAATGGATTGGTGGCAACCTGTTAATATCTATATAGAGAACACCCGGAAAGCCCCCTCCTATACAGACTTTGCAGATATCCGTCCCGAAAAATGCCGGATGGTTGATTTTGACAGACAACTGAATGCTTCCGTCACCGATATTTATCAAAATGAATACCTGTCTCCCCGGTCTCCATACACTACGTTGCAACTTCCCACACAGGGAATAGGAGAATGGTGTCATCCGCTGCTGACCGCTACCATAGACGACTCGGAATTACGCAGTCTTGTACATCATGATACTTTCCAAACGTCTTTAGGCATCCCCTTCCGTCTGAAAGAAAAAGGAAACAACATTCTTTTCACCTCCCTATGGGATAATTACCCGGACAGTTCCACCATCTCACTATCCGGCACGGCCTCACATGCTTATCTGCTGATGGCGGGAAGTACCAACCACATGCAGTGCCACATTGCCAATGGAATAATCCGCATACACTATGCAGACGGAACTTCCCAAGCAACGGAGTTGACCAATCCGGACAACTGGTGTCCTATAGAACAAGACTTCTATGTGGACGGAAAAGCATTCCAAGTACCTGCTCCCCGGCCGTACCGTCTGCACTTGAAAAGCGGTAAAGTAAGCCGTGACCTGGGTAAGGAACTCAACATCACCGGTGTATATGGACGTGAGATAGAGGGTGGTGCAGGCATATTGCTCGATATTCCTTTGGATGATTCCAAGGAACTAAAAGGGCTGACCCTGGAAACCCTGTCCAATGATGTGGTGATAGGAATAATGGGAATCACTTTGCAATAACCACGTGTTATTCAATGCGGAATTACGTTAACTTGAACCGGCGTAGTTCCGCATTATTCATCTTTGGCACACTACGCAAAATGTTCCAAAGTCACTCCTTGAATGTGTGCCTGTACCGCCCTGTTTATCAGTCCATGCCCGACGGCCAACACCTGTTTTCCATCATATCGCTCTTTCAAGTAGTCCACAAAAACGCCCCCG
>ENA-OQAR01000457-OQAR01000457.1-human-gut-metagenome-genome-assembly--contig:-NODE-457-length-12336-cov-2.366369_pt1 | contig 12336 bp, 22 predicted proteins | sample MGYA00242738_ERZ504533 | MGnify/ENA primary metagenome ERZ504533 (study PRJEB26092, sample SAMD00036276) | human gut metagenome | host: Homo sapiens | study: EMG produced TPA metagenomics assembly of... | reverse complement strand
GGGTTTGCTTACGGAATCCTGCAGTTTATCCAGGAGCCTTATATACTTTTCATTTTTTCAGGTGTGCTGTGATTACATACTTGCATTTGCGGCACTTGGACTGGCAGGATTATTTGCAAAACAGAGTCATGGACTTCTGAAAGGATACATAATAGCCGTAATTGCCAGAGGAGCTTTTCATTCTCTGGGCGGTTATCTTTATTGGATGAGCTATATGCCGGACAATTTCCCGAAATCTCTGACAGCCGTATATCCGATCTTATACAATTACAGCTATCTGCTGGCAGAGGGCATTATCACGGTAATCATCATTTCAGTACCTGCGGTGTCGAAGGCACTGACCCAGGTAAAGCGTGCCGCACTGCAGTAGTTTGTTTTGTCTGGCAACAGGGATGTGTCGTTGCCCGGTACTCAGAACATTTGGTATGGTAATTTTGTTTAGGGAAGTGTAAGAATGACAATAACGACTTTATGCTATATAGAAAATAATGGCAAATATCTGATGCTTCACAGGATAAAAAAGCACAATGACATAAATGAGGGAAAGTGGATTGGAGTTGGCGGACATGCAGAGGGTCAGGAATCCCCTGAGGAATGTCTTTTGCGTGAAGTGAAAGAAGAAACAGGATTAACACTGACATCATATAAACTTCGAGGTCTGATTACATTTATAAGCGATAAATGTGAACCGGAGCTTATGGGTGTGTTTACAGCCAACGAATATATCGGTGAATTAACAGAATGCAATGAAGGAGAACTTTACTGGATAGATAAAGCTGTTGTGCCGACACTTCCCACATGGGAAGGTGACAGAGTTTTTCTGGATTTGCTTCTTTCAGGAGATGAGCGATTTTTTTCTTTAAAATTGCAGTATGAAGGGGAAAAACTCGTAGATAAGCAAGTAAATTTATATTAACCGAATAAACTGCGAAGCAGCTATTTGGTATAGAGCCGCGTAGCGAAGCGGATGATTTTGGAGAGATAAAATGATGAATTGTTTGGCAGTAGGGCTGGGTGGTTTTGCAGGAGCAGTATTGCGGTACCTGATTGGGCTGATTCCCACAGGAGAAACCATGATTTTTCCGGTAAAAACCTTTTGTATCAATGTAATTGGATGTATTGTGATCGGAGCAATCACAGTACTGGCGGCGAAATTGTCTGTTCCACCAAGGATGATTTTGTTTCTGAAGGTGGGAGTCTGCGGTGGATTTACCACATTCTCAACCTTTGCACTGGAATCTTCGGATTTGATCCGGGATGGACATATGGGAATAGCTCTGTGTTATGTATTACTTAGTGTGTTGGTAGGCGTGCTGGCGATTTTTGCAGTGGAATATCTTACTGTAAGATAAGCTGCTTCCTGATTCTGGAAAATAAAGATCCTTTTTTTCAGTATGCGCAATTACCTGCTGAATGGACATACGGAAATTTTTTGGTGCAGAAATCGGAACTCTGATTTTATGGTGCAGGAAAGGGCATTATCCGTTCTTTTTCAGGATTTTTGATCTGTGTGCGGAACCCTATATGAAAACATCCGAAGAATACAATTTATTATTTCGGGGATCTGGATTATGAGGGCATCGGTATATACGAAAATCTGGCAGAAAAAATTTCGCAGCAGATGGAAAATTATTCCTTTTGTGCCGGCATATCAGACTATGCTTGGAAAAGCAGAACAGATAACTGAACTTCCGGAGACAAAGGAGCATCAGAACAGAAATATCAGTACACAATTTTTCTCCTGTTTTGATGAAATAATGGTCAAAAAGATGGAAACTGTTCTGGAAAAGGACAGATATATACCACAGGAAATCTTAAATACTGCAGATTTCTGATGCAAATATCTTCCTTGTCTTTCGCACTCTGCTGAATTGTCTTAAAACCACTATCCTGCGAGGTGTTTTGGCATGAATATGCCAAAATCCCGAGACAGTATTATTTACGAGGACTGCTATAGAATAAAGAGGACTGCTATAGAATAAAAAAATAATTGATTTTTAAGAGACAGTCTGTTAGAATATACCTGTGAAAAGGGAGTAGCTTGCCGGGTAGATTCGGTTCACTTCTTCGTCAGGACAGTTATTGAAACATATAACTCGGAAAGTGATGAAATTGCGAGACTTTTACTGTGAATGCAGTAGGAGTCTTTTTTTTATACCTACTGCAAAATAAATGTATTCCCGGAATCTTTTTATATTTGATTTTGTGAGTACGTAATAAAAGAAAGAGAGGTAGAAATGATGTTTTTACAGGTTATTATTTTGTTGGCAGGTTTTTTGTTTCTGGTGAAAGGTGCAGACTGGTTTGTGGAGGGTGCAGCCAGTATTGCGAAAAAGCTGGGAATTCCACAGTTGATCATTGGATTAACCATTGTAGCAATGGGAACCAGCATGCCGGAGGCAGCAGTCAGTATTACTGCTGCAATAAATAAGAATGCAGGTATTACCATTGGAAATGTAGTCGGAAGTAATATCTTGAATATTTTCATCATCCTGGGAATCACAGCAGTAATTACGAATGTAGCGATTCAAAAATCCACGCTTCTTTACGAAATTCCGTTTATGACAGTGATAACAATTGTTTTGTTGATCTTTGGTATCACAGGTTCAGAGGTGACTTTTATTGAAGGTGTGATTTTCTGGATACTGTTTCTGATATATCTGGGATATCTGTTTGTGATGGCAAAGAAAGGGAACGATCAGGAAGAAGCAGAAGCAAAGGATAATCCGGTATGGAAATGTATGCTCCTGATGGTAATCGGTGGAATTCTGGTTGTAAAGGGCAGTGATTTTGCTGTCAGCGGAGCAACGGAGATTGCCCGTTATTTTGGCATGAGTGAGAGATTTATCGGGCTGACAATTGTTGCACTGGGAACATCTCTTCCGGAACTTGTCACATCAGTAACAGCAGCCAGAAGAGGAAATACAGGAATTGCCATTGGAAATATAGTCGGAAGCAATATTTTTAATATTTTGTTTGTTATCGGTACAACAGCACTCATCTGTACTGTGCCGTTTGAGAGTAAATTTATTATTGATACTGTAATTGCAGTTCTGTGTGGAGCAATACTCTGGATTGGTACATTCAGACATAAAGAATTAAGAAAACCCTGTGGTGTGGTCATGTTGTTGTGTTATGTTGCATATTTCATGTATTTATGTCTGGTATAACGAATAATTGCTTTTCGCAACCTCCGCAGGGGACTTACTTGATTCGATTAAAATAAGAAATGGAATAAAGTATATTATGGATAATTATGAAAAACAGGTATATACAGGAAGAGAGTTGTTTTTAAAATATAATCAGGATAAGCTGATAGAGAAATATGGTTTGAAACACGATGAAGAATATCTGTATTTGAAATATATTGGAACAGAATATCGGATCAATCGCAGAAACGGTGCTATTGAATATGCCACAGGCGAAGAATGGACGGACTGCAGAGAATATACAGTTGTTATGACAATCTATGATTTTCTCTGCTGTTCCGGGCAGGAGATACTGCCTCCTTTTACCGGGCAGTGGCAGCCTGTGGGCAGGTTTGTAACTGCCGGGAGCAGTCCGTCAACAGATCCCTTTGTGGAAAAGTATGCAAGAGCATTTTCCGGCAAAGTGGAAGAGGTAAAGCAGGCCTGTATCTGTCTGGGAGGAAAGCAGACGAAACGTCTGGCAGGGGCAGATCTGACATTTGAAATGCCGGTTCTTCCGGAGTTTTCTGTGTTGCTTCAGTTCTGGGATGGGGATGAAGAATTCCCGCCAAAGATCTTACTGTTGTGGGATAAAGTATCGTTATCATACCTTCATTTTGAGACGACCTATTATCTTCAGGGAGATCTTCTGAAGGCTATACTGCAGATAATCGGCTGAATACACTGTAGCCGATCCTTCGGAGGGGATATATGGAAGCGGGTAAATATGTCCCTCAGATATATCCCTCAGGAAATTTTTCCAAAACGAAATGAAAAATGTAGGCCTGTACGGTGTTCTTATCCAAAACAGTATTCAGAAGACATCCTGGAAACAGTTTGGCTTTCTGAAATTTGATGAACAGATGAATCTTATTTTTGCAGTAATGCTTTATATTATGGAGCAGTCTCTGCGGGAAGAGAACTGTACCATGGATGATATCGAAGCCCAGAGGGAATATCCGATTACATGGAAAGAGGTTTCCAGAAATTCAGGCGGAGAAGGATTTCTGTCTGCATTTGTAATCCTGTCCAGCCTTCTGTATTATATGAGACGGGATGATACGGACATTTTTGCAGATAAAAATGAGGGAAAGGTTCTGATCATGGATAACCCGTTCGCACAGACCAATGCCTCCCATCTGCTGATCCCGCTGATGGATATGGCAAAAAGAGCAACACACAGCTTATCTGCCTTACCGGTCTGGGCGGAGAGTCCATCTATAATCGTTTTGACAATATATATGTGCTGAATCTGATCGCTGCAAGTCTGAGAGGCGGTACCCAGTACCTGAAAGCCGAACACAAAAGAGGGAAAGAACCGGATGAACTTGTCACTGCGAGAATTGAAGTGGGGGATCAGATGGAGCTGTTGTTTTAAGAAAAAATTACAGGAATCATTCTGTGTGTCACATTATTATCTTTACAGGTCGTGATTATGAGTGCTGAAGATATAAGGAAGAATATTACGGTATCACATGAGTCGGTTTGTGTGATGCCGTATTTTATTTGTTTAGAGCGTGTTTGAAAAAGAATGAAAGATTCTTTTATGTTTTATTCCGCTCTGGATATACTAACAATAGCTATTAAAATAACATTGACAGAGCTTAAGAATAAGAATTAAATATAATTAACAAAAATAACCTAATTGATTACAAATGTTTAGACAAAAGGAGAGATGGTTATGCTATATGAATTTTTGAAAAACAATTATAAGGAAGCAGAGCCTATATTCTTTTCTGATATAGTGATTAAGGGGATTACAAAATCTGCAGTAAACCAACAGTTAAAAAAAGTTATGCAATGAAGGAAAACTGCAAAAATATGAGAACGGCATTTATTATTTGCCTAAGAAATCACGATTAAAAACAAATGTAGGCGTAAATGCAGATACGGTTGCCAGGTACAAATATGTTTCCAGAGGCGGGAAAGTAGATGGTTTTTATTCAGGTAATACATTTGCCAATCAGTTGGGAATTTCAACGCAGGTTCCCAATAAAGTTGAGATTGTCAGCAACAATATGGCTGCAAAAGTAAGAGAAGTTCCAATTGGAAAGAGAACATTCATTGTAAGAAGACCAGTAGTTCCGGTAAATGAAGAAAAATGTTTATGTGCTGCAGTTACTTGATTTATTAAAGAATCTGGATGTGTATCTGGATGAAAGCTATGATGTGGCTCATGATAAAGTATCTCAATTTGTGCGGATACATGGCATCACAAAAAAAGACGTGGATAGTTATATAAGAGAGTTTCCGATTGCGATATTTAAATATTATTATGAATTGAGGTTGGACGATGTATTTGCATAAAGATGATAAGGAATTGTTGAGGGATATTATTGTAAGGTATCAGAGCGAACGGGCATAGATGAAAGTATCGTGGAAAAAGATTACTATGTGACAATGATATTAAAAAGAACTGGTACAGAGAAATCCCGATGTGGTGTTTAAGGGTGGAACATCCCTTTCCAAGGCTTATCATGTTATAGACCGTTTTTCAGAGGATATTGATATTACATTTGAAGAGCATTTGGGAGAAGCCAGAAGAAAGAAAATCAAATATCAGTTACTACAACCAATTAGCGAAGATTTAGATTTAGCAATTGATAATTGGAAGTTTATTGAAAGTGATAAGGACTATAATCACTATGATTTCTTATATGATTCAGTTTGCTCAGAAGATAAAAGAGGCCTGCGACCATATGTGAAGCTGGAGACAGCGTTGATGTCATATTCTTATCCAACAGAAGAAAGGGAAATTACAAGTATAATACTATAAATGAGCAAGTTCGTGATTTTGCATAAAAGAAAGACACCTCGATTCCGTGTGTTGTATAATGAAAGTGCCTAAACAAACATTTGCAACATTTACGAAAGAAGGTGTCTCTCGCAAATACTATACATCATTCCGCATTCATATACAACCAGCTTAAGAAATTAAATTTATGCAAATTTTATTCGAACCGGGTGATAAACCACCTTATAAGTATCCTGATCAGCATTTTCATTTCAGGATATCATGGAAAAACCACGGATTTTGCTAAAAACAGTTCCTGTCACAGAACTACGATTGCACATTTCCTTAATTCAGGGAAATGGGATGATTCTCTACTTTCAGATACGTTAAAACGTTCTGTTATAGAGATTATTTATTCAGAAGCAGCACGCACCGGAAAGCCTGTTTTCTGCATTGTAGACGATACGATAGCTTCAAAGACAAAGCCTTCGTCACAGGCTCTGCATCCGATTGAAGATGCGTACTTTCACCAATCCCATTTAAAGGGGAAACAGGACTACGGACATCAGGCAGTAGCTGTTATGCTTTCCTGTAACGGCATTGTCCTGAACTATGCTTTTGTAATGTACAATAAATCAATTTCCAAGATTGATATTGTACAAAATATTGCAAAGGAACTGCCTGTTCCACCAGTAATGTCTTATTTCCTTTGTGACTGCTGGTATGTTTCTGAAAAAATAATCAATACTTTTGTACAGAAAGGGTTCCATACCATTGGTGCTTTGAAAACAAACCGTCTGCTGTATCCATCAGGAATGAAAAAGAAACTCAGTGAACTGGCTGCTGAACGATCCACAACACATAAAGGATTTGACCTCGTCACAGTCAAAAAACGCAACTATTATGTGTACCGGTATGAGGGAAACCTCAGCGGCATAGAAAATGCAGTTGTTCTTTTAAGCTATCCTGAAAAAGCATTTGGTAATCCTAAAGCACTACGTGCTTTCATTAGCACAAATGTATCCTTATCTACACAGGAGATCCTTTCCTGTTATGTTTGTCGATGGCCGATTGAGATATTTTTCAGGCAATGCAAAAACCATCTGGCCCTGGATACATACCAGATACGCTCCTCAAAGGGAATACAGAGGTACTGGCTGTTGATGTCACTGACACATTATATTTGTGTCACAGGAACTGGCGGATATCGGTCTTTTCAAGATGGATATCATCGAATCTGTAGTGCCGTTCATCAGGAAAAGTATCAGTATCTATTCCTATGTGCAAAAGCAAGTGATGATTTTGAAGCATTTATGAAATTAGCAGGATAATTTTGTGCATTTTTTCAAATTTGCTCATTTATAGTATAATATTTGATTGTCTTGCAACAGAAGAATCAGAGATTTTGAGAGACTATGAGTTAAAACCATTTAAAATGAAGACACAGGCACTATCCAGAACAATTATAGATAAAATTTTTGCTGTATGTGATTATTATATGGTAGGAAGAGCAACGAGAAATTCCAGACATTTATATGACATCTTTAAGCTGAAAAATTATATTTCAATAGATGATGATTTCAAAAGGCTCTTTGCAGATATTAGAAAGCACAGATCAGGCATGGATATTAAAATAACCCCGTCTGCCAGGGAGGATGTTGATTTGCTGGCTGTAGCAGAAGAACTTATACGAGAAGATTTTTTATGCTGATGATTATGCTGATTCAACTATGAAATTGATTTCTGACAATATTTCCTATGAAACGGTAAAGCTGAACTATATCGATTTGGTCAGAAATATATTACGAAATCCACTGATATAAAACCATACTTGCTATAGATCAGGTGCTTGGAATATCATAAGAACTACATGAGTATAAACCTTTAATTTATGGAATTGCTATAAGTGCTTCGCAACTTAAAATGCGAATCGTTAGTTTGGGGAGATAAGAAATTTATCTCCCTGTTTTTCTAATGTACGTTCGGAATCTTTTTGTAATTGATTGTACACATCTATAACTTCTATACCCATATCGGGTAATTTATCAGAAATATGTAGTTATGCAATATAAAGCGGAAGAACTCTTTTAAGATTTTGTGTCAGAATATCTGTAGACACTTGTGGACACTCATATCAAATTCAATGCAGCTTTTCCATGAGAAATTTTTATAAATGTAATAAGTTTTGTGAACTTTTTTACATCATTTATGGTTATATAATATGTAAGACGTTTTACAACAGGAGAATATATAATGAGTGACAGAAAGCTGCTGAAGAAAGTACGGGACGGAGATAAAGAGGCATTATCTGACATTATAAAACAATATTATGCGGACATTTTCCGTTTCTGTCTTTACATGATACAGAACGAAGAAGATTCCTATGATATTACGCAGGAAACTTTCCTGAAGTTTATGAAATATGGGACATCTTATCAAAGAAACAATCTGAAAGGATATCTTCTTACTATTGCCAGAAACTGCTGTCTTTGATTATCAGCAGAAGAAAAAAAGAGGCAGGAAAAAATCTCCGCAGTTATGAAGCTGAGAATGAAAACGGAAGCCTGAAAATAAGTGCAAATACGCAAAATATCCATCAATATCCGGATATTTGCGGAACAGATAAAATGAAAGAAATGGAAGAATTATTTTTATCTGAAAGGACTACTGAACAGACTTTCCCAGGAAGTAAGGGAGGTAATCATTTTGCGTGTATATGAGGAATTGAAATTTAAAGATATTGCAAAGATGATGAATTGTAGTCTCTCTACTGCAAAGTCGAGATATCGTATTGGAATTCAGCAGATGAAAAATATGATAAAGGAAGGAGATTAATGAGAATGCAGGATAAAGATATCAGAAGGCTTTTTCAAAAAGCGGAAATACAAGTTTGTCCGGAACAGAAGCGGATATTAAAAATGTATGAACATCTTCAAAATGAGATAGACAAAAATGAATATAAAAATAAAAAGCAGAGAAAAAGAACAGAGATTTTTATTGAGGGATTATTTTGTGGCAGCAATTTCAAGACTTATTAGATAAAACATATGTAATTGTGTATATTATGGCAGCTTTTGCAGGTTTTGCTCTGATGATATTTTTGCAGTATGCAGGAACAGGTAAAAATGATGCGATAATTGGTAAGTTATGATAATTTCTGGTTGTCTGAGCACGCTTTCTGTCTTGGGGATTAACAAGTTATATTTTGGAAAAATGGCAGAGTTGGGAGCAACCTGTTATTTTGATACCAGAATGTGTGCGGCAGCAGGGTTGGTAGCTATCGGAAGTGTTAATTTTATAATTATTATGTTATTGGCATTATATTCAGGAAATACATGGGAAGTATCGAATCTGCAGACAGTGATATATATTTTGACAGCATATTTCGTGTCAGGTTCATTAGATTTCGGGATTTTACTTTTTAAAACAGGAGAAAAAGCATCAGTGGCAATGGCAGCAGGAATTCTTATCTGTTCAGGCGTCTATATAGTGGTATCAAACATTTCCGGTGCATTATTTTCTGCTTCAATCAGCATATGGGCAGGTGTGTGTGCGGTGGCAGGAGGATTGACATTTGTGCAGGTAAAAAGATTGTTCTCGGCAGAAGAAATGGTGTTTGAGGAGGCATAATATGCATGAATTAAAGTTATACGAGGTTCAGAAAAAATATAAGGACAAAACAGCGGTGAAACAGGTAAGTTATACATTTTAAACATGGAGTTTATGGTCTGCTCGGAGAAAACGGGGCCGGAAAAACAACTCTGATGCGTCTGATCTGTGGAGTTTTGCAGCCAACCACAGGAAATATTTATTATGATGGAATGGAAATTGCTCAGATGGGAGCAGAATATCGCAGACTTCTGGGATATCTGCCACAGGAACTGGGATATTATGACAATTTTACAGCAGAAAGATTCCTGAGATACATAGCTGCATTGAAAGCTATGTCAGCGGAGTGTTCCGAGCAGAGGATTCAGGAACTGCTGGAACTGGTAGAACTTCAGAAGGATAAAAAGAAAAAGCTTAGAACTTTTTCAGGGGGAATGCTTCGGAGAGTAGGAATAGCCCAGGCGTTGCTCAATAATCCGGAAATTCTGGTTCTGGATGAACCGACTGCAGGACTGGATCCGAAAGAAAGGGTAAAATTTAGAAATATTATCAGTTCACTGGGAAAAGAAAAGACAGTATTGCTTTCGACACATATTGTATCCGACATTGAATACATTGCTGATCAGATTTTAATCATGAAGGATGGCGAACTGATCTGTAGTGGAACAGAACAGGGGATTACTGCAAGTGTAAAAGGATATGTCTGGAAATGTAATGTTTCGACTGATGTGGCACAAAAACTTTGTAACCAGTATATGGTAAGTAACCTGAGAAACAGCAGTGAGGGAAACCAGGCAGAACTGAGGATTATTTCAGAAAAATGCCCATTTCCCGCTGCTGAGCTTGCAGAGGAAACACTGGAGGATGCATATCTTTATCAAACACAGGATATTGACAGAATAAGGAGCAGAAGAGATGAGAATGCAGTTGTATAAGATGGAACTTTATAAAATCTTTCACAGAAAGATTTTCTGGATAGGAATATTAGCAATCTTGGGACTGATGTTTGTGTATTTCTGGTTTGCGGAAGTGGGAGATGAGAGATGTGTAATAGATGGTCGGAGCCATTCAGGATATGAAGCAGTACAGATGAATAAAAAAAATTACAGAAGAGTATGCGGGTACTGTCACAGATGAAAAAATCAATCAGATTGTCGATAAATATGGACTTCCTTCGGAATTAAATGAAGTATGCCTGGCTGGAAGGATGGCAATTATCTGAATGATTTGTAACAAGATTTTTACAAATGGAAGCTGGGAGAATGGAGTAAAACCTACAGTGCGATATAGGCTTAAGGATACTGGTTTATGGAAGGCTTATAAAGAATACAATGAAAATATAGACAGTAAATCAGAAAAAAACGATAAAAAACAGATGAAAACAGAGATACTGTCAGTGTGGAAATTTAAACCAACACTGGAATATACCACAGGCTGGAAAGTTTTTGGAGAACTGCTGCAGTTTGGACTGATTTTGGGAAGTATTATGATCATCTGTGTGATTTCAGGTATTTTTGCAGAGGAAAGCCAGACAAAGATGCTACCATTAATCTTTACAACAGTGGAGGGGAAAAGGAAGGATACTTCAGCCAAAGTTCTGGCTTCTTTTACGATAACAGTTCTGTTATATGCAGGAATTACAGGAAGTGCATGGGGATTATGCAAAATCGTGTATGACTTAAAGGGAGGATACAATCTGACAGGAGTAGTCATTTCGGGAAGTATGTGGAAGACAGTGGATAAAGTTCCATTTTTCAGTTATTTGTCAGTGCTTTTGATATTGGGGATGTTGGCATTTTTATCATTAAATGCCATTACATTGTGCATTTCAGCATATCAGGACAGTATGTTTGGAGCTGTAGTTGTAACTGCAATATGCTGGGCAATTCCATTACTTGTACGGATTTTTTTTGGTGGATTTGTATGGATTTTGGTGGACTCGATGCCGATGTTTCTGATTATGCAGGTGAATCTGAATGATATATACAGTATCTGGTACGTTGTAGCTGTAATAGCTGTGGGTATGTTGGCAGTGTCTCTGACCAAAGGAATATTGCATTATAAAGTCAAACAGGTAGTGTAAGAAGAGACTTACTTGCTTCGGTTAAAATATCAAAATATAAATTTTCCTGTAACGTTTCTTCTGTCTGTGACTTAGTTATATAGAAAGACATCAGATAAAATAATGATACAGCAGACAGGAGGATTATCATGAAACGATATTTAGGAATATTCATTCTGACAGTTATGGTTGGTTTATCAGGTTGTGCATCTGATACAGACAGTGATACTCAGGTGAGCAGCCGTGCATATTCAATGCAGATACAACAAAAATCAGAACCGTGTTCAGACATTCAATGGAAGAAGACAGATCAGGTCGTCAGATGGATCTATGTGGACACCGCCGGCAGGGTCATATCAGGATAAAGATGGTTATATTCTGGATAAGGATGGCACCACGATCGGCCAGACAGGACCATTGAAAATTCCGAAAGATGCAGTAGGATAATAAAAATACAAGGAGCAGGAATGGAGAAATCAGAAATCGAAACAATCTACCGTAAGTATTTCCATGATGTCTTTCTCTATATCCGGGCACTTTCCGAAAATGAAAGTCTGGCAGAGGAAATCACCCAGGAAACATTCCTAAAGGCAATGAATAATATTGAGAAATTTGACGGCCGAAAGGATATCCGCGCATGGCTATTTGTAATTGCGAAGAATACATATTTCCGTTATTGCAGGCGAAACAAAATCTATGTGGGCGAAGAATTTTCAGAAATAATGCAGGATTCCATGCAGGAT
>ENA-OQAR01000456-OQAR01000456.1-human-gut-metagenome-genome-assembly--contig:-NODE-456-length-12363-cov-2.915087_pt1 | contig 12363 bp, 18 predicted proteins | sample MGYA00242738_ERZ504533 | MGnify/ENA primary metagenome ERZ504533 (study PRJEB26092, sample SAMD00036276) | human gut metagenome | host: Homo sapiens | study: EMG produced TPA metagenomics assembly of... | reverse complement strand
CGTTGCGGGCAAGTTTGTGCTCCGTCTGCTACGCGTAACGCTCCGCAGAGCCGGCGCTGCACGATGCCGCTGACTGCTACGACTCTTTCCTGTGAAAATAGAAAGCCGGAAATCCGCAGATTTCGGCTTTCTTTCGTTAGGAAATGATAGTTCCGCTAAATATGGCCAGAGCGATCAGCGGAGGCATTTTGATCGTGGGACGCAGAGGTGTGCCCGCCGCCCTTTACGACAGCACTTTTTCTTTGCAAAAAGATGTGCTATACTACAAAATAAGAGAGTATGCGGCAGCGTGCCGCGCAAACAAAATGGAGGAAACTGCTATGGAAGCATCCAAGGTCTATTATACAGATTTCCGCTGTCCTGTGGGCACCAGCCTGCTGGACAAGCTGCGCCGCGTGTGCATCGCCGCCGGGATCAAGGATATTGATATGGATGGCAAGTTCGTTGCCATCAAAATGCATTTCGGTGAGCTGGGCAATCTGGCATTCCTGCGCCCCAACTACGCCAAGGTGGTGGCCGACCTGTGCAAGGAGCAGGGCGGTCTGCCGTTTCTGACCGACTGCAACACCCTGTATCCGGGCAGCCGCAAGAACGCACTGGAGCACCTCACCTGCGCCCAGCTGAACGGCTTCTGGCCCATGACCACCGGCTGTCAGGTCATCATTGCGGACGGCCTGCGCGGCACCGATGAAGCAGAAGTTCCGGTGCCGAACGGCGAATACTGCAAGACGGCAAAGATCGGCCGCGCCATCATGGATGCGGATATCTTTATCAGCCTGACCCATTTCAAGGGCCACGAATCCACCGGCTTCGGCGGTACTCTCAAGAACATCGGCATGGGCTGCGGCTCCCGCGCAGGCAAGATGATACAGCACGCCGCCGGACACCCGGAGGTGCAGCAGAGCCTGTGCCGCGGCTGCCACCGCTGCGCGAAGGAGTGCGGCTCCGATGCCATTACCTACGATGCAAACAACAAGGCCGTCATTGATCAGACCAAGTGCAAGGGCTGCGGCCGCTGCATCGGTGCCTGCAACTTTGACGCTATCTATTCCCAGTGCGACAGCGCCAATGAGATGCTGGACCGCAAAATGGCCGAGTACGCGGCTGCCGTATGCGCAGGCCGTCCCTGCTTCCATGTTTCTCTGGTGCAGGACATCAGCCCCAACTGCGACTGCCACTGCGAGAACGATGCTCCCATCCTGCCGGATATCGGCATCTTTGCGTCCTTTGACCCGGTGGCGCTGGATCAGGCCTGCGCGGACGCCTGCCTGAATGCACAGCCGCTGCCGAACAGCCAGCTGGGCCAGAACCTTGCAAAGCCCGGCTGGAACTGCCACCACGACAACTTCAAGGATTCCAACCCCAATATCGAGTGGAAGGCCACGCTGGATCAGGCCGAGAAGATCGGCATGGGCACCCGCCAGTATGTGCTGAAGAAGGTCTGATGCCGCAGGCGGCCCCAGCCTTTTCCGCAAAAACAAAAAGAAGCTGACCAGCCCGGTCAGCTTCTTTTTATGTTGGGTTCACTGGCCCGCTGCGGGCACGCAGTCGTCCAGCACGGTCTGCAGGGCCTGCCAGTTCTTCAGGGTGCAGCCGGGCAGGGTGTCCGGGTCAAGGCCGGCATCCTCAATGCGGCCAGCCATGCTGTCCTTGTCGCTCAAAAGGCTCAGCGCGTCCGGCTCGATCATCGTCCAGGCCTCGGCAAAGCTTTCCTGCTCATCAGCGTCCAGCGTGTCGTACCAGCTGTAGAAAGCTCCTGCACGGCTTCCGGGGTGCGGGAGGCAAGGCGGGCGTTTTCTGCCCACTGCAGCAGGGATGCCGCTGCGATCACCGATTTGAGCGAGCAGCCGGAAACACCCGGCCCCCAGCCCAGACAAGGCTCAAAGGCGGCAGCGGTGCCGGTGATGGAGAAGATGGAGTTCTCGTCAAAATCACCGGGGTTCAGCCCGGAGGTGTCGGCCCGGGTGGTGGAATCAGGCAGGTCTTCGCCGGAAGCAGCGGAGCTTGCAGAACTGCTGGCAGAGCTTGGCGCTTCGGAACTGCTGGCGGTTGAGCCGCCGCAGCCTGCCAGAATGCTGCAGGCCAGCGCTGCGCAGAGCAGCAGCGAGAGGATGCGGGCATATCTCAATTTCATAGTAGTGTCCTCCTTGAGCGGTGCCGCAGCCGGGCCGCAGCACTTCAAAACGATACACCCTAAGTATACGTTCTGCCGCGGCGGTTGTCAATCGGACAGCGCAGAACGAATTTCAAGCAGGAAATATGCACCCTGCACAAAGAAGGGATGCATTTTTGGGAACTTTGCATTCTTGACATTTTTTGCAAAAATCGGTTGACTACAAGTATAGTGTCTGCCCACGTCAGCCGGAAAGGAGGGAAACGCCCATGAAGCACCGCATCACAGCCGCATTGGAGCGGTTCTCCCGCGCAATGCTGGCACCGCTGAGCTATCTTTCGGCGGCGGGCCTGCTGCTGGTGGTGGGCGCACTGCTCACCAGTGCGCCGCTGGCCGGGGTGCTGCCCTTTTTGCGGTGGGAGCCGGTGCAGCTGGCGGGCAGGATCATTTACAAATCCTCACGGCGGTCATTTCAAATCTGAGCGTGCTGTTCTGCACCGGTCTTGCGGCGGCGCTGGCAAAGCGGGGAAAAGCATCAGGCGGCGTTCATCGCCCTGATGAGCTATCTTGTCTACCTGACAGCGGGCAATGTAACGCTGACCGAGTTGGGCCTGCTGGCGCAGCCGGATGCGCTTACCGGCCTGTACAGCGCAGGCCAGACCATGGTGCTGGGCATCCAGACTGTGGACACCGGCGTGTTCGGCGGCATTCTGCTGGGCCTGCTCACCGCCTTTGTATATGACCGCACCTGCGAAAAAGCCCACCGCGGCATTCTGGGCGGTGTGTTCTCCGGTGTGCGGTGGTCCTTTGCCTGCATGGCGGCACTGGCGGCGGTGCTGGGCTCTGGGGCCTGCTTTGTCTGGCCGCTATCCAGAAGGCCATTGCGCCGTCACCGGCTTCATTGCCGCTTCCGGCAATATCGGGTTGTTTTTGTACGGCTTTCTGGAACGGCTGCTCATCCCTACAGGGCTGCATCATCTGGTGTATATGCCGTTCCAGTTCTCGCAGCTGGGCGGTCAGCTTATGGTGGGCAGCGTCACCTATACCGGTGCCTATGTGGTCATGATGACCGAATATAACCTCGGCCTGCCGTTTTCGGATGGCATCGTGTGGATGTACACCGGCTTTACCAAGACCTTCGGCTACTTTGGCATTGCGGCGGCATTCATCTTCTGTGCCCGGCGGGGCAGCCGCAAAAAGACTGCCCTTCAGCTGCTGCCGCTGGCCTTTACGGCATCGCTGGCTTCCATTACGGAGCCGCTGGATTTTCTGTTCTGCTTCTCGGCACCGGTTTTGTGGCTGGCGCACGCAGCCATCTCCGGCAGCTTCATCGTGTTGCTGCACCTGTGCGGAGTCACGGCGTTTACCTCGAACCTTCTGGGGTCGCTTGTGATGAACCTTTCCGCTGGTGCGGCCCGCACGAACTACCCGGTGCTGTATCTGCTGGGCCTTGCCCAGATCGCGGTGTATTTTGTGGTGTTCACTGTGCTCATCAAGGCGCTGGACCTGCCTACACCGGGCCGCCGCCCGGAAGAGCCGTCCCGGCCGGAAAAGGCCCTGCCGCTGGACGAGCAGGGAGTAGAAAGCTCATTGCAGCCTTTGGCGGGCGGGAGAACATCCGCACGGTAGACAACTGCTTTACCCGCCTGCGTGTCACGGTGAACGACCCGGCCTTCGTCAAGGAGCAGGCCCTGAAAGCCCTGCCCTGCAGCGGTGTGGTGCAAAGCGGCTGCGATGTGCAGATCGTGTACGGCATCCGCGCGCGGAGGTGCGGCAGGCGGTGGAGCGGCGGCTGAACAGGGTGGTCTGTTGACCTTTGGCGGACGGGCAACTATAATAGGGAAAAAGCGGCTTCCCGCGCAGAGCGAAAGGATTTTTTGTGTTCCACTGATTTATAGTCGCTGCGCGACGCAATAAGCCGACAGCAACAACATGCCGTTTCCCGTTACGACCCTTCCCGTGAAAAAGTAACTCCGAAACGACCGCAGTCGTTTTCGGAGTTACAAATTTAAAAATAATATTTCCGCTGATATTGCCAAAGCGAACGCGTCGGCAATTTTAAATCGTCTAGCGGTTGAAAGGATCCCCAATGCAAAACCAAGCACATTGTGATAAATCGGAGATAATACCGCCAACCGGCCGCTTTGCACCCAGCCCCAGCGGGCGGCTGCATCTTGGCAATCTGGCCTGCAGCCTGCTGGCGTGCTCAGCGCAAAAAGTCAGGGTGGGGCGTATCGTGCTGCGCATTGAGGATCTGGATGCCGAGCGCTGCCCGCGCATCTATGCCGACTTACTGGAACAGGATCTGGACTGGCTGGGCCTTGCGTGGGACGAGGGCGGCAGCACCGGCGGGCCGAACGGCCCCTATTACCAGAGTGAGTGCGCGGAGATCTACACCGCAAGCTACAAAAAGCTGGAAGAGCGCGGCCTTGTGTACCCGTGTTTTTGCTCCCGCGCCCAGCTGCACGCGGCCAGCGCGCCCCATACCTCGGACGGCAACGTGGTCTATCCGGGCACCTGCCGCGGCCTGACCGCTGCCGAAATTGAGGAAAAAACGCAAAAAGAAGGCCCCTGCCTATCGTCTGATGGTGCCGGACGAGGACATCACATTTGTGGATGGCTGCATGGGCCCGCACACCGAAAATCTTTTGCATGACTGCGGTGACTTCTACCTGCGCCGGGCGGATGGCGTGTTCGCCTATCAGTTGGCCGTGGTGGTGGACGATGCCCGCATGGGCGTTACCGAAGTGGTGCGCGGTGCAGACCTGCTTTCGTCCACGGCACGGCAGCTGTATTTGTACCGCCTGCTGGGCCTGCAGGCACCGGGGTTTGCCCACTGCCCGCTGCTGCTGGCCCCGGATGGGCGGCGGCTCTCCAAGCGCGACGGCGACCAGAGTCTGGAAAACCTGCGGGAAAAGTATACCGCGCAGGAGATCGTGGGCAAGCTTGCCTACGCCTACGGCCTGCAGCCGGAGCCTGCGCCCCGCACACCGGAAAGCCTGATCAAGGACTTTTCCTGGGCAAAGGTACCAAAGCAGGATGTCTGCCTGCCGGAGGATCTGTTCTGAACAAAAAAAGATGCGCTGTCCCTCGATGACAGCGCATTTCTTTTTTATAGAGATTCAGATGCGGCGCATCTGCGGCAGATCGTTGGTGTCCATCATACGGCTGAACGCGGTATCCAGTGCCAGCGCCAGCAAAGCGCCCAGCGCTGCATCGATGCAGCTGTGCTGCTTGAGCAGCATGGTGGAGCATACAATGGAGATGCACAGCACATCAGCGGCCGGGCGCATCCAGCGGAACCGGGGCTGCTCAAAGATGCGGCAGCGGTGATAGGCCAGCATCAGCGTGACCGAGTTGAACACATGGATGGATGGGCAGACATTGATGGGTGTGTCGGTGCTGTACAGGAACCGCACCGCACGGGCGAAGATGTCTGTGCCCGGCACATAGCAGGGGCGCAGATTCAGCCCGGTGGGCAGGATCACGTAGCAGGCCAGCGCAATGGTCATACCGCTGAACAGCGGCATACACAGCCGCCAGAAGTCCTCCCGAGGTGCCTTCCACAGAAGGAAGAACAGGGTGAACGGGATCCACGGAAACCATGCAAAATAGGGGATGACCGCATATTTGCAGAAGGGAATTAGATCGTCCAGCCGGCAGTGCACGAGGATGTGCGGCATATGGATCTGGGTGTTCAGGAAATTGAATGCGGAAAGATAAAGTATGAGATACAGCGCCATGAAGCAAAGCGGATGCGCGAAAACCAACTGCGTTTCATTGAAAAAGCCTCCTTTTTGCAGAAGTGAAAGCTCTTAGCACTGTGAAATTATACGCCGGGAATATGACAAAAACAAGAACGAAAGCAGACAACATTGCTGAAAAACAAATAAATTATTTGTGCGTATTGCGTAAAAAAGAGCCTGCCTTCGCGGCAGGCTCTTATAAAATGCAGAGGAAAGATTCAGATGACCTGCTGTTCCAGCCACTTGCCGCGCACGAAGCGTACAAAGAAGCACAGGGAGCGGAACGCCCAGTCCAGATACATGCCCATCCAGATGGCCAGCAGGCCGCCGTGGAAGGCCAGCACACACAGGTAGCAGAAGCCCACCCGGAAGGCCCACATGGACACGATGCTCACGGTCATGGTAAAGCGGGCATCGCCTGCCGCACGCAGGATGTTGGGCATGGTAAAGCTGGAAGGCCAGATGAACAGCGAAACGATGTTGAACCACACCATCACTTCCAGCGCCATGGCGTAGGCTTCCGGCGAGAGGTTGAACAGGCCCAGTGCAAATTTGTTGGCAAACAGGAAGGCCGAAAGGTTCATGAACCATGCGCCGCAGTAGGCAAACAGCATCAGGCGGCGGGAGTAATACACGGCCTGATCTTTTTCGCCTGCGCCAAGGCACTGGCCCACCACGGTCAGCGCAGCCATGCCCACGGCGTTGGCCGGGATGTTCAAAAAGGTGGTGGTGGTGTTTGCCACGGCGTTGGCCGCAATGGCAGCGGTGCCCAGAGTGGAGGTCAGGCTGGAAACGGACAGCTTGCCGATCTGGAACATGCCGTTTTCAATACCGGCAGGGATGCCCACCCGCAGGATCTGCTGGATGAGCCGTGCCTTCGGGGCAAGGGCCTGCAGGCCGTCCACCCGCAGCGGGCAGGCGGGCCGCTGCAGCAGGTACAGCACAGCCACGCAGGCAATGGCGCGGGACACAAGGCTGGCCAGTGCGGCACCCATCACGCCCATTTTGAAGCCGTAGATCAGCACGGCGTTGCCGCCAATGTTCACCACATTCATTACAAGGCTGGACATCATGCTGATCTTGCTGTTGCCCTGCGCCCGGAACAGGGCCGCACCGGCGTTGTACAGGCCGATGAACGGGTAGCTCAGGGCCGAGAGCAGGAAGTAGGTCTCGGCATAGCGCATCACGTCCACGTCGATGGAGCCGAAGATGCCGCGCAGGATGGCATGGCGGCCCGCCACCACAACGGCGGCCACCAGCAGGCTGAAGCTGGACAGGATGAACAGGATCTGCGCCGCTGCATTCTTGGCATCCTTTGGCTCCTGCCGGCCGATGTACTGGCTGGTGACCACCGCGCCGCCGGTGGCAAGGGCGCTCATGATCTGGATCATCAGGTGTTGAAGCTGTCCACAAGGCTCACGCCGGAAACAGCGGCTTCCCCCACCGAGGAGACCATCAGCGTGTCGGCCAGACCGATGGTCACGCTGAGCGCCTGCTCTGCGATCAGCGGCAGCAGCAGGGCAATGAGCTGCTGCCGGGTGAACAGCGGCGGCTTATGGACGCGGGCGTTTTGGTTGCTGTCATAGGTTCCTCCGTAACGGTGACAAGATACACTTGGATACATGACCTATATCATACAGCAGAGCGCGCAGAATTACAAGAGAAAATCTTCTGTCAGGAAAATTCCCGACTGGGGGTCAGGCTGGTGCCGTAATATACGATATAATCATACGGAACGGTCAGCCCGAACACCGTCTTGTCTGGGTACTTCCTCAGCATGTCCGCTTTCAGGTCGGCCGGGGTCTCGGGCACACCGGCGCAGAGCGTATCGGAGCACACGGCATTCCAGAGGCCCGCAGAGAACGAGGTGCAGTTGTAAATGACCGACCAGTGGTCTGCGTTGGCCAATGCCTGATTTACAGTGTCTAGCTGGCTCTGGTCCAGTGAGACCTGAATGCCGTAAAGATTCTGATAGTAAGAAGCGTTCAGGTAATATTTGTAGTAGCCCTCCAGATTGTACCAGATGCCGGAATGCTCGCAGCGGTTGCCGCGGGTGCTTACGGTGATGGACGTATCCGGCGCAATGAGCAGTCCGCCCACATTGATATCCTGCTCCGAGACATTGGTGATGGTGAGGAAGCTGTGTCCGCTGGTGTTGAGGGGAACATCGCCGTGGTCATCGGCGCGGGCAAAAAGCCGCAGCACCGCAACGGCTCCCTCGGCAGGGGCATCACCGTAGACCTGCGCAGGGGACTTGTGGTCTGCCTGCGCAAAGTGGTACGGCCCGCCAAAGTTGGTGGTAAAGCCAACGACATTGCGCATCAGGTCGGCAGAACCGGTGATATCTGTTACCACCTTATCCTCTTTTGCGGCGGGCTGTGCGGCCTTGGGTTCCTGTGCGTAGGCGGGCAGGGCGCACAGGCAGGCCAGCAGCACACAGCAGGAGAGGATGCGGAAAAACTGCTTTTTCATAGATGCCTCCATTTGTGTTTTTTTCAGGTAAAGCTTACCGTTTTTTGCAGGGTCTGTCAAGGACTGCGGCAGGCGGAAAAGCCGCGCCGCAGCGTGTTTGTTCCACTTTACCCGTGCAGGCAATTGTGCTAAAATAAACCTGAGGTGCACCGCGCTTTGCAGGAGCGGGGGAGTGCACTGTGGTAAATGAGATAAGAAATAAAAGGTAAATCAGAACCCAAAGGGGGAACAATATGCCAAAAGCAGCCCATAAGGTGGTCGTGATCGGCCACCGCAACCCGGATACCGATTCCATCTGCTCGGCCATTGCCTATGCAGAGTTGAAAAACAAGACCAGTGATCTGGTCTGTGAGCCCCGCCGTGCAGGCAAAATGAATCAGGAGACCGAGTTCGTGCTCAAAAAGTTCGGGGTAAAGCCCCCGCGCATGTGCACGGACGTGAACCCCAAGATCCGCGATGTGGACTACCGCGAGATGCCCGGCATCCCCGGCTCCACCAGCCTGCGCAAGGCGTGGGAGATCATGCGTGACAAGCAGATCGACACCCTGCCGGTCACCAGCCCGGACAACGAGCTGGAGGGCGTGATCACGGTCAAGGACATTGCCACCGCCAACATGGACGTGTTCGACACCGGCATCCTGGCCAAGAGCCAGACCACCTACCGCAATATTTTGGAAACGCTGGGCGGCACCATGGTGGTGGGCCGCGAGGACGACGTGTGCACCACCGGCCACATCCGCATCGGCACCGCCACGCCCGAAATGCTGGAAAATACCGTGGAAAAAGGCGACATCGTCATCCTGACCAACCGCTACGAAAGCCAGCTGTGCGCCATTGAAAAAGAAGCGTCGCTGCTCATCATCTGCAACGGCTCCAAGGTGGGCCGCACCATCCAGCGCATTGCCGAGGAAATGGGCGTGGCCATCATGTCGGCCCCGGTGGACACCTACGCCGCCGGTAAGCTGATCAGCCAGTGCGCTCCCATCTCCTACTATATGACCCGCAGCGACATCATGAAGTTCACCCTCGTCACCCCCGGTGGCAGACGTCACCCGTGTGATGGCCAAGGTGCGCCACCGCTATTTCCCCATCCTGGACGAGGACGGCAAATACTGCGGCATGGTCAGCCGCCGCAACATCATCAATCTGCAAAAACGCCGCATCATCCTGGTGGACCACAACGAGGCCACCCAGGCCGTGGAGGGCTTCGATCAGGCCGAAATTCTGGAGATCATCGATCACCACCGCATCGGCAGTCTGGAGACCAGCGGCCCGGTGTACTTCCGCAACCAGCCGGTGGGCTGCACGGCCACCATCATCACCCAGATGTACGACGAGAACGGTATGGAGATCCCGCCGCAGATCGCAGGCCTTCTGCTGGCGGCCATCCTTTCGGATACGCTGGTGTTCCGCAGCCCCACTTGCACCCCGCTGGATGAGGCCCTTGCAAAGCGTCTGGCAAAAATTGCCGGTGTGGACATTGACGAGTTTGCCAGCGAGATGTTTGAAGCAGGCGAAAAGCTGGACGGCAAGACCGCCGAGGAGGTGTTCCTGCAGGACTTCAAGGTGTTCATGTGCGGCGATATCCGCTTTGGCGTGGCGCAGGGCAGCTACATGACCCGCAAGAACCTGCTTGCCGCCGAAGCGCTGCTGCAGCCCTATCTGGAAGAAGCCCGCAACAAGCAGAACGTGGAGGATATCTACATGCTGCTCACCGACGTGCCCAAGGAGGAGAGCGTGGTCATCAGCGATGGCCGCTATGCTTCCGAGGTGCTCTCGGACGGCTTTGAGACCCAGCCTGCCGAGGACGGCAGCTTTACCCTGCCCGGTGTGGTGAGCCGCAAAAAGCAGTTCATCCCGGCGCTGATGACCGCCTATCAGGAGCTGTAAGATGTTTGATTTTCTGCATAAAAAAAGCACAGGATGCCACGCCGCCCGCCCTGCCGGAAGGCACTGTGCGCCGCCGCTATTCCATCGAAGGGCAGGTGCAGGGGGTGGGCTTCCGCTACCGCGCCCGCTATGCGGCCCAGACGCTGGAACTGACCGGCTGGGTGGAGAACGAGGACGACGGCAGCGTGACGCTGGAAGTGCAGGGCGACCCGGAAAAGTTCCTGCGGCTGTTCGCCATGATCCAGAAAAGCGATTATATCCAGATCACCGGCATCCGCCAGAAGGATCTGCCGCCCGACCCATGGGAGCGGGGCTTCTCGGTAAAAGGGTATTGATCTGAACTGCAAACAAAAAAGCTGACGCGAAAAGCGTCAGCTTTTTTTGCTCTTTCTAAATTTATCAACCTGCTGTTTTAGCGGGGAATTGTCTGTCCAGATGGTGCCGTCCAGCAGCCGGGTCACAGCCAGAGTGGCCGTTTGCGGAAACACGGGCCGGGTCCAGCGCGTAGAAATCGCTCTCCTTCAGGTTCGCGGGGTCTGCATCCGCACGGATGCCCACCACACAGACCCAGTGGCCATAGGTGGCGCTGGTGGCGATGTGCGGGTAATTGACCTTGTTCCAGCCGGAACTGGTCAGGTGGTATTCATAGCTGGAGGTGCGGTTCGTGTGCCGTTTTACGCCGCTCACCGCGGTGTTTTTCAGATGCACGATCACCGGCTTCCCGGCGGAAAGCTCGGTGTAAAGCTTCTGCAGGCACTCGGACAGGCTGCCGGAATAACCGTAGTAGCCGCCCGCAGACCAGACCGCACCGTTTGACCACATGCCGCTGCCGGAGGAAACTTTTCCATCCAGAATGGTGCGTGCATAGCGCAAGGCGTACCAGCTGCATTTGCCGGAGGTCTGGTTGCCGATGGAAAGGATCTGGCTGGTGCTGAAGTCTAGCATCCGGATGCCGTGCGTTTCCTGCAGGGCAGCTGCGTGTGCGTGGGGAACGGCCAGAGCCAGCACAAGGCACAGCGCCAGAACTGCCGCCGCCAACCGCTGTGCCGCGCGGGCGGGACAGTGTTGCATATTGAGCCACATCCTTTGTTTTTTCTACGACCTTATTTTACCATGCAAAATGGTAGAATTGTGTAAAATCGTAATTTTTTGAAAGGATTCTGAAAGATGGATCAAGATGGATCGGAACACAACATCTGTTCAAACCGGGAAGGACTGTGCCCCGGAAAAGAACAGCATGGAGCTTCCGGCCGGAAGAAGATTTTCCAGCACGGTAAAGAACCTTTGCGAAATAAGGACAGTGTATCTCAATACTGCAACAAAAAGCCGCTGTTTCATTGATTTTGAACGAAAATGTTTCGGAAACTTTATGCATCTTCTCAATTGACAAACCAACTGCTGTCGGATAAAATAAGGCCAGAACGACACCCGTTCTGTAGTGCGAAAACACAGCACTGAAATGAGACAAATCAACAAAATCTTGAAATGACAGGAGGCGCTTTACAATGAAATAGCTGAAGAAATTTGCTGCCCTGCTTCTGGTGGGTGTGATGGCTCTGGCCCTGCTGACGGCCTGCGGCGGTGGTGGCTCTGGTGAGAATGCACAGGCCGAGGCCAGCGTGATGACTGCGATCAACGACGGGCGTGCTACTCCGTTGAAGAATAATGACTCTGCAATGATCTCCATTGCGGATAAGAATCTGGATGCCTATCTGTACGGTGAACATGGCAACTACGGATTTAAGAATAATGTTCATATGGACTGGGTAGATGGTAAGCTGACCTTTACTGTTGTGGTAAAGTATGATTACAACAATACAAAGCTGCAGGACGTTATTGATTCTATTACGAACAATTATCCGAACAGCAATGTGGATTTCAAACAGTCCAGCAAGTGGACAAGAGTGGGTGTCGTTGCAAAAACCAAGAGCGGACAGACTTACGTTGCTGTGTCGGTGCAGGTGGGCAAGCTCGCTTGATCTAAAAGGCTGATTTGGGCTGTTCCATAAAAGATTTGATCAGTTTCCTTTTTCCTTCCTCCCCGAAGAGCTTTCCTTCCCCCGGAAAGCCCGTCCGGGCTTTTTTGCGGTTTGGGGCAAACTCCCCCAGTCGCCTGCGGCGACAGCCCCCTCAAAGAGGGAG
>ENA-OQAR01000455-OQAR01000455.1-human-gut-metagenome-genome-assembly--contig:-NODE-455-length-12417-cov-1.790887_pt1 | contig 12417 bp, 24 predicted proteins | sample MGYA00242738_ERZ504533 | MGnify/ENA primary metagenome ERZ504533 (study PRJEB26092, sample SAMD00036276) | human gut metagenome | host: Homo sapiens | study: EMG produced TPA metagenomics assembly of... | reverse complement strand
CTCAGGTGCAGATACTTCTCATATGCCTACAACAGAGCTTTCAGAGGAAGATTTTTGACGAGGAAGGAAAAAATCGACCTGATCACACTTCTTTGTAAAAAGCAGAGCTGGTACCAAGCCGTTCCGAGGGTCGCCGTGCGATCCAGCAGGGTGGTGTATCCATCGATGGTGAGAAGCTCACCGATATTTACCATACGGTTGAGAAGGATGCTTTTGCAGGGGACGGGATCGTTCTGAAACGAGGCAAGAAAAAATTCAAAAAGAATCTGTGTAAAATAATTTCCCATATCTGTGACATTTCCGGGATAAAGCTACGGCATTCCGGAAATGCTGACAGGTAGGGTTGACACAAGGAGGATAACAACATGAAAAAGTACGGAGTGAACGAACTTCGTAAGATGTTCCTTGACTTTATGGAGAGCAAGGGCCATCTTGTAATGAAAAGCTTTTCCCTGGTTCCTCAGGGAGATAAGAGTCTTCTGCTGATCAACGCAGGTATGGCTCCGCTGAAACCATATTTTACAGGTGCTGAGAAGCCGCCAAGAACAAGAGTGACAACCTGCCAGAAATGTATCCGTACCGGAGATATCGAAAATGTAGGTAAAACCGCACGTCACGGTACTTTCTTTGAAATGCTTGGTAACTTCTCTTTTGGTGATTACTTCAAGAAAGAAGCCATCCACTGGTCCTGGGAGTTTCTTACTGAGGTTGTAGGGCTTGATGCAGACCGTCTCTACCCATCCATTTACCTAGATGATGATGAAGCCTTCAATATCTGGAACAAAGAAGTAGGGATTCCGTCTGAACGTATTTTCCGTTTCGGAAAAGAGGATAACTTCTGGGAGCATGGCGCAGGTCCATGCGGTCCATGCTCTGAGATCTACTATGACCGTGGCGAAAAAATACGGCTGTGGCAAACCCGGATGTACGGTAGGCTGCGACTGCGACCGTTACATGGAAGTATGGAACAACGTTTTCACACAGTTCGAGAACGATGGAAACGGAAACTACACAACCCTGAAACAGAAAAACATCGATACCGGTATGGGACTTGAGCGTCTTGCTGTAGTTGTTCAGGATGTTGATTCTATTTTTGATGTAGATACAATTTGTGCACTTCGTAATCTTGTATGCGAGATCGCACATAAAGAATATGAGAAAAACTATGCAGATGACGTTTCCATCCGTCTGATCACGGACCATATCCGTTCCGCAACATTTATGATCTCCGATGGAATCATGCCAACCAATGAGGGACGTGGATATGTTCTCCGCCGTCTGATCCGCCGTGCAGCACGTCACGGACGTCTTCTTGGCATCGAGGGAACATTCCTTGCAAAATTAAGCGCACAGGTGATCGAGAGCTCCAAAGCCGGTTATCCGGAACTTGAGGAGAAGAAAGAGTTTATCTTCCGTGTTCTTACAAACGAGGAGAATCAGTTTAACAAGACCATCGATCAGGGTCTCCGCATCCTTTCCGACATGGAAGAGGATATGAAGAAGCCGGCGAGAAAACTCTTTCCGGTGACAATGCATTCAAACTTTATGATACTTACGGATTCCCTCTTGACCTCACAAAGGAGATCCTTGAGGAAAAAGGCTACGGCATTGACGAGGAAGGATTCCAGAAAGCCATGGAAGAGCAGAGAGTCAAAGCCCGTACAGCCCGTGAAGTAACCAACTATATGGGTGCGGACGCAACTGTATATGATGATATTGATGTCAATGTAACAACTGAATTCGTTGGCTATGATCATCTGACATTTGACTCAAAAGTAACTGTCCTTACTACAGAGACAGAGATCGTGGATTCTCTTACAGAGGGACAGAAGGGTACCGTATTTGTAGAGCAGACTCCTTTCTATGCAACCATGGGTGGACAGGAAGGCGATATCGGTGTGATCGAGACAGCAAATGGCAAGTTTGTTGTTGAGACACCATCAAGCTCCGTGGCGGCAAATTCGGCCATGTAGGACATATGGAGTCCGGCATGATCTCCACAGGTGAGACCGTATCCCTGAAAGTAAACGAAGATGCAAGAAAAGATACCGAGAAGAACCACAGTGCGACACATCTTCTTCAGAAAGCGCTGAAAACAGTTCTTGGTTCCCATGTAGAGCAGAAAGGTTCTCTGGTAACACCGGACAGACTTCGTTTTGACTTTGCTCATTTCCAGGCTATGACAGCTGAGGAGATCCAGGCAACAGAAGATCTTGTAAACAAAAGAGATTCAGGCAGGCCTTGAAGTACACACAGACATCATGGATGTAGAAGAGGCTAAGAAATCCGGAGCAATGGCACTCTTCGGTGAGAAATACGACCAGAAGGTACGTGTGGTATCTATGGGAGACTTCTCCAAAGAACTCTGTGGTGGTACCCACGTAAAGAATACAAGCTCCATCATGCTCTTTAAGATCGTTTCCGAGTCCGGTATCGCAGCTGGTGTCCGTCGTATCGAGGCACTTACAGGCAAAGCCGTTATCGAGTACTACAGAAAACAGGAAGAGCTTCTGCACGAGGCTGCAAAAGCATTAAAAGCCAATACAACAGAGGTTGTAGAAAAGATCGGCCATCTTCAGGCTGAGGTAAAAGCTCTTCAGAGCGAAAATGAATCTCTCAAGAGCAAAGCTGCCCAGAGTGCACTTGGCGATGTCATGGATAAAGTTGTTGAAGTAAACGGCGTAAAACTTCTTGCAGCCAAAGTTGAGGGCGTTGACATGAATGGCCTGAGAGACCTTGGTGACAAACTGAAAGAGCAGCTTGGCGAAGGAGTTGTCCTTCTTGCAGCAGTAAACGGCGGCAAGGTAAATCTCCTTGCAATGGCGACTGACGCAGCTCAGAAAGCAGGCGCCCATGCAGGAAATCTGATCAAGGCTGTAGCAGCCATCGTTGGCGGTGGCGGCGGCGGACGTCCGAACATGGCACAGCCGGCGGAAAGAATCCGGAGAAGGCACAGGAAGCTATGGACGCAGCAGCAGGAATCCTTGAAAAACAGCTCACAAAATAACAAAGTTGTGCGTGATTTACAAATTTTGACATTTTTTCATAAAAATCGAAAAAGATGTTGACGAAACCACATGTTATGCTATATAATAACACTCGTGCAAGAAAAATACCCAGACAGTTGTATTTTAGCACAATCTACAACTGGAGGGAGGTTAGGTGTGAGTCTATGTCAAACGTTATCGTAAAAGAGAACGAGACTTTAGATAGCGCTCTTCGCAGATTCAAGAGAAGCTGTGCTAAGGCGGGAATCCAGCAGGAAATCCGTAAGAGAGAGCATTACGAGAAGCCAAGCGTTCGTCGTAAGAAAAAATCTGAAGCCGCAAGAAAACGTAAATATAATTAATTGTGCGCAAAAATCCCTGGCAGTTCTGTCAGGGATTTTTATCATAATTTGGACAATAATCAGGGGAAGGAAGTAATCTTGAAGGCAGAAAATAACAAAATACTTAAAGAAAAGAAAAACTGGATCCTTTTACTGTTTAAAAAACTGGCAAAGCTGATTTTCAACAGAATCTTTTATGTTGCGGTTGCAATGCTCGTCCAGCTTGGATGGATCTTAATGATGGTACTGCGTCTGGCCGCTTATTCCAGATATATTGATATCGGATTGAGGCTGATAGGTATTGTGCTGGTATTATGGATACTGAATAAGGAAATAAATCCTTCCTACAAACTGGCCTGGACAATGCTGATCCTGATCCTGCCAATTCTTGGAGTGGTATTATATTTTGTATTTGGGGCGTTCCAGGATCGCTGCGATCATGCAGCAGCATTTTTGAACAGAGGATTGAGGAGAGCAGGGAGTATCTGCGGGATCGGCCACAGACGAGGCAGAAGCTGGAGGCTCTGGATCCCTCGGCTTCGAACCAGTCCAGATATATTTCGGATGTTTCCAGATTTCCGGTCCATGAGAACACAACTGCAGAGTATTTTCAGGTAGGAGATGATATGTTCCCGGTGCTTGTGAGGGAACTGAAACAGGCGAAGAAATACATTTTTTATTGAATATTTCATTATCAATGATGGGGTGATGTGGCAGACAATCCTGAATATTCTGGAAAAGAAAGCTGCGGAGGGTGTGGATGTGCGCCTGATCTATGACGGATTTGGCTGTCTTACAACACTTCCCCATAAATATTATGAAGAGCTTCAGAAAAAAGGAATCAAATGTCAGGTATTTAATCCTTTCCGTCCCATTTTGAATATTATCCAGAATAACCGGGATCACAGGAAGCTTTGTATCATTGACGGATGGGTTGGATTTACGGGAGGCATCAATCTTGCAGATGAATATATCAACAGAAAGCGCGTTTCGGACACTGGAAGGACACTGCAGTTATGCTCAAAGGGGAAGCTGTCTGGAATATGACGGTAATGTTTCTCCATATGTGGACGGTGATCGGCAGATCTGAAGAAAGTATTGATTATGAAGCCTATTTTCCCCACAGATATCATGAGAAAGAATTTGAGAGTGACGGATTTGTCCAGCCGTTCTGTGATACACCTCTGGATGAGGAGGTTGTCGGTGAAGATGTATATCTGAACATTATCAACAAGGCAAAAAAAATATGTATATATCTGTACTCCCTATCTGATCATAGACAATGAGATGATGACTGCCCTCTGTCTGGCAGCCAAAAGCGGGGTGGATGTGCGTATTATGACGCCGGGAATCCCTGACAAGAAGCTGGTATTTATCCTTACCCAGTCCTATTACAGGCAGCTTCTGGAAGCCGGTGTAAAGATTTATGAATATCAGCCCGGTTTCCTTCACGCAAAATCCTTTGTGAGTGATGATGAGATTGGAGTTGTGGGAACCATCAACCTGGACTATCGAAGTCTTTATCTTCATTTTGAGGATGGTGTATGGATCTACAGAAACAGAGTAATACAGGATATCAAAGATGATTTTATCCAGACTATGGAATATTGCAGGCAGATAAAACCGGAATTCTGCCTGAACAGAAATATAGGGCTGCGTATCATGCAGAATATTTTCCGCGCATTTGCGCCGCTGATGTAAAATGAGCACTGAAAATCGTATTTTTATGGTTTTCAGTGCTTTTTATCTGATTATGATCAGGTATCGGATCGGATTAAGATGCATTATTTTATTGGATTGCTATATAATGAATAAAGAAAGTAGTCTTAGAGCCGGCAGCCTGCCGGTACATTGATCGGAGAGAGAATATGCGAAAAAAAATGGATCTCCATAATATGCGCTATACTTATCATGGTCTGCACCATCACCGCACCTGTATATGCCGCCGGAATCTTTTTGCCTGAGGAAAGCAATACCAGACAGGCAGAATCCACAGATCTTATTGAAGCACCATCAGGAATCTTAATGGAAGCGCAGACAGGAACAGTCGTTTATCAGAAGGATGCGGATACCAGACGAAGCCCTGCCAGTATCACGAAGATCATGACGCTGATCCTGATCTTTGATGCTCTGGATAAAGGCAGCCTGAAAATGGACGACACAGTCACAACCAGTGCACATGCAAAGTCAATGGGCGGTTCTCAGGTGTTTCTGGAGGAGGGGGAAATCCAGACAGTGGAAACCCTGATCAAATGCATTGTAATCGCGTCAGGAAACGATGCCAGCGTAGCAATGGCAGAGCATATCTGCGGCAGTGAACAGGAATTTGTCCGCCACATGAATGAACGGGCAGAAGGACTTGGGATGAAAAATACTCATTTTGAAGACTGCTGTGGTCTGACAGAATCTCCCGATCATTACACAACAGCCAGGGACATTGCCATCATGAGCAGGGAACTGATCACAAAATATCCGAAAATTCTGGAATATTCTTCCATATGGATGGAAAATATCACCCATGTGACCAGGCAGGGGACCAAGGAATTCGGACTTACCAATACCAACAAACTGATCCGCAGCTACGAGGGCTGTGTCGGTCTGAAAACAGGAAGCACCAGTATTGCAAAATACTGCCTCAGCGCAGTTGCAAAAAGAAAATGACATTACTCTGATCGCAGTAGTGATGGCAGCCCCCGGACTATAAAAGTGCGATTTAAAAGATGCAGCCTCCATGTTAAAATTATGGCTTTTCAAAAATGTAGCCTGTACATAGATAAGAAAAATGGAAGCTCTGCCTGAGGGTTCCCGGTCAGAAAATGGAAAGAAAAAAGACGGTTTCTCTGGTCTATGAAGAACAGTTCCACTATCTGGATACCACAGGACAGAATATCGGGAATGTAAAAAAGAAAGCTGAGAATCCACAGGGAAGTAAAGGCCCCGGTGAAAAAAGAACACCCTGGCAGGGGAGATGATCTATTCCGTCGATGGGAAGGAACTGGGAAGAGTGCGGATCCTTTACGGGGAAAATGCAGGAAAAGCCACATATCCGGACTGCCTGAAAAAAGTCGTCATGAGATTGTAAACGTTACTGAGAACAGAGTGAACAGTAACCTGTAAACAAAAAGTATTTTGGACAGTTTTATAATTTTTTTGACAAAGGAACAGCAATCCGATGTATAATAAAAATCCAAATGGGTATTGAGGGAAATAAAAACAAAAGGAAGGTACTATATAATGAAAGAAATCCGTACAGAAGATGCCGTAGGGCACATTTTATGCCATGACATCACACAGATTATCAAAGATGTAAAAAAAGGGGTGCTTTTTAGGAAAGGTCATATTGTCAGAGAAGAGGATATTCCTCTGTTACTCTCTGTAGGAAAAGAACATTTATATGTGTGGGAGAAGAAAGAAGGAATCCTTCATGAGAATGAAGGCGCAGAGATCCTTTATAAGATCTGTGCCGGAGATTCGGACACCATGCATGGTTCTGATATAAAAGAGGGAAAAGATCGAGCTGATCGCAGACATTGACGGAGTGCTTAAGATCCGCAGGGAAGCTCTGCTGGCTGTCAATTCACTTGGAGAGATGATGATCGCATCCCGCCATGGAGATTTTCCTGTAAAGAAGGGCGACAAACTGGCAGGAACCAGAATTATCCCTCTGGTGATTGAGAAAGAGAAAATGGATCGTGCAGCAGAGGTGGCAGGCACAGAGCCGATCTTTTCCATTTTGCCATATAAGAAGAAAAAAGGTGGGTATCGTAACAACAGGAAGTGAAGTGCAGAAAGGTCTGATCACTGACACCTTCACTCCTGTACTGAGAGATAAAATTTTGCAAAATTTCCATCAGAGTCATCGGTCAGACAAAACCGGGTGACGATATGGAACAGATAACAGCCGACATCCTGAAAATTTTATCGAAGAGGGAGCCGATATGGTAGTCTGCAGCGGTGGAATGAGCGTAGATCCGGATGACAGAACTCCGGGTGCGATCAAAGCAACAGAACCCGCATCGTATCCTACGGTGCACCCGTACTTCCGGGAGCTATGATGCTGATTTCCTATTATGAGAAAGACGGCAGGCAGATACCGATCCTTGGGCTTCCGGGATGTGTTATGTATGCAAAGAATACCATCTTTGATCTGCTTCTGCCAAGACTGATGGCAGATGATGAGATCACATTATCAGAGATAACCAACTTGGAGAGGGTGGACTCTGCCTGAACTGTGATGTCTGTACATTCCCGAACTGCGGATTCGGGAAATGATATCCCGCAACGTGCGGTTGCCAGACATAAAGTGAACATAAAGGGAAAAGAAAACTTGCATGAAAAGATTAAAACCGTACATTATAACAATCCATTCTAACAAAATAAAAGGATGCGAGAGGCATCAGATTTGCTGTAGATCGCAGATCTTCATGGCATGGAATTTGGCCTGATAACAGAAAGCTTCTGGAGACGATCCACCGGTACAGACCGGATGGGATTCTCATTGCCGGTGATATGATCGTGAGAAATGATTCTGCTTCTTTAAAGACTGCATCATCTCTTCTGAGGAGCCTGGCTCAGCAGTATCCGGTTTATTATGCATTGGGAAACCATGAATATAAGCTGTACAGGACAGATCCTCAGGAGAACTGTATGGCAGCCCGATATCAGGAATATGAAAAGGAGCTGAAGACAGCCGGGATCCATATCCTGCATAATGAATCCTGCAGCCTGCAGGTGGGAAAAACCAGCCTTACTGTCTATGGTCTGGAAGTACCTCTGATCTATTATAAAAAAGCCATTTTCTCCACAGCTTAAAAAGAGAGGAAATCAGGGAACTGATCGGAGAACCATCTTCCGATTCCCTGAATATTCTTCTGGCTCACAGTCCCAAATATGGAGATACCTATTTTGACTGGGGGGCAGATTTGATCCTGAGCGGGCATTATCATGGAGGGATTGTAAGAATTGGCAGGCACAATGGGCTGCTTTCCCCACAGCTTCATCCATTTCCGAAGTTCTGCTGCGGAGATTTCCACAGGAAGGAACAGCATATGCTGGTAAGTGCAGGAGCAGGGGAACACACCATACCTGTGAGAATCCATAATCCCAGGGAATTGCTGATGGTGGATCTGAAACCGAATGCCTGAGAATATTGTTACTGTCTGCTGACTGCATGGCAGCGAAATATTTATCTGAATCTATTTGAACGCAATATTTACCTGAATGAATATTTACTTGAAAAGGAAAAGACTGTGCTATGGGAATTCCGGTAAAGCTGGAAGTATTTGAAGGTCCTCTGGATCTCTTACTGCACCTTATCGAAAAAAATAAAATAGATATCTATGATATCCCCATCGTGGAGATCACAGATCAGTATATGGAATACATCCATGCCATGGAGAGGGAAGACCTTGGAATCATGAGTGAGTTTATGGTTATGGCAGCCACATTGCTGGATATCAAGTGTAAAATGCTTCTCCCGAAAGAAGTCAATGAGGAGGGAGAAGAGGAAGATCCAAGAGCGGAACTGGTGGAGAAACTTCTGGAATATAAGATGTATAAGTTTATGTCCTATGAGCTGAAGGATAAGATGGACGATGCGGCAAATGTATTCTTTAAAGAGCCCACTCTTCCCGATGAGGTACTGCAGTACAGAGAGCCTGTAGATCCAAAGGAACTTCTGGCAGGTCTCACACTGGAGAAGCTGAATGCAATCTACAAGTCTATCATCCGCAGGCAGGAAGACAAGGTCGATCCTATCCGAAGCAAATTCGGAACCATCGAGAAGGAAGAGGTCAGTCTGTCTGATAAGATGATAGAGATCAAAGATTTTGCCCTACCCATCGGAAATTCAGCTTCCGAAATCTCCTGGAGAGTCAGTGCTCGAAAGTACAGGTGATCGTCACCTTTCTATCCATACTGGAACTGATGAAAATGGGACATATCCATGTAGAGCAGGACGGGCTGTTTGACGATATCTCTGTTGAAGTACAGACAGACCCGGATACATGGAAGAATCTTACAGAATTTGCGGAAGATGAACCATAGAATACAGAGATCAATATGTAATAAAAGGAATGAGGAAGACTGAGTGAAGATTAAGGAGACAGAAGCTGCGATAGAAGCAATACTTTTTGCAATGGGCGGTTCCGTAGAACTGCCCCGGATCGCCAGAGCCATCGGTGTGGACGAGAAGACAACAGGAAGGATCATCCGCAATATGATGGACCGTTATCAGGAAGAGAACAGAGGCATCCAGATCATAGAACTGGAGAATTCTTTCCAGATGTGTACAAAGAAAGAATATTATCAGTATCTGATCAATATTGCCTTGCATCCTCAGAAGCCGGCACTGTCAGATGTTATGCTGGAAACCTTATCCATCATTGCATACAAACAGCCGGTTACAAAGGCGGAAATCGAGAAGATCCGAGGGGTAAAATGTGACCACGCCATCAACAAGCTGGTAGAATACAGCCTGGTCAGGGAGCTGGGGCGTCTGGATGCCCCCGGACGTCCGATCCTGCTCGGGACCACGGAAGAGTTTCTGCGCTGCTTCGGCGTACAGGATCTGGAATCCCTGCCTGTCCCTGACCCTGTCCAGATAGAGGACTTTAAGGCAGAGGCAGAGGAAGAAATCCAGCTGAAACTGGATGTGTAAGATAAAGGAGAAAAAATAATGCCAACCACATATGCACATGATTTATTTGGAAAAGAAGTATATAAGAGACTGCCTTCAGATATGAAAGCTCTGATCCGCAGACATGGAGATCTGTACAGGATCGGTTTACATGGGCCGGATATCCTGTTCTACTATATGGTTTCAAAGAATCCTGTCACCCGGTTCGGGATTGCGATGCATCATGAGAAGGCAAGAGCCTTTTTTGAAGAAGGGATGCGGCAGGTCAGAAGAAATGATGATGAGGCACTTTTTGCATATCTTTCTTGGATTTGGCTGTCATTATATTCTGGATTCCGCATGCCATCCCTATGTAAATAAGATGGCTGCAGAAGGCGTTATTCCTCACATTGTTCTGGAGAAGGAATTTGACCGTGTGCTTATGGAAGAGACAGGTAAAGATCCTGACCATTATTATCCGGCCTGCGGGATCATGCCGAAGATGGAATATGCCAGAGTGATCCACAGGGCCATTCCTCTGGTGAAAACCATAAACATTTATATTTCTGTCAGGATGATGAAAATTCTTACCAATTTCATGGTGTGTGATGACCATGGAAGAAAACGCAGGATTCTGGGGAAACTTCTGAGACTGGGAGGAGAGTCCATCGGCTCTGTCATTGAACATTTCATGACTGCCGAAGCAGTAGAGCAGGCAAAAGCTCCCATGCCTGAACTTGAGAGGCTTTACAGAGAGGCGGTTCCTGAAGCTGTGGAATATCTGGGAGAACTTTATACCTTAAGAGAGGGAGCTTATCATCTGAGCAAAAGATGGGACCGGACTTATAACGGGTAATGGACATATCCCGATATTTTTTCGGAACTGTGACAGTCATATTCCGGACATGCAGGCATAAATTATCTTATAGGGTGAAGCAAAATCCTGCAGATATCCTGTAAACAACAAATCTGTGAATAACCGTAAATTATGAACAGTGATATTCATGGATTGCCAGCATGTGAGGTGGAGTATGAGAATGAAACATATTGCCGCTGTCATTGTTGTGACGGCGGTATTATTGTTTACGCAGACATACACCTCCGCCCGGGGGAGCGGAGTACAAAATACCTCAGACAGTAGACATGACACCTGTTGCAGAAGAACCGGCAGAACTGTACGCATTATCAGCAGTCCTCATGGACGGAGAGTCCGGCAGAGTACTCTATGAAAAGGACGGGGAGCGTCCTCTGGCAAATGCCAGCACAACCAAGGTGCTTACCTGTATTGTGGCACTGGAGAACTCTCCGGGGGATGATTATGTTCAGGTTTCTCAGAATGCGGCATCCCAGCCGGAAGTAAAGCTGGGACTCAGAAAGGAGAACAGTATTATCTGGAGGATCTTCTGTATTCCCTTATGCTGAAAAGCCACAATGATACAGCGGTTGCCATTGCAGAACACTGCGGGGGAAGCGTGGAAGGCTTTGCCAGAATGCTTAACCGGAAAGCAAAACAGATAGGATGTAAGGATACGTATTTTATCACACCCAATGGTCTGGATGCTGAGGATGAGAATGGAAAACATCACACAACAGCCAGAGATCTGGCACTGATCATGCGATATGCTGTTAAAAAACGAAACATTCCTGCACATTGCACAGACCAGAGACTATACATTCTCTGAGATCACAGGAAAGAGAACCTTTTCCGTACATAATGCCAATGCATTTCTCGACATGAGAGACGGAGTTCTTGCCGGAAAAACAGGCTATACTTCCCAGGCTGGCTACTGTTATGTATGTGCATGGGAAAAAGAGGGCAAAACATTTATCGTCAGTCTCCTTGGCTGTGGGTGGCCCAACCACAAAACCTATAAATGGAGTGACACAAAGAAACTGCTGGACTTCGGAGATTACAACTATGAGTACGAAACCTACTGGAAAGAACCACAGACCGGAAAAATTCTGGTGACAGACGGTGTGGAAGATGATCAGGATATAGGAAAGGAAATCTATCTGAGGGGTAAATGCAGTGTAACTGCATATGACAGGGAAAAAGAAGTCCTTCTGAAAAAAGGGGAAACTGTAACCTGTAAAATAGAAATTCCGCAGAAAGTCAGTGCGCCGGTTCTTAAGGGGGAGAAGCTTGGCCGAATAGCCTATTACCTGGATGGAAAACTGATAGATTCTTATCCGGTCTATGCGGAGAAATCAGTGGAAAAAATCAGTTTTAAATGGTACACTGAAAAAGTATTTCATGATTTTTTCCATTAGATACATTTATATGGGAACCTATAGCAGTCACTAATAATGCATCTTAATCCAGCTCAGCCAGAGTGTGAAATCCTGCGTCAGATATCTTTGCCGTGCGTCAGCACGCCTGCAGATATCTTCCTTGTCTTTCGCATCTCTGCTAAACTGTCTTAAATGCATTATTTACTGGGACTGCTATAAAAGAACCGTCATCAGAGTCTTG
>ENA-OQAR01000454-OQAR01000454.1-human-gut-metagenome-genome-assembly--contig:-NODE-454-length-12426-cov-3.013090_pt1 | contig 12426 bp, 12 predicted proteins | sample MGYA00242738_ERZ504533 | MGnify/ENA primary metagenome ERZ504533 (study PRJEB26092, sample SAMD00036276) | human gut metagenome | host: Homo sapiens | study: EMG produced TPA metagenomics assembly of... | reverse complement strand
ATGCGGCGATCTGTGGACGTACCGTCTTGCTGATGGCGTGGATGCTGCGGATGCCACGGTTACTTTCGAGAGTGATTTGCTTGGAGGTGTTGACGCGGTGCGTTGCCTGCGTTCGTGAGGCTGGCGGATGCGTGGACGCCCCCGTTGTACATGTCCGCTCAGCGTGACGCCTCAGATGAGCGACGTCGCTCAAGCTGGTGCCCTACTACGCATGGGCCAACCGCGAACTCGGTCAAATGACGTGTGGTTGCGCAGCTAAACAAAAGAAAGACTTGCTACCCGGCGCTATGAGTGCATGGTGCCGGGAAGCGGGTGAGCGCGGCGTGATCGATTGGAGCCGAATGCGCCGCGCTGACTGGAATGAGAGACCGGCTGCCCCTTATGGGGTGGCCGGTTTTGTCATAGCCCCTAGTATAAGACGGGAAAATGCGAAAACTTTCCTTTTCGCATAAAAGCCATCGTATGGCAGTTCACTTAGAAAAGCATTGGAGAAAACTGAAAGAAAATTTGCGAAACCGTATTCGCGTCATGTATTCTTGAAATGTCGGTGGACGCTCCAATCTCATGTCCATCGCACGACTCTCATTCCTACAGAAAGAAAGTTGGATGCCAGGGAACGAGCCTTGGCAACCAAGGGCCAACGATGGTCCATGTAGGAGGAATTGATGACACCATCAACAAGGAAGAAAGGGATTGTCACGTCATTGGGCGTGCTGACGGCAGTGGCCACACTGTTGTCTGGCGGTGTGACGACCGCATACGCCAATGACGCGCTGGCCAATCCGAACTCTGCCATGGGGTATCCGAGTTTCAAGGGGGCCGCCGACCCGATTCCGGGCACCGGCGTCGCTTTCGATCCCTCGACAAGCTACCTCAAGCAGGTGTTCGATGCGGATGTTGCCAACGGTGCCGGAACCGACACCGCACACGACTTCTGGATCGACAAGATGCTGACGCGCACAGGCACCGCACCAAACGGTACCGGCACCAACGATGCTGGCGACTACAACTATGCGGGCGCAGACAAGAACGAATACCTGTTCTCACGTGGCCGTGCCGCATTCATGTACACGCATACGCCGGAAGCACTTGGTTTCGTAGGAGATGTCGCATACTGGGATCAGACCGGCAACGACGGCTTTACCGTTGAGGTAAGCATTGGCGGTTCCAAGCAGACCCTGCGCGAGAACACCGACAAGCGCAAGCAGACGCCAAGCTACTTCACCACGGAATTCACCAACGGCGACAAGACCATTACCGTCACCGAAGTCAAGTACATCACCTACACCAATGTGATGGCGCGAATTTCACCATCACCAGCACCACCGGCGGTGACGTAACGCTGACAGCAGCCTCGCCATTCGCACAAGACGGCAATGACGGCGACACTGACTGACCGGCGCTTCAATGTGAAGAACGATCTGACCACCATCTATCCACGGTTCTCCGGCAACGGTTTCACCGTAAAGGACGGCAAACTCGCTTCCACCCTCACCTTGGAAGCGAACGTGCCACAAACCACCAAGCTGCAGCTTGGCCTGATCGCCAACGAGTTGCCGGACTCCACCGCGGAATACGAAGCCCGATTCAACGGCGATCTCACCGATCCGGCCGCTTCCTACAAGGATTCCGTGACCACCTACAACCAGTGGTGGGTCGATAACATTCCTTACGTGGAAACCCAGGAACACAATATCGACAAAACCGTGTTCTACCGCTGGTGGCTGAGCCGTTTCAACATGTTGGACGCCAATATGCCGGGCAATACGTTCCAGTATCCGACCTCCATCGAAGGCGTGCTCGGATACAACAACCAGATCGTGCTGACATCCGGCATGTTCATCAACGACACCAAGTGGTTCCGTAACGCCGAATACTCGTACGGCACTTGGGTGTCGGCCGGGCAGACAGCTAAGAAAGGCCAGTCCGGGTATTACTACTACCACGACAATCCGGGCGATCCAGCCAATTGGAACCACAGCTACACGCAGTACATCACCAAGGCCGGTTGGGACTCCTACAAGGTGCACGGCGGCCCGTCATCATTGGCTGAAGCGTTGGGTGATTACGGTTCCGAAGATGTCAAAGGTCTGCTCAATTCGCAAAGCGAGCCAGACAGCAACGACAACCAGAATAGCAACGGCAACAAGCTGATCGACTGGTCGTGGTGGTCCATGACCGGCAACGATGCCGACGCGGTGTCGTTCTCCGAACCCGGTCGTTCCGGCCAGCGTATGGACCGTGCCGACGGTTCCGCCAACATGTGGGCCAACGCCAATGCCGCCGCGCAAGCATACAAGGCTGCCGGAGACACCGAAAAAGCCGCTGAAATGCAGCAGATCGCCGACGCCATCAAGCAGGATGTGCTCGACAACCTGTGGGATTCCGACAGCAAACTGCTGCTGCACAAGTGGCTGAACGACGGTCAATTCGCGAAATACAAGGAACTCAACAACTACTATCCGTATTCCGAAGGTCTGATGCCGACCGGCAATGATGATTACGATAGTGCGTTGCGCTTGTTCGAAGATGCCGACGAATTCCCGATTTTCCCGTTCTTCACCGCGAATCAGGCAGACAAGAAGGCGCTGAATTTCCCAGGATCAAACAATTTCTCCATTATCAATGCAACTCCGCTGCTGCAAATCTATTCTGCGGGAATCCGTGATTATAATGCTGCAGACAACGGATATATCACGAACGAATCGTTCAAGAAACTGCTGTATTGGGTGGCGTTCTCGCATTATCAGGGAGGCGACAACCAGTATCCGGACCAGAACGAATTCTGGAATATGGATAATAATTCCGCAGGAAGCACGATTCCGGAGAAGAACGCCGACGCAGCAAGAACGGTGGAAAGATCACCTACCGTTCCTGGATTCACCACACCCAGCTTGGCACCACCAACTGGACGATTGTGGAAGACGTGGCAGGTATGGTTCCGCGTGAAGACAACAAGATTGAACTCAATCCGATCGAGATTCCCGGTTGGAACCACTTCACCGTCAACAACCTGAGCTACCACGGGCAGGATCTGTCGATCGTATGGAACAACGACGGCACCTACAACGCTCCGAAGGGATACACCCTGTATGTGGACGGCAACGCCGTGTTCACCTCCGATAAGCTCGCCCACCTCATCTACGATCCGGCCAGTGGAACCGTTGAGGTTGCCGATGATTCCGGAGCGTGATCACCGGCGCGACCACCGCCACCATGCCGAACGCCAACGAAGTGACCTACGCATCGAACAGCAGGGTTACGCAGATCTTCGCGCAGTCCGGACAGAACGTGGACGAAGCGTCCAAGAGCCAGGCCAACGTGGCCAAGGACGCCGATGTGGAAGCCACTTACGAAACCAAGGGATACCCGGCAACCAATGCAGTGGACGGCAAGAACGTGATGGAATCCTTCTGGGGCACCAAGGGATCCAAGAACGCCAAGGATTCGCTGACCGTAACGTTCAAGAATGGCGTGCAGAACATCGACGACGTGCGTTTGTACTTCTACCAGACCTCGTCCAGCCAGACGATTGCCGGCTACAGTGAGCCGTCGGTGTACACGCTTGAATATCAGGATGAGGCCGGCGCATGGCATGTCCTGCCGAACCAGGTGCGTACGCCTACTTACGCGGGAGCCAACTACAACCGCGTGCAGTTCTCCAAGGTCGTGACCAAAGCCATTCGTGCTACCTTCACTCCGCAAGCAGGTCAGGCCATTGGCTTGAAGGAGATTCAGCCTACGAAACCGACATTGTGCCGGAAGGCGAACCTACGAACCAGGCGCCAAGCGTTGACGCCTACATTGCCAGCAGCACCTCGTCCGGTGCGCAGCTGGTGGGCACGGTGAAGGACGACGGCCTGCCGTCTGACACGCTCACCACCACATGGGAGCAGGTGTCTGGCCCTGAAAACGGCGAAGCGAAGTTCGTCGACGCAACCGCTGCCAACACTACGGTCACGTTCAACCGTGAGGGTGACTATGTGCTCAAACTCACCGCATTCGACGGTGAGAAGACCGGTTTCAAGGAAGTCACCGTTCACGGCATTCCTTCCGACGGCACGGTGAATGTGGCTTCACAGTCCACTGCGAGCGCCAGCTTCACCAATCCATATCAGGCGAAGGACAATGCCAAGAAGGTTATCGACGGTCAGGTGTTGTATACCAATACTCCGAATGAGACCTGGAATAATTGGGGTGACAATACCGGTACCGAGCCGTGGCTGCAGCTTGCCTGGGATGGCACTGTTCCGTTGAAGAAGGCGAAGCTGTTCTTCTGGACTGACGGTGGCGGTGTGCCGATGGTCAAGTCGTGGAAGTTGCAGTATGCGGATGAGAATGGCGATTGGCAGGATGTGAAGCTTGCCGCCGGCCAGTCTTATACCACGATGCAGGGTGAAGGCAATGAGGTTCGTTTTGCCGAAACGGTGGAGACGAACAAGTTGCGTGTGCTGTTCCCGAAGGGTGCCATTGTTGGTGCTACCGAATTGAGGCGTATGCGCTTGATCCGGTGAGCGTGGATGGCGTGAATCGTATGGTGCAGACTGGCAGCAAGGCTGCCGATGTGAATCTGCCGAAGACGGTGAGTGCCAGCTATACGGACGGTTCCCGTCGTGACTTGAGTGTTGCGTGGGATGCCATCACTGACGATCAGCTTGCTTCCGATAGCGAGTTTGCGGTTTCCGGAACGGTTATTGGCGCACTCGCTGGAACCAAGGCCACTATTGGCGTGCGTTCCGACGCGCAGTCTCAGACTGCTGGTGCGGCTCAGCCGATCGAACAGACGGTGTACCAGAATTCCAAGTCGGTGGCTTTGCCGTCTGTGGTTCCGGTGCGATTCCCCAACGGCATGCTTGACGATCGCACGGTTATGTGGGATGAGGCAAGTGTTGCCGGCGTCAAGTTGGACACCATCGGCGATTATGAGGTGTCCGGCACGGCTGAGGGTTCAAGCTCGCAGGCCAAGATTACAGTGCATGTGGTCGCCGATCCGAATGGTGGTGCCGATCCTGATCCTGAGCCGACGCCCGGATCCCAAGCCGGAGCCCGATACTCCGTTGACTGGTTGGATTGAAGGCAGGGCCATTGACACCACGGTGAGTGCCGAGGCGAGCTGGTCTCCGGCTTCCGGCAAGCTCAACGATGGTGTGCTGGTTGACGATACGTGGCCGTCTGATGATGACGCCGATGTGAATGGCCGCGTGTGGGGCAGCTGGGGCCAAGCTTCCGCTGGCATGTACGCGCAGTACACCTGGAGCAAGGAAGCCACCGTCGATTCCAGCCGTGTGCAGTTCTGGGCCAACTTCGCGGAGCGTAATGATGCCAAGGGCGGTTTGGATGTTCCGGACAGCTGGAAGATTCAGTACTTGGCTTCTGATGGTATATGGAAGGATGTGGAGAATGCGCAATACTCCACCGTGCGTAATTCCCCGGCCTCACGTGCCTCTGACGATGCTCAAGGCTGGAGCGTGGCCACGTTCACTCCGGTGAAGACCACGTCGTTGCGCTTGGTGCTTGATCCGCCGACCGCCGAGGGCGTCACCTTCGGTCTGGCGGTTGCCGAGTGGGGCGTGCATGCTGCGGAAAGCACTCCTGATCCAGAACCGACTCCTGACCCGGATCCAACCCCTGATCCGGAACCAAGCGTGGACAAGAGCAGGCTCGAATCCGCCATCAACGCAGCCGGTTCCGTGCAACAAGCTAATTTCACGCCGAACAGCTGGAAGGCATTCTCCGAAGCCATGGGTAACGCTCAAAAGGTGTATGCGGACGAGAGCGCCACCCAGGATCAGGTGGATGCGGCCATCAAGCAGCTTGAAGAAGCCCAGCAGACACTGGTGAAGAAAGCCGACACCACTGAGTTGAAGACGGTTCTTGACCAGGCACAGGGCGTCAGCGGTGACCTCTACACCGAAGCCAGCGCCAAGAAGTTGGCTGAAGCAGTGGATGCCGCCTCCAAGGTGCTGAACGATGAGAACGCCACCCAAGCTGATGCGGATGCCGCAGTCAAGCAGCTGACCGAGGCCATCGCCGGACTTGAACTCAAGCCAGCACCGAAGCCGGACGACGACAAGACCGACCCCAAGCCGAATGCCAAGCCTGGAAACAAGCCGGTTTCCAAGTCTGAAGTCAGTGCCGCAATCAGCAGCACCGGCAGCAATGTCATCGGCATCGCCGTCGTAGGAATGATCGTCCTGCTGACGGGAGCCGCCATCATGCTGACGCGCCGCAACCGCGACTAGCGCTAGCAATTGCTCAAGTCCTCTTACGGATCGCACGAGGAATACCAACGTAGCCTAAGCAATCCGTAAGAGGACTTTTCAATATCCAATCGTGAAAACAGGAATATTCATGAGCTTTTCGCACATCTCACATGCGTCGATGAAGACGCTGGTGGCAGGCATCGCAGCCGCAGCCACCTTATGCACGGGAGCAATCGCAACCATGCAGACAGCCAACGCGGCCGACGCAAGTACCGCGCCCAGCATCGCCGGACACGCCTACAACGATCTGCCGGTCGGCAATCCCGACGTCACCGTCACACAAATCGACAACAGTGCGTTGCCGGCAACCCTTCGCAACCCCATCGGCAGAACGAAGGAACCAATACCCCCAACGACCTGTCGCAAAACTACTATTCCGCAGACGCATCCACCCTTGAATACGATGGCAAACTCTTCGTATTCACCGGACACGACGAGGCCGAACCAACCTACGGGTCCTTCAATATGAAAGACTGGGGCGTCTACGTAACCGACAATCCGGAATCCGGCAAATGGACGCACTACAAGACCATCGCCAAAGCCGACCTGTTCGACTGGGCAACCGGCGACGGAGCCTACGCAGGACAAGTAGTAGTCGACGATGCTGGCACCGCAGACACGACCGACGACTGGTTTTACTACTACGTTCCAGTCAAAGACAGGAACGCAGCCGCGGGAGCCGACCCGTTCTCCATCGGCGTGGCCAAATCAAAAAGCCCCCTCGGACCATGGGTCGACGCCATCGGAGCGCCGTTGCTGACTACCACGCAGACGCAAATCGAAACCATCGATCCCGCATTCTTCGTGGACAATGACGGTACCGGATATCTGCACTTCGGCACCTTCAACAGCGAACTCGCCGTAAAAATGCAGCGGGACGCCAACACTGGCCGCACCTCATATGTTGCCGTGGAAACCATGGGCGGAACGGCGGACGGAGCGCCGAAAATCTACAATATGCGTGACGCCGACGCGCTCGCCAACATACCCGACTACGATGCCAGCAAAGACGTGCTTGGCAGCGACTATGCGAACCAAGTGAACGCGTCGCTGACCTTGGGCAACAACGGCGGCGCTTATGCCAACGGGCCCAAAGGCTTCTTTGAGGCGGCATGGGTGTTCCGTGAAGGAGACACCTACTACAACGTGTACGACGGTGGCAAACCCGGGTCGGAGTGGCGACCTGCGTGGAATCCAACTATCAGGCGTGCGTGCAATACTCCACGTCGGCAAGCCCTCTTGGGCCGTGGACGTACCAAGGCGTAATCGTCGAATCGGGATCGTCCACCACCATGCATCCGTCGATTCAACGATTCGGCGGCAAATGGTGGGTCACCTACCACACTGGAGACAAGACTGGTGGTACTGACTTCCGCCGTGCAGTCTGCATCGATGAAGTGACGTGGAATGGCGGGCGCATGAACGCCGTTTCGCATCCGACCAAAGCCGAACGGTTGCAACCCTCACGCAACGTGGCCCCCTATGCGTCAGTGGACGCGACCTACACCGAAACACCCGCCTACAAGGGTTCCGTGAACGACGGGCGAGTGCTGGAAACTGCTGTAGTACCGCCGAACCATTGGACGAACTATCGAAAGATGCCACAAACACAATCCTCCGATTCACTGATCTACCAGTGGAATGGCGCTGTACGTGTGAATGGATCGAAAGTCTGGTTTGACACCGATGCGAACGCATTGCGTGCCCCTGCCTCATGGAAACTGCAATATCTTGACGCAGACGGTTCCTGGAAGGACGTGCCCAATTCCAGCGAATACGGCGTGGATACAGGCAAGAACGCGCCTAATGAAGTGACATTCGACGCAGTGACCACCACTGCGCTCAAACTTGACATGACCGCGCAAGCCGTTGACGGGGGCTATGCTTCCGTTGGCGTTCCTGAATGGGAAGTATACGCGCAACAGGGAGCAGTTGTGGCTGAACGGCCAGCCGACGTCTACGCCAAGACCGGAGACGCGCCGGAATTGTCGAACACGGTGAAAGTCGCGTACGGCTCGGAAACAGTGGAAACTCCGGTTTGTGGCGCACGGTGTCTGCTTCTTCGTATGCGCAGGCGGGTGAGTTCACCGTGCAAGGTGTGGTTGCTGGCATTGAAACCAAGCAGCAGGCTGATGATCTGACAGCCGGCAACGTAGCCGTGACCGTACATGTTTCCGACGATTACGTAAAACCGGCTGATACCATTGCTCCTGCCGTGCGTGTGGCATTGGCTGGCACGGCTGGCAATGATGGTTGGCTGGTCACTTCACCGATCGCTCTTATTACGGCTTCCGACAATGCGGCTGCGCCGATCGCAGAACTCGAACTTGCGGTCGGGGATGGCGCATGGGTGACCGTCGGAACGAATGTGAACACTGCGGTAAAGGCTGTGACTGGCGAGGGTATAGTGAGTGTGCGTGCGCGTGCCACTGATGCGGCCGGCAATGTGAGCGAAATCGCTGCTGCGGAAGCGCGTGTGGATGCTACGGCTCCTACGGTAACCGCCTCGGTAGATACGGTTTCCCGCACTATGACATTGACCGCCTCAGATGGTGCTGGATCCGGTGTGAAAACGGTGGAATACCGGGTTGGAAACGGCGAATGGCAGCAATATGAAGAAGGCGCGGCGATTACTGCTTCTTCGTCGAAGCGTGAAACGGTGAGCTATCGGGCTTCGGACATTGCTGGCAATATGTCGGCTGCGGGCGTCAAAGATATTCCATCCGATACGTCGGTGCCGTTGGCCGGCTATATCGAGCAAGATGCCGTTGCTACTGACGTGGACAAAAAAGCGTCTTCTTGGACAGCTGGTGTTGCCGCGCTTAACGACGGCAAAACCATTCCGGGCGATTGCACGGTTGATAACGCCTGCATTTGGGGTACGTGGCCGAATACCGGTGAAATGAAGCTCGACTACGAATGGGATCGCGAAGTCACCATCGATTCCAGCCGTGTGCAATTCACCTCCGATGGAGGGGGCTTGGGAATGCGGCGTCGTGGAAACTGCAGTATTGGGATGCTGGAACGAATGCGTTTGTGGATATTCCCGATGCCACATATACATTGGTCACCAATGCTCCCCGGCGCTTACGGTACCGATAACGGCGGATGGAGCGAGGCAACCTGGACTGACGCGGTGAAGACCACTAAGCTGCGCATGGTGATTCAATCCGGCAGTGCATCGCCGCTGCCGCCGAATGGCAGGTTCATGCACCTGAACCGACTCCGGACCCGACCCCCGATCCGACGCCTGAGCCCGAGCCGGAACCAACGCCAACTCCAAAGCCGACTCCGGATATCGATAAACAACGGCAAGCAGGACGGTAATAATGCCAAGCCTTCTGCGAAACCGCAATCATCGCAGCAATCTCAGTCTCAACGTAAGAAGAAGCTAAGCTCTACAGGCGTCGCTACTACGGCAATCGTCATTGCCATGACGGTGCTGGCCACGGCGGGGTGCTGCATCTTCGTAGCCAAGCGGGGCAAGCTGCGTAACTGAATCCAACATAAAAGTGGTAAGTTCTCAGCCTCGGCCTCTGGACTGAATATGTGTGCTTGACGCACTCAAGGTACCGTTACGCGGTCTTCGCGGCAAGCCGCTCACTTCGCCTGAGGAAAACCCACTGGGCTTTCCTCTTCACGGCTCAGTGGCCAAGCCTACGATCAAGCACACGTATTCAGCCGCCGACCTTTGGAGTCCGACCCCTACGTTTGTGTGAACTCGGACGCATCGGACCCCATTTTGCTCATAACTCGCCTATGTATGGCAGATTTGCGGGTCTGTCAGGAAGCATCTCGCCTATATATGGCAGAAGACTTCGCTAAAAAGCCAATATAGGGGGGGTATGAAAACGCATGTTTTCTGACTCCAGTCTGCCATATATAAGTGAGATGCCTCGTGACGAGACTCAAAATCTGCCATATATAGTCGAGATATGGCTCGGCTGTTGGTGGCTTGAGACGGCGACATACGATCGCGGATCGCGTAGGTGGTCGCCGTTTTTGTGATTTATGGGCTAATCTCAGAAGAGACAGATTCGATGGCCGCGAACGGTGAGAACCAACGCGAGAGAATGCGCGAGCGGCCGCGTAAGGGAGGAAAGCCCATGTCCAAATCATTCGTCAACAAGGCGCTGCTCGGCAGCGCAGTCGCTGCAGGCGCCGCAGTGTGGGCGATCGCGCCGCGTACCTTCTCCGATAAGCGCCGCAATTATGTGCCGTCCATTCCCGACGTGTGGTACGCGCATCGTGGCCTGCATGACGCGGGTTCCGGTCTGACCGCGCAGTATGCCAACGAGAGCGGCGAGTATGTGGCGCTGGCACGTCGCATGGCCATGAAGGCCGGCTATGGCAGCCCCAGCGTGACTGGTGCGATCGCTCCGGAGAACTCGCTTGCGGCATTCGCAGCGGCTTGCGAAGCCGGCTATGGCATCGAGCTTGACCTGCAGATGACCGCCGACGGCGAAATCGTGGTGGTGCATGACGGCGATCTGATGCGCGTCGCCGGAGATCCACGCCGTATCGCCGATCTCACGTACGATGAGCTGACCCGCATCCCGCTGTTCCCGACCGACGCCCCCGGTGCCGCTGTGGCAGCGCCGTTGCCGGGTTCGCTTGAAAATCCGCCGCTGGTCACCACACCTGACAGCGCTCCGGAAGGGTATTTCCAGCATGTGCCACTGTTCGCCGACGTGCTCAAGGTAGTGGCGGGTCGTGTGCCGCTGATCGTCGAATACAAGTTCGACGACAATTCAAGTGGGGTTCGCGCGATGTCGAGCTCATGGAAAAGGGCGACGCGCTGCTGCAGGCCTATTCCGGCGCGTATGTGATCGAATCGTTCAATCCGGCTGCCGTCAACTGGTATAAGGAGAACCGTCCGGAAGTGTGCCGTGGCCAGCTTTCCTGGTGGCCGCAGGGGGAGGAGAAGCCGTCTGATCCTGCTGCGCTCGCCAAGGAATATGCGGCCGGTGCGCTGATTTTCGACTGGATTTCCCGCCCTGATTTCGTCGCCTACGATTGGCATGGCGGCAACAGTCCGCAGGTACGGTTGGCTCGTTTCATGGGTGCCGTTCCCGTGTCGTGGACGGTGCGCAGCCGCGACGAGCTCGCCCAGTGCGATGACTGGTTCGACCATCATATTTTCGAGGCGTTCGTCCCCGACGAGCAGTAGAGGTTTTACATATGATTTCGGCCTGCCGCCGCATGATTTGCGTTGTGGCAGGCCGTTTTTTATTCGATTTACTTGATTGACTGATTGGGTTGATTCGGTTGAGCTCTGATGCGGTCAGTCGATCACGCCATATAGACGGTCGCCGGCATCGCCCAAGCCTGGCACGATGTAGCACTTGTCGTTGAGCTTCTCGTCGACGGCGCACAGCACCAGCTTGAACTTAATGGATGGGTCGAGGTTCTTCTCAACGAACTTCAGGCCTTCCGGAGCGCCCAGAATGCACACGGCGGTAACATCCTTTGCGCCGCGCTCGGCCAGGTAATGTGTTGCTGCGACCAGCGTGCCGCCAGTGGCGAGCATCGGGTCGATCAGGAAGCACTGACGGCCGCTCAGATCGTCGGCAGACGGTTCGCGTACGTGATCTGCTGGGTTGGGTTCTCCTCGTCGCGCTTCATGCCAAGGAAGCCGACCTCAGCGGACGGGATCATCTTGGTCATGCCGTCAAGCATGCCCAGGCCAGCGCGCAGCACAGGCACAATGATCGCGCCGGGGAAGCGATGTGCTTGCCTACCATCGGAGCGACGGGGGTCTCGATCGGCTTGTCCACGACTTCGACGTCGCGGGTGGCCTCGTAGGCCTCAAGCATCACGAGTTCGGAAACGAGCTCGCGGAACGTGGAGGACGGGGTGTTCTTGTCGCGAAGAACGGTGAGCTTGTGGTCCACCAGCGGGTGGTTCAAAACATGAATATCCATGTCTTCTAAGCGTAGTCCATAATTGCGAGGAAAAGCGCGGGAACTGGGAAAGGAGCCAAGAAAGAAACTGAAAATCGTATGAAAAAAGCAACGAAACTTAAGAAGAGGGAAAGCGCCGAACCACGAAAGCGCCTGTCGGCGCAAAGGCCGCTCGCAGCGGCAAAAATGGAGCCCGGGGCTATGCATGGCCCGGCGCGAGTTCCTATTCTACAGATGCTGCAGACCGTACGTTACGTCGT
>ENA-OQAR01000453-OQAR01000453.1-human-gut-metagenome-genome-assembly--contig:-NODE-453-length-12435-cov-4.206451_pt1 | contig 12435 bp, 11 predicted proteins | sample MGYA00242738_ERZ504533 | MGnify/ENA primary metagenome ERZ504533 (study PRJEB26092, sample SAMD00036276) | human gut metagenome | host: Homo sapiens | study: EMG produced TPA metagenomics assembly of... | reverse complement strand
AGGTATGAATATTACCCCCTAGGGCCTTAGCGATTCAAGAAGACTGCCATCTATAAGCGAGATAGCATCGGTCGGTGGAGAAATCCGCCATCCATAAGCGAGATGGCGGATTTCTGCGGCTCACTGCACGGCGGCGAGGGCTTGGTCGAGGTCGGCGATGATGTCGGCCGTGTTTTCGATGCCGCAGCTCAGGCGCACCAGTCGATGCCGACGCCGGCTTCCTCAAGCTGCTCCTCGGTGAGCTGGCGATGCGTGGTGCCGGCCGGATACAGCGTGCAGCTGCGCGCATCGGCCACATGCGTGGCGATGGACACCATCTTCAGATGGTCGAGGAACGCGGAGACCTTCTCGCGGCCGCCCGGCACGCCGAAGGAGATCACACCGCAGGTGCCGTTCGGCATGTACTTCTCCGCCAGCGCATGGTACTTGTCCGTTTCGAGGCCCGGGAAGCTCACCCAGCTGACGCGCGGATCGGCGTCGAGCCACTTGGCCACGGCCAGTGCGTTCGCGCAGTGGCGCTCCATGCGCACGCCGAGGGATTCCAGATGCATGCCCATGATCCACGAATTGATTGGCGCCGGAGTGGAGCCGAAGTCGCGCATGAGCTGCGCGGTGGCCTTGGTGATGTATGCGGCCTTGCCGAATTCCTTCGCGTAGGTGACGCCATGGTAGGAGTCGTCCGGAGTGGTGAGGCCCGGGAATTTCTCCGCATGGGCCATCCAGTCGAAATTGCCGGAATCGACGATCGCGCCGCCCACGCAGGATCCGTGGCCGTCCATGTACTTGGTGGTGGCGTGCGTGACGATGTCCACGCCGTACTGGAACGGACGGCAGTTGATCGGCGTCGGGAAGGTGTTGTCGACGATCAGTGGCACGCCGTGACGATGCGCTGCGTTCGCGAACTTCTCGAAGTCGAGCACGATAAGCGCCGGATTGGAGATGGACTCGCCGAACACGGCCTTGGTGTTCGGCTGGAACGCGGCCTCAAGTTCCTCTTCGGTGCAGTCCGGGCTGACGAAGGTGCATTCGACGCCCATCTTGCGCATGGTCACGTTGATGAGGTTGAACGTGCCGCCGTAGATGGCGGAGGAGGCGACGATGTGGTCGCCGTTGTTGCAGATGTTGAACAGCGCGAAGAAGTTCGCCGCCTGGCCGGATGAGGTGAGCATCGCTGCGGCGCCGCCTTCCAGCTCGCAGATCTTCGCGGCTACGGTGTCGTTGGTCGGATTCTGCAGGCGGGTGTAGAAGTATCCGGATTCGGACAGGTCGAACAAGCGGCTCATCTGTTCGCTCGACTGGTATTTGAAGGTCGTGGCCTGGATGATTGGGGGAGTGCGGGATTCTCCATTGCCCGGCTGATAGCCTCCCTGCACGCAGATGGTGTCGACGTTTTCGCTCATATGTTCCTTCTTTCGATTCCGCGCTTCCGTGCGCCGCGCAGGTGTTGCGCCGCGATGCGAACAAACAAACACACTGTATCACTGCATTGATAAATGGCTTGATTCCAATGGAAACGCCGTATAGTTTAACGAATTGACAAACTTAGGTAATTCAATTTATTATGTAGACCAAGACGGGCGGAAAGCCCGCTGCGAAATAAAGACTTTACGTAAGTAAACCAAGCAAAGGAGCATTCCATGGGTCTGTGGGATATCGATAAGATTCCGTACGTCGGTCGCGAAAAGGGGCCGCAGGAGGGTCTTGCTTTCCATTACTACGATGCCGACAAGGTCGTTGCCGGCAAGAAGATGAAGGACTGGCTGCGTTTCGGCGTCGCATGGTGGCACACTTTCGACCAGCAGCTCGTCGATCCGTTCGGCACCGGCACCGCCCAGCGTCCGTGGTACGGCAAGTATTCCGATCCGGAGGACGAGGCCCTGGCCAAGGTCGACTACGCCTTCGAGTTCTTCCAGAAGCTCGGCGTCGAGTACTTCTGCTTCCATGATCGCGACATCGCTCCGGAAGGCGACACCCTGCGCGAGACCGACAAGAACCTGGACAAGGTCGTCGACAAGATCGAAGAGAACATGAAGTCCACCGGCATCAAGCTGCTGTGGAACACCTCCTCCCTGTTCACCAACCCGCGCTTCGTGTCCGGCGCCTCCACCTCCCCGTTCGCCGACATCTACGCCTATGCCGGTGGCCAGCTGAAGCACTCCTTGGAGATCGCAAAGCGCCTGGGAGCCGAGAACTACGTGTTCTGGGGTGGACGTGAAGGCTACGAGAACCTGTGGAACACGCAGATGAAGCGCGAACAGGCGCACATGGCCAAGTTCTTCCACATGTGCCACGAGTATGCTCAGGAGATCGGTCTGGACGCCCAGTTCCTGATCGAGCCGAAGGCCAAGGAACCGACGATGCACCAGTATGACTTCGATGCATCCACCGCCATCGCCTTCCTTAAGACCTACGACATCGACTTCATGAAGCTGAACCTCGAAGGCAACCACGCCAACCTGGCCGGCCACACCTACCAGCACGAGATCCGCACCGCCCGCGAGGCCGGCGTGCTCGGCTCCCTGGACGCCAACCAGGGCGACAAGCTCATCGGCTGGGATATGGATGAGTTCCCGACCGACCTGTACGAGACCTCCACCGTCATGTGGGAAGTCCTCGCCGAGGCAGATCGGCCCTCACGGTGGTCTGAACTTCGACGCCAAGCCGCGCCGCACCTCCTTCACCGCCGAGGATCTGTTCCGTTCCCACATCGCAGGTATGGATGCATTCGCAGCAGGCCTCCTGGTCGCCGCCAAGATGCACGAGGACAAGGTCATCGAGAACCTGCAGGCCGAGCGCTACAGCTCCTTCGATTCCGGCATCGGCGCGACCGTCGAGAACGGCACCGCCTCCCTGGCCTCCCTCGAGGAGTATGCTCTGGATATCCCGCAGTCCAAGCTCATCGAAGCCACCAAGTCCGATCACCTCGAGTCCGTCAAGGCCACGATCAACAACTACATGATCGACGCCCTGGCCGAGGCGTGAGCCGAAAACTCACTAGGGTTTTAGGTAGCCTCGGGCGAAGTCCGAGACGGTAGTCGAGGGCGAGCAATGACTGGGCGCGCGTAGCGTTCGGAAATTGCAGGACCGAGGCATGGACGCAATAAGGAGTTTCCGTTAGGACTCCTGATTCATCGCTGGATCAAACAGTGGGGCTCGACTGTGACAGAGCCGGATGTGGTGTGCCGAAGCGTCGGTGTTCCGGCACACCACTCACTTTTCTTTCCTTCCTCCTTCCTCAAATTTCCTTCGCACGCAAGTCGTTTTGCCGGCTAGATCGCCGGTGAGCGGCTTGTTTGCGTTGTTAGACCAAGCGAAAATTTCGATTATTCGCAATGATGTGATGTATCCAAACGTTCCCGAATGAGGCGTACTTATGACCACAACGATTACCATCGCCAATCCCATTCTTCACGGAATGCATCCTGATCCGAGTTGGATTTGGGATGATGATCTTCGGCAAATCGTGCTTGTGACCTCCACCTTCGAACTGGTTCCAGGCTTGCCTATTTACGTTTCCAGGGATATGGCCCACTGGAAACACGTGTCGGATGCCATAGATGAGGAGTTGGCAAGACGTTTTGCTCATTCCTTTCGTGGATGACTCGGGTGGCGTCTATGCGCCGACGCTGCGTAGGATTCGTGGCAAATACGTGATTGCCTGCACCATCGCTCGCATCAATGGACGCAAAGCCATCGCGGAAGGATGCTCCCAGGCCGAATTGGATGCGGCTCAGGCGGCGGAAGGCAACTTCGTTCTTGAGTCGGACTCGATCGACGGACCTTGGCGTGGGCCGTTCTGGATCGAGGGCGCCGAAGGCATCGATCCAGACATATTCGAGGATGAGGACGGCAATGTGTACTGGACCCAGACCCGCCCTGCGGTCAATCCGCAATGGGAAGGCCAGACCGAGGTCTGGACCCAACGCATTAATCCGGAGACTTGGACTTTTGTCGATGACGGTCTTCCTGCGGGATCGGGCAAGACGGTAATATGGCGCGGATACGGTGTGGAGGCGGTGTGGGCTGAGGCGCCGCATCTCTATCGCGTGGGTGATTATGTGTATCTGATGACCGCCGAGGGGGGCACCAGTTTCGAACACAGTGAGATGGCCATGCGCATCTATGCGCCGCATGGACTGCTTCGGGCGTTCGAAGCTTACGAACGGGAAGCATCCGAATCGGGTGAGTGCATTCCGCAGGTTCGTGACGGGGAACGCTGCTATCTTGGCACCGCAATCCGTGCCTTCCATGCGGATAAGAAGAATCCGATTCTCACCCACCGACATCTGGGTTTGTCGGAACCGCTGCAATGCGTGGGACATGCGGACCTGTTGCTTCATCCGGAACTGGGATGGTGGCTGGTGTGTCTCGGCGTGAGGGAGACGCGGGGAAAGCATGACGGCGAATTATTGAGCTACTTGGGAAGGGAGAGCTTTGTCGCTCCGGTATCCTGGGAACATAATCCGGCCGATTGGAAGCTGGACGGCAACGGTGCATTAGATACGCATGAGGGTGACCCCGGATGGCCAGTGACTTGCGCTGGTCTTGGCCGCTTGGCCGACGAGATCACGGTTACTACTGAAGACGATGGCATCGCCATCGAGCCTAGGGTGAAATCCTCGCTCGCCGGTGACGTGGAACCTGCGCTGGTGGATGTGGCTGATGGCTCGACGAACGATGTGGTGGTGCGCGATGAGCGTGATGTCAGCTACCGCAGAATAGCGAAACTGCCGACGCTCATGCCGATTCCCATGTCCGGTTCTTTAGTGATCCGGCAGAATTCCACACATTACGCGGTGTTTTCGATGCATGGCACGGATGTGCGCTACGAGATGGTGAATGGAGACGATTCGCAAGCTGGGTCTGTTGTCGTACAGGCTGACGGAGTGCGTCCGGCGGTACTTTTTCGACGACAACCGCTTGTCGGTCATCGTGACTGGCATGCATGGTCTGGTTGATTCTGCGACGTTCGTGCGTCAGGGGCAGGTTCTGCTGAGTGTCGATGCTCGTTTCCTCAGCACCGAATGGGCCGGTGGGTTCGTCGGTTGCATGGCCGGCTTCATGGCATAGATTCTACGGAGTTTCAGGATGGTTCACTGCTGGTGTTCCGACGGGCCGTCTTAGAACGAGGTGAAAACGGGTCGAAAGGCTAGGAGCGCTGTGTTCTCCCTCCGGTTGTGCCTGTGAGGTTTGCCCCGCTGATTAACCCTCGAGTTGCTGTGTGCTGTTGCGTACCACTAGCGATGTCGGCATGATGATGTGCGGTTGGATCACGTCGCCGGTGGACAGCGCTTCGACCAGCATGCGTACGGCGGCCCTTGCCATGTCCTGGAGCGGCTGTCGTACGGTGGTCAGCGCCGGGCCAAGGAATGCGGCAGTCTGCACATCATCGAATCCGACCACGGATAAATCCTCGGGAATACGTAATCCCAGCTGTCTTGCCGCCTCGTAGACGCCCATGGCCTGCAGATCGCTGCCGGCGAAGATTGCGGTCGGACGATTCGGTCGTTTCAACAGGGAGATGGACTGTGCGTAACCGCCGGAAGTGGTGAAATCGCCTTCGGTGATAAGTTCGGGATCGGCTTCGATTCCATGTTCCGCAAGCGCTGACGTGTATCCGTCCAGACGTGCTTTGGAGCACATCATCTCCTCCGGTCGGTGATGATGCCTATGTTGGTATGTCCGAGTGCGAGCAGGTGCCGCGTGGCGATCACGCCTCCGGTCCAGTTGTCCGCTTGCACCGACAGCGTGTCTGGATCTGGATTACCGAATGGATCGAACAAGACGAAGGGAATACCTCTGGAATGCAGTTTGTTCCGTTCGATACGTGTCAGACTGGAGAAGACAAGAATGGCGCCATCTGTCTGCCGACGCAGCATGTTGTCAATCCAGGATGAGTCCGGGTGCTGGCGATTGCCGCCTTCGGTGGTGATGACGTTCAAATCATGCAACTTGGCTTCGCGAATGGCGCCACGGAGTACTTCAAGGGCCCAAACATTATCGAAATCTTGGAACACGATTTCGATAATTCGTTGGCTTTTCGTGCTTGTCGCTTTACGGGAATACCCATACCGTTTCAACACCGCGTTGATGGTTTGCCGCGTCTCTTCGGAAACGTCGCTCTGCCGTTGAGCGCCTTGGATACGGTGGAAAGGGAATAACCGGTCTCTTTAGCTATGTCAGAGAGTCGTACCGTAGCTTTCTTTGTCGTATTGCGCATGAGTCACTCCTTCTTCATTTTCATCATATCCGAAAATGCGAACGAAAGTTTCGGTTTAACGTTTTTTCGTAAACTTTTCGAATATGTTGGCAATGCTTAAAAACGTTGTAAAAATCAACGAAAAATAGTTAGTTTTCTGATTTTACAAAAAACTTGACTTTGTGTGATTTGTTTCGGTAGTCTGTAGGTACAACGAAAACGGAATGGAAATTTTCGAAGGGAGTCAAAGGCTGATTCTCTGTCTGCCAGGGGAGCTGCGGCAGCATTCGTTGCGGTCATGCTTCCCGATTCGACCCATTCGAGAGAAATCGTTCCTGTCGTTGCCATCATTTTGTCGATGATGACTTGGTCAATAAGGAGAAGACAATGAAGTTCAAAACCATTGCAGCTGCCACTCTTGCGGTGGCGACCATGTTGGGCATGGGTGCCTGCGGCTCCAGCGCCGGTGCCAAAGACGATAAGACCATTACGTTCTGGCATAACGCAACAGCTGGTGACGGCAAGCAGTATTGGGAGGATCTGGCCAAAGCGTTTGAGAAGAAGACTGGTGTCAAGGTTCAGATTCAGGCCATCCAGAACGAGGATTTCGAAGGCAAGCTGACTACCGCTATGCAGGATCCCGCCTCCGGCCCGGATGTGTACATGACCCTTGGTGGTGCCAAGACCAAGGACATGGTTGATGCCGGCCAGGTAATGGATATTTCTGATAAGATTAGCGATACCGTCAAAAAGCAAATGTCTTCCTCATTGGAATCCGTGTCTTATGACGGCAAGGTCTATGGCGTTCCGGTCACTGTCCAGCCTGGTGGCATCTGGTATTCCAAGGATTTGTTCAAGCAGGCTGGCATCGATGCCGTGCCGACCACTTTCAGCGAGCTGAAGACCGATGTGCAGAAGCTTCGCAGCGCTGGCATCGAGCCGATCGCACTCGGCGGCAAGGATGCTTGGCCGGTCGGTCACTGGTACTACTGGTTGTCCATGCGCGAATGCTCTCCGAAGGCCTACGCCAAGGGCGTTAATGACAAGGACTTCTCCGACTCTTGCTGGGTCAAAGCCGGAGATGATCTGAAGGATTTGTTGGATGCGAATGCTTTTAACGAAGGATTCCTCACCACGACGGCCCAGCAGGGCGCCAGCTCGTCCGCAGGTCTGCTGGCCAATCATAAGGCTGCGATGGAGCTCATGGGCACATGGGAGCCTGGAGTTCTCAAGGACCTGACCCCGGACAAGAAGCCAATGGCTGACCTTGGCTTCTTCGCCTTCCCGACCGTGGACGGAGGAAAAGGCGAGGAAGGTGCTTTGATGGGCGCTGTGACCGGTTTCTCTGTCAATCCCGAGGCTCCGGACGCTGCTGTTGATTTCGTCAATTTCATGGCTGAGAAATCAAATCAGGAGAAATACGCCACTGCGTTCAGCACCATTCCGGCTTCCGCCGAAGCTTACGATGCGGTTACCGATGAAAATCTTAAGGCCATCCTCGAAGCTATGAAAAAGTCTGATGGCATGCAGCTGTGGATGGATACCGCTCTCGGCGGAAATATTGGCAACGCTCTTAATTCCGGAGTGGTGAATCTGCTTTCCGGACAGGGGACTTCGGCTGACATCGTCAAGGCGATGAAGGACGCAGCGGCCAAGGGCTGACAGTGAACATGGCTGGTTGACGGCCAAAGGAGGGTGGATAGACAGATCTTCATCTGCCCTCCTTCCTATTCGAGAAACGTATCTGGTAGTGGAGAAAACCATGTCAAGTACAAGCAAAGACGCGGTGACGCTGCGCGCTAAGCGGTCCAAGAAACCGTCCGATGGCAAAATGCGTCGTAATGTTGAGATTTTCGTACTGTCCGCACCTGCGATTCTTCTGTTCGTCTGCTTTGTGATTCTGCCTATCGTCTTGGGTGCTTATTACGGCTTCTATCAGTGGAAGGGCTACGGACTTCCCTCCAAGACAGGTAAATTCGTTGGTTTCCAGAACTACATCACAGCGCTTAAGGATCCCGCGTTCCAGGCGGCGATTCTGCATACCTTCGAGGTCGTGATCGGCTCGTTGGTCATCCAGGCTCCGCTCGCCATCCTGTTCGCATTGCTGCTGAACCAGAAGTTCAAGGGGCGTGGTCTCATCCGCACCCTCATCTTCGTGCCGTATGTCGTTTCCGAGGTCATCGTCGGCACAGGATGGAGCCTGTTGCTACAGAAGAAGGGCGCCATCAATGAGATTCTGGCCAACTTCGGCATCAATGGTCCTGATTGGCTGGCCGACCCGAAAATCGCTATTTGGACGCTGCTGTTGCTGATCAGCTGGAAATACGTCGGTTTCGCCGTAATTCTGATGCTCGCCGGCATGCAATCCATTCCCGATGAACTGTATGAAGCGGCCAAGGTGGATGGAGCGAGCTTCTGGCAGATGCAAAGGAGCATCACGTTGCCGTTGCTTGCTCCGACGTTGCGGATCTGGGTGTTCCTTTCCATGATTGGCTCTCTGCAGCTTTTCGATCTGGTCTATATCGTGTGGGGCAAGTATGTGTCGACCACCGCTGGTGTGTCCACCATGGCCACCTACATGGTGCGTGAAGGTCGTGGAGCCGGCAACTATGGCTATGGTTCCGCCGTTGCTCTGATCATCTTCGTGATCTCTTTGATCATCGCACTCGTCTATCAGAAGTTCGTGCTGAACCGTGACTTGGACGGTGCTGTTACTGAGCAGAAAGAAGCCGAGAAGCGTGCCAGGAAGCGCGCAAAGGAAGTGCAGCATCGTGAGGTTGCTGCCCTGGCAAGTGAGGTGAAGTGATGACTGCCGCAACAATCGCAGGACATTCCAACAAAAGCGAGTACAGCAAGAAGAATGGTTACCGTAAGTCATCCAAGACGCCATGGGGCAACCCAATCGTCTACTTCTTCTCCCTGGTGCTTGTGGCCATCTGTATCACTCCGGTGTTGTACATTATCTTCGGCGGTTTCCGTACCAATTCGCAGATCACCAACCATCCGTCCGGGATGCCGAACCCATGGATCCCCGACAACTACAAGACGGTCGTCGAAAGTGATATTTTCTGGACGGAACTGAAGAATTCTACCATCGTGGGTATCGCCACCATGGTAGGCGTCGTGGTGCTTAGCATCATGGTGAGCTTTGTCATCGCCCGATACAAATTCCGCTATGCGCCGCTTATGTACGCGTTGTTCTCTGCTGGTCTCATGTTCCCGATGACCGTTGGCATTACACCTTTGTATCTGCTGATTCGCAATCTGGGTCTGGCCAACTCCCTGTGGGGTCTGATCCTTCCGCAAATTGCCTTCGGACTTCCTCAGACCATCATCATCTTGGTGCCGTTCCTACAGTCGATTCCTAATGAGCTTGAGGAGGCCTGTCTTCTCGATGGATGCTCCCGCCTTGGCTTCTTCTGGCGCATGGTCATTCCGCTGTCCATGCCTGGCGTGGCCACCACTGGAATCCTTACCTTCGTGGGAAGCTGGAATGCCTACATGCTGCCGCTGTTCGTGCTCAGTGATGCCAACAAGTACACATTGCCACTTGGCGTACAGATGTTCAGCTCCGAACACTCCGTTGACACCGCACAGGTGTTGGCCTTCACCTCTCTGGCTATGATTCCGGCCCTGATCTGTTTCACCATCTTCCAGAAGAAGATCGTCGGCGGCCTGACAGGTGCGGTCAAGGGCTGACGGAATGTGACAACCCACGCCCGGAAGATGTTCCTTTCCGTCTTCCGGGCTTCATCTCTTATGCAAGAGGTACATTATGAAGATTTCCAACCCGGTGCTCACCGGTTTTCATGCCGATCCTTCAATGATTCGCGTCGGTGACACTTATTACATTGCCAATTCCACTTTCGAATGGTTCCCAGGCGTTCGCCTGCATGAGTCCAAGGACCTGGTGCATTGGAACATTCTTCCAAGCCCGTTGAGCCGGTCCAGCCAGCTTGATATGAGAGGAAACCCCTCTTCGGGAGGCATCTGGGCTCCTGACCTAAGCTATGCGGATGGCAGGTTCTGGCTGATCTACACTGATGTCAAGGTGGTCAATGGTGCATTCAAGGATTGCACTAATTATTTGGTCACCGCCGAGGACATCCACGGGCCATGGAGCGAGCCGGTTCGCATCAACGGGGTCGGTTTTGACGCCAGCCTGTTCCATGACGACGACGGCCGCAAATACTTGGTGCAGCAGACATGGGATTTCCGTGAATACCACCACCAGTTCGACGGTATCACATTGACGGAATTCGACGTCGACACCATGAAGCTCAAGCCAGAAACGGCCCGCACCATCTGGGATGGCACTGCGGTGAAGATCACCGAAGGTCCCCACCTATACAAGAAGGATGGTTGGTACTACCTGTTTGCCGCAGAAGGCGGCACGGTGTATGAACATCAGGAATCTGTGGCGCGTTCCCATACCCTTGACGAGTACTCCTTCGAAGTTATGCCGAATGGCCCGTTCATCGGTAACTTCGACACTCCTGACACCTATTTGCAGAAGCAGGGCCATGGAGCGTTGGTGGACACCCCGTCCGGCGAGTGGTATTACGCCTCCCTATGCGGTCGTCCGTGGCGTCATGATACCGAACCGGCCCATGGCACCCGCGGATGGTGCACACTCGGACGCGAGACCTCCATCCAGAAAGTCGAATGGGATGAGGACGGTTGGCCGCGCGTGGCCGGAGGTCACGGCGGACAGCGTTACGTTGATGCTCCGAAAGATGCCATCGAGACTTTGGCCCCAACGACGCGTGACGAACATGATGAGTTCGATTCCGGCGAGCTCGGTCCGAATTGGAACACGCTACGCGTCCCGTTCACCGACGCCATGGGCACGGTGGGCGGTGGCAAACTGGCATTGCGTGGTCAGGGCTCGCTGTGCAACCTGTTTGACTTGTCTCTTGTGGCTCGTCGCTGGCAGGCATTTGATTTCGACGCCGAAACCAAGGTGCGTTTCGATCCGAAGAATTACATGCAGATGGCAGGCCTGACCAACTATTACGATGACCTATGCTGGTCATGGGCGTTCGTCACTTGGGATGAGAAACGTCACGCAAGGGTCGTCGAAGTGGCTCAGAACGATTTCAACCAGTACACGTCGTTCCTCAAGGATGACGCCATCGTAGTGCCGGACGACGCCGAAGCGGTATGGCTACGCACCAAGGTCCGCACGGAATACTATTCCTACGAATATTCCTTTGACGGAGAACATTTCACCGAGATTCCGGTCAGACTCGATGCGAAGATCCTGTCCGACGATTACGTGAACCAACGTTACGGCGGCTTCTTCACCGGCGCGTTCGTGGGACTCGCCTGCGTCGATCTGTCCGGCTACGACGCGCAGGCCGAATTCGACTACTTCGACTATCGGGAGCTTTCCGATAACCAGTAGACAGTGCCGGCTGGCGACAGAGCGTCCGCCGTCAGCCGGCATACTCGACGGGATTGAATTCTATGGGCAATGAGGAGCGGACGAGCATGGTTTTGCAATTGCCGAAACTGCTTGACGACGGTTGCGTGCTGCAGGCCGGTGCGACCATACATATCTGGGGCGCGGCGACCCTGGACGCGGCGTGCTGGTACGCCTCGATGGCAAGGACCGGACTACGCGGGTGGGGGACGACGGCTCATGGAGCGTGCCGTACGGTCCGATCAAAGCAGGCGGACCGTACGATTTGACGGTGCGTTATGAGGACGGAACCGAATGCATCTCGCGCCAATGCTATGCGGGAGAAGTGTTCCTGTGTTCGGGACAGTCGAACATGGAACTGCCCATGGCTTGGGTGCGTGCGGACTATCCGCTGGAGTGGAATCGTGAGCCTGACCCATTGCTGCGGCAATACAAAGCGATTCCCGATTGTGACTTCAACGGTCCCCGCAGCGATCATGACCATGCGTTCTGGCAGGGGTGCGATGCGGAAACCCTTGGAGATTTCTCCGCGCTCGCCTATTTCTTCGGACGCAGGATCCGTCAGTGGCTGAATGTGCCCGTCGGCCTGTTGAACGTTTCATTGGGTGGATCGCCGATTGAATCCTGGATGGATGCCGACGCATTGCGGGCGTCCCCGAAGCGCTCGCTGACCTTGAGCCGTATCTTGGCGATGGCGTGGCATCGAAGAAAAGCCGCGATTCCGTTGCCGAACGGGACCGGTGGTACCAAGCGCTTGGATACGAGGCTGTGGCCGATGCCCACCATGAATGGCTGCCATTGATCGCGTGGG
>ENA-OQAR01000452-OQAR01000452.1-human-gut-metagenome-genome-assembly--contig:-NODE-452-length-12457-cov-2.336983_pt1 | contig 12457 bp, 25 predicted proteins | sample MGYA00242738_ERZ504533 | MGnify/ENA primary metagenome ERZ504533 (study PRJEB26092, sample SAMD00036276) | human gut metagenome | host: Homo sapiens | study: EMG produced TPA metagenomics assembly of... | reverse complement strand
CGCTCTAAGGGAAATACTAGTACATCGTTTTCGAAATAACTATACCACTCACTTGTCTGTGAATCCGATTGCACAGGGCTAAAAGCCTCGGCCTACCAGGCAAAGAACAGGAATAAGAAAGAAGGAATAAAATGACGGATCAGGAATATATGCTTCGAGCGATCCAGCTGGCTAAAAAAGGAGAAGGTTGGACGAATCCCAATCCGATGGTAGGGGCAGTGATCGTAAAAGATGGAAGGATCATCGGGGAAGGCTATCATAAAAAGTATGGAGAACTTCATGCAGAACGTAATGCTATTGCTTCTCTTACAGAATCAGCAGAAGGTGCGGTGATTTATGTTACGCTTGAGCCTTGCTGTCATCATGGAAAAACACCTCCATGTACGGAAGCGATCATTGAACAGAAGATAAGAAAAGTGGTGATCGGTTCCCGGGATCCGAATCCGAAAGTGGCGGGAAAAGGTGTACAGATGTTAAGGGAAGCCGGTGTAACAGTAGTTGAAGATTTTATGAGAGAAGAATGTGATCAGCTGAATCCGGTGTTTTTTCATTATATTACTATGAAGACTCCTTATGTAGTGATAAAGTATGCCATGACACTGGATGGGAAGATCGCAACGAAGACAGGAGCATCAAAATGGATAACCGGAGAAGCGGCACGAAAAGAAGTACAGCATATGCGGCATCAGTACATGGGAATTATGGCAGGCATTGGAACTGTGCTTGCAGATGATCCGATGTTAACGTCCGGGTAGAAGGATGGAAAAAGTCCTGTCAGGATTGTGTGCGACAGTAAGCTCAGGATCCCGCCGGACAGTCAGATCGTAAAAAAGTGCGGAAAAAGTACCGGACGATCGTGGCTTATGCAGATCAGAAAAATACAGAAGAAAAAATAAAAATATTACATACCATGGGAGTTGAGACCATTTACTGTCCGGATGAAAAGAATCAGATAGACCTTAAGAAGCTGATGACAGATCTTGGAAGCAAAGGCATTGACAGTATTCTCCTGGAAGGAGGCGGTACGTTAAATGACAGTGCCCTGCGAGCCGGAATTGTAAAGGAAGTACAGGCTTTTGTGGCACCAAAGCTGTTTGGCGGTGTGGCCGGGAAGACACCGGTAGAAGGTATCGGAGTTGAATTCCCGTCTGAAGCAGTGGAACTGAAATATACAGATATCTGCCAGATTGGTGAGGACATCCGGATAAGATGTCAGGTGTGTGAGAAAAAACAGGAGGAATCATGTTTACAGGAATCGTAGAAGAGAAAGGAAAAGTCCGTTATATACAGCTGACAGGAGAATCAGGGATCCTGGCAGTGAAAGCCCGGAAGGTCCTGGAAGGAACAAGGATCGGTGACAGTATTGCGGTGAATGGTGTGTGTCTGACAGTTACGTCGATCCAGCCGGACGGATTTACCGCCGATGTGATGGCAGAGACTATCAGAAGAAGCAGTCTTGGAAGCTGCAAGGCCGGAAGCCAGGTAAACCTGGAACGTGCAATGGCTGCAGACGGCAGGTTCGGAGGACACATAGTAAGCGGCCATATTGATGGGACTGGCGTGATACGTTCCATGCTCCGGGAAGAAAATGCCATCTGGGTATCGATTGAGACATCGCCACAGATTTTGCATCTGATCGTGGAAAAAGGATCCGTTTGTATTGATGGGATCAGCCTGACGGTTGCAAGGATTGATGAAGCTGGTTTTCAGGTGTCGGTCATTCCACATACAGGAGAAGAAACCACCCTTTTGGAAAAGGTGCCGGGGGATCTGGTTAATCTGGAAAATGATGTGATCGGAAAATATGTAGAAAAACTGCTTGGCATCAGAAAAAATGAAGAAGAGAAAAAAGAATCCGGAATTACGATGGAGTTTCTTGAAGAATTCGGGTTTTAGAACAGGAGGATATACAGTATGTCACAAAATTATCAGTACAACACAATTGAAGAGGCACTCAGGGATCTTAAGAAAGGAAAAATAGTTCTGGTCACAGATGATCCGGACAGAGAAAATGAGGGAGATCTGATATGTGCGGCAGAGTTTGCAACCCGGGAAAATATTAATTTCATGGCGACCTATGCAAAGGGTCTTATCTGTACACCGATGAGTGCGGAACTTGCGGCGAGATTGAACTTTCCTCCGATGGTTGCTGAGAACACGGACAATCACAGTACAGCATTTACCGTGGCAGTGGATCACGTAGATACAACCACCGGTATCTCTGCGGCAGAACGCTCCTATACCATTATGAAGTGTGTGGATGATCAGTCAAAACCGGAGGATTTCAGAAGACCGGGACATGTATTTCCGCTTATTTCCAGAAAAGGCGGGGTTCTGGTACGGAATGGCCATACGGAGGCAACAACAGATCTTATGAGACTTGCCGGACTGAAGGAATGCGGCGTGTGCTGTGAAGTTATGAAAGAAGATGGCACTATGATGCGTACATCACAGCTATGGGAAAGAAAGAGCATAACCTTACATTTATTAGATCCGTGATCTGCAGGATATATAAGAATACATGAAAAGCATGTAAAGGAGGAAGCAGCTGCAAACCTCCCAAACGCAGTACGGTGATTTTAAAATGTATGGCTATATCAATGACATTACAGGAGAACATCATCTGGCACTGGTAAAAGGTGATATAGGAGATGGTGAGGATGTGCTTTGCCGTGTACATTCGGAGTGTCTGACAGGAGATGCATTCGGATCGCTCAGATGTGACTGCGGCCTGCAGCTGCAGACAGCGATGCGCCAGGTAGAGGCGGAAGGCAGAGGGATCATTCTGTATATGAGACAGGAAGGCAGAGGAATCGGACTGATCAACAAGATCAAAGCTTATGCGCTTCAGGAACAGGGATACGATACCGTGGAGGCTAATGTGAAGTTAGGGTTTGCACCGGATCTCAGAGAGTACTGGGTCGGGGCACAGATACTGTCAGACCTTGGTGTGAAATCATTAAGATTACTGACCAATAACCCGGATAAAGTCTATGGGCTTGGTGAATTCGGGCTGAAGATCAATGAGAGAGTACCTCTGGAGATTCCGGTACAAAAATATGACCGGAAATATATGAAGACGAAACAGGAAAAGATGGGTCATATTTTTAAAGAAATAAATTTAATAAAAAACAGCAAATAGCAGGAGGAAGAAAAATGAGAACAGATCAATTTAAGTAGAAGGAAAAAGTAGTAGCACCGGAGGGAATGAAGGTTGGTATCGTGGCAGCGAGATTCAATGAGATCATTGTGAATAAAATTTATTGGGAGGGGCAGTCGACGGACTGGTAAGACATGGAGTAGAAGAAGAGAATATTACTGCAGCATGGGTGCCGGGAGCATTTGAGATCCCGCTTACAGCACAGAAAATGGCACAGTCAGGAAAATATGATGCAGTTATCTGCGTGGGAGCTGTCATCCGTGGAGATACTTCACATTATGATTTGGTGTGCAATGAATCTGCCAAGGGGATCGCACAGGTCGAACTTGCAACAGGGATCCCGGTCTTATTCGGAGTGATCACGACTGAGAATATCGAGCAGGCTATTGCGCGTGCAGGAAGCAAAGCGGGAAATAAAGGCTATGACTGTGCATTATCTGCGATCGAGATGGTCAATCTGATGAAGCAGCTCTAATAGATAGGGAAATAAATGATGACAAAAACGATCATATTTGATTATGATGGAACGATCCATCATACCCTTGGAATCTATGAACCGGCATTTCGTGAAACCTATCAGTGGCTGACAGAACAGAAGGCTGCAGAAGAACGGGAGATAGGCTCGGCGGAAATTGCCGGCTGGCTGGGATTTAACAGTAAGGAGATGTGGAATACATTTTTGCCGGAGCTGGATCAGAGTTATAAAGAGCAGGCGAGCAGGATGGTAGGAGAACTGATGGTCAGACAGATCAGGAAGCATAAGGCAGTGTGGTATCCGGGAGCAGAGGAGATGCTTACAGCCTTGAAGAACCGGGGATATCATCTTGTGATCTTAAGCAACTGTAAAGCTTCCTATCGTGAGGCGCACTGGAAGGAATTTGGGATGGAACGATGGTTCGATCATTTTTTATGACTGCGAATCGTATGGATTCCGTCCAAAGACAGAGATTGTGCAGGAAATCATTCGGGAATATACAGGTCCTTATCTGGTGGTCGGAGACAGGAGGCAGGATCTGGAATGTGCCAGAGCCTGCAAAAGCCCATTTATAGGATGCCTGTATGGATATGGTGAGAGAGGGGAGCTGAACGGGGCAGATCATCTTGCAGAACATATAGAGGATATACCACAGTTGTGATATGAGGATGAGCTCAGCTTTATCCGAAAGCAGAAGCTGTACACTGACAGAAGGTATAGGACTGATGGGAATGGCATAAAATATTATAAAAAATCCGAAGGATCCTGAAAATATGATTTCCCCTCAGTCTCTGTATGATCGTAAAAAAATGAAGAAGCAGTTCTTTGAGAGAATCTTGAAGCCGGTTTCTCAGGCAATGGATGCGATCCTGATCGCAGATACCGGTTCTCAGACAGAACAAAAGAGATTGCGGAGCAGTATACGTCGCTGGTGTATGATTTTCCCTGGTGTGACGATTTTTTCTGCTCCGCGTAATTTTTCTTTCTGGAAAAAGTCCGCACCGATTACTGGATGTGGATGGATGCGGATGATGTCCTGAATGAAGAAAATCTGGAAAAACTGAAGAGTCTTAAAGAAGCTCTGGATCCCGGAACAGATGTTGTAATGATGGAATATGCGGCAGGGTTTGACCAGAGCGGGAGAACAACATTTTCTTATTTTCGGGAGCGGATAATGAAAACATCCAGAAATTTCAGATGGAATGGGGCAGTTCATGAAACTGTGATTCCGGAGGGAAACATCATCTATTCAGATGTGGTGATCCGGCACCGGAAATGTGGAAAGGTGATCCGGACCGTAATCTCCGCATTTATGAAAAAATGCTGGCAGGAGGAGAAAAGCTGGAACCCAGACATCAGCTTTATTATGGGAGAGAACTGTATTATCATCAGCGATATCCGGAGGCAGAGGCTGTGTTGGTGGAGTTCCTGAAAAATCCGTCCGGATGGCTGGAAAATAAGATCGATGCCTGTTTTGTACTTGGACAGTGCTACCGGAAAATGGGAGAGAAAAAGTCCGCACTGGAAGCTTTTTTGTACAGTCTGACTATGGATGTGCCGAGGGCGGAAATCTGCTGTGAGGTCGGTAAGATCTTTCTGGAAAGAGAGCTGCCCAGACAGGCTGCCTACTGGTACGGGCAGGCGCTTACTGTGCCTTCAGGATTAAAGAAAAAAGGGGTGGATTTTTTTTAGTGCTGGTAGTCATGATTGGGTTTGTCGCATTATATGCATGCTTGCGTTGTTATGATAAAATGGGATGTCCGGAGCAGGCATTCTTTTTCATAAGAAAGCAATGGAGCTGAAGCCGGAAGATTCGGGAGTATTGTATGACCAGAAATATTTCCGGGAAAAATATGGTCTGGCATAAAAAGAAAGACATATTTATTATATTTTCCTGGCAGGGTACAGGCTTGCGGGGATCCTATGCACAGGTAAAAGCTGTTGTCATATACTGTAGGGAAAGTTATTTTCCTATGAGGTGATCGAAGAATGCTGTTCAGGCATCGAAAACGTAAGGAAATGGAAATGCAGCAGGACAGTCATGAGGATTTGTCCTGTATGTCCTGTTATGGAAATCATAGTTCCTGTGGATGTGACAGATGTGGAACAAGAGGCTGCCCAGGCCCTGTGGGACCTACAGGACCAACCGGCCCCAGAGGCTGTCCGGGAGTCCCTGGCCCTATGGGCCCGCAGGGGCCGCAGGGGGAACCGGGAATACAGGGATATACGGGAGCCACGGGTCCGGCAGGAGCAACAGGTCCGACGGGAGCAACAGGAGCAACGGGTCCGGCGGGAGTCATCGGTCCGGCTGGAACAACGGGAGCCACCGGTCCGGTGGGAGCAACAGGTCCGGCTGGTGCAATCGGAGCCACTGGCCCAGCGGGAGCAATCGGCCCAACAGGAGCCACTGGTCCAGCAGGAGCAGCGGGAGCCACCGGTCCTGCCGGAACAGTAACTCCGGCAGCTGCTGTGGGAAATGCAACAAGCGTAGATGATATTGTGGAGGATTTTAATGCACTTCTTGCAAACCTTCGTGATGCAGGACTCCTGGAAAGATAGTGAAATGATAAACACACGTTACTGTGCGGCTGCGTATTTTTATGCAGCGCTGCATATTCTCCATGAAAATATTTATTGTAGCTTTTCGACGAAAGGTGCTATAATATTTTTATGTAAGTATGATTATGGGGGATGAAATCGTGAAAAAAAACAAGTATGAGATCGATATGTGCAATGGGTCGATCATGGACAAGCTGATCTCGTTTTCACTGCCGCTGATGCTGTCCGGTATCCTGCAGCTGATGTTCAATGCAGTGGATATCGTGGTAGTGGGACGTTTCAGCGGAAGTGAGGCACTGGCGGCAGTAGGCTCCACTACCGCACTGATCAATGTGTTTACCAACCTTTTTTATCGGGATCTCTCTTGGTGCCAATGTGCTGGCAGCCAGATTTTATGCTGCCGGTAAGGATGAAGAAATGTCAGAAACAGTACATACATCGATCTTACTGGCTCTGGTCAGCGGGGTCATCATGGCATTTCTGGGAGTGCTCTTTGCCAGGATCTGCCTGGAACTGATGGATACACCGGACGATGTGATCGATCTTTCTACTCTTTATATGCGTATTTATCTTCGTGGATGCGTTTTTATGCTGTATAACTATGGTGCGGCGATCCTGCGTGCTGTGGGAGATACCAAGCGGCCGCTGGTCTTTCTGATCATTTCCGGCTGTGCCAATGCGCTTTTGAATCTGTTTTTCGTGATCGTGTGTCATTTAAGCGTGGCCGGTGTGGGAATCGGAACGGTGATCTCTCAGCTGATCTCCTGCATTCTTGTCCTTCGGTGTCTGTATCAGACAGAGGGAAGCTATCAGCTGCGTTTTTCAAAACTGTCCATAAAGGGAGAGTACCTGAAGCAGATTTTCCAGGTGGGACTGCTGCCGGGATTCAGAGTACAGTGATCAAATTTTTCCAATGTACTTCTTCAGTCTTCTGTAAACTCCTTTTGGTTCCATTGCTATGGCAGGATATACAGCAGCCAATAATATTTTTGGATTTCTGTATGTGTCCGTGAATTCGGTTACCCAGGCATGTATGAGTTTTACCAGCCAGAATTACGGTGTTCGGAAACCGAAACGTATGGACCGGGTGCTGGTGGATTGTCTGATCCTGTCCTTTGTGGTGTCCTTTGCCATGGGATGTGGAGCATATTTCTTTGGCCCGCAGCTTCTGAAAATCTATACGGAAGATCCGGAGGTTATCCAGTGCGGAATGGAGATCCTTGCCTATACCACAGTTACTTATTTCCTCTGCGGACAGATGGATCTGTTTCCGGGAGCACTGCGTGGAATGGGACGCTCCGGTGTGCCGATGATCCTGTCTATTATCGGAACGGTCGGCCTCGAATTGTGTGGATCTTCGGAATCTTCCCGGTTCACAGATCATTGAAAGTACTGTTTATTTCCTATCCGGCATCCTGGATCATTACGATCATCATGCAGGTGACCTGTTTCTGGTTTGTAAGGCGGAAGGTGCACAGACAACTTTTTGGGAGAGAATGCAGAATAAAAAACGAAATACACAGAATATCAGAGAAAGCGGATAGAATTCCGCTTTTCTGTGTTTATGGGGAAAAATAAAACATGTCAGCTCATGTCCATTTTGCAAACAGGAGACATTGGAGCTGAAAAATAAAGAATATGGAGGAAACATGGAATTATTAAAACCTGATTATTACGACGAATTTACCTGTATTGCAGACAAATGCACCATCAGCTGCTGCAGGGAATGGAAGATCAACATAGATGATGAAACCTACAGAAACTGGAAAACCATCCAGCCGCCGTCAGAGGTGCCCGGACACAGAAGCTGCCTGCAGGCCTATACCATGAAAAAGGACGGCAGCCGGATCATGAAGATGACGGAAGAGCACGACTGTCCTTTCCTGGCAAAGAACAGACTGTGCTATCTGGTAAGTGCTTATGGGGATTCGATGCTTTCAGAGACCTGCCAGATTTTCCAAGGGAGATCCATGAATTTCAGGATCATAAGGAAGCGACCATGATGCCCTGTTGCCCGGCTGTCCTGGACATCTGGAAGGAGAAGAAAAGAATCGCTTTTCCGGAAACTCCAAAAGAAAAGGAACAGCCGCTTTTTCTTGTGCGCCGGAAGGTTATGGATCTTATAATGGATCCTGAAAAAAACACCGGAGGAAACCCTTCTTGAAAGTTTTTATGTTCTGAAGGAACTTCACCGGAACACGCCGCTTACCACAGAGCTTGTGGAAGATTATTTTTCAGAGAAGACAATTCACCAGCTGGAAAGAGCTATCAGCGAGATAGACCTGCCTGTTCTGGATACTATGGACGAATGCAATGAACTTTTGCAGGATCTGGCTGTAAATTACTGGAAAGAAGGACTTTACCGGAAGTATCTGGAGCCGGTGACGGAGTTGGCGGAGGAATTATCGGAAGAGTATGAGGAAGAGGAAATGACGGAAGCCTGGGAGGATTTTTTACCGGGAACTTCGTGCATATGAAAAATCTTCTCCGAAGCTTTCTTACCAACGAAGTATATTCGGATCTTCTGACATCAGAAGGAGATCTGGAAGATGCCCTGGTTCATATGCAGTGGATCGGTATGGAATATGCCACCATTCGCCAGGCTGTTTTTCTCCGGTGGCAGAAAGAGGGACGGGGAGCACTTCCCTACGAAACACTCCGGGATTATATGGTGGTGATCTCCAGAATGACCGGATATGAGGAAGAAGATATCCGGGAATATCTTGAGAACAGTTTTGAAGAACTTCTGTGGGAGTGGGGATATTTTGCGCTGATCACAGGAAAATGACTTTATAACTTGAAGTTATATTAAGTATTAAAAATATACATTTTAATTATATGACGTTTTTGTGTTAGAATATAGGACGAAAAAGGGTAACAGAGGAATGTTAACCCGGAAATGGATAACAATCAGAAAGGAACTTGTTTTATGGATAAGGGAACAATTTTTAAATTTCATAATGACCTCGATACCGATCAGATCATTGCATCCCAGTACCTGCTTCTGCCGAATCTGGATGAGATGAAGAGTCACACATTTGAGTCACTGGATCCGGATTTTTCCAAGAAGGTGAAACCGGGAGATTTTGTAGTGGGAGGAGAGAACTTCGGATGCGGATCTTCCAGAGAACAGGCACCGGGCGTTCTTAAGGCACTTGGAGTAAAGGCAGTCATTGCGAAATCTTTTGCCCGTATTTTCTTCCGCAATGCCATCAATATCGGACTTCCGGCAATTGTCTGTAAGGACCTCCCGGATGATGTGAAGACCGGAGATACCATGGAGCTTCATATGTCCGAGGGAACAGCGGTTGCCAACGGAAAGACTTATTCCTGCACAAAAACTGCCGGAATACATGCAGAATATACTGAATCAGGGAGGACTTATCGCTTCTCTGAACCGTGAGGAGGAATAAGAGATGGGAATGACGATCGCAGAAAAAATCATCGCGGCAGCAGCCGGTGTGGACAGCGTAAAACCTGGAGATATCTATACAGTTCAGCTGGATCATCTGATGAGCAATGACGGAACCACACATCTGACTGTTGACATGTACAACAACAAATTAAAAAAATCCACATATCGCAGACACAAAGAAACTGGTATTTATCGTAGACCACAACGTACCGTCTGACAGCCCGAAAACAGCAGCGTCCCAGAAAAAAATGAGAGATTTTGCAAGAGAGAACAACATTGATTTCTGGGAAGGAAAAGGCGTGTGTCATCAGATCATGATCGAGAATTATGTCCGTCCGGGACAGCTGATCTTTGGTGCAGACAGCCATACCTGTTCTTATGGAGCACTTGGCGCTTCGGTACCGGTGTAGGATGTACAGACTTTCTTTATGGAATGGTAACCGGAACTTCCTGGGTTATGGTACCGGAAACTGTGAAATTCAACCTGACAGGGAAACTTCCTGAGGGTGTTTATGCAAGAGATCTGATCCTTACCATTATCGGAGAGATCGGAGCAAACGGATGTAATTATCAGGCAATGGAGTTTACCGGCGAAGGCGCCAAAACATTAAGCATCAGCGACCGTATGGCTCTCTGCAACATGGCTGTTGAGGCCGGTGCGAAGACCGGAATCTTTGAGGCAGATGACAAGGCTCTGGAATATCTGAAAGAGCATGGCCGTGAACCAAAAGCTGTATATCACAGCGATCCGGATGCTGTTTACGCAAGAGAGTACACCTTCGATCTTTCCAAAGTACGCCCGGTTGTAGCGAAACCGGACTTCGTTGACAATGTAGTTCCGGCTGAGGAACCTGCGGCATCAAGATCAACGAGGCATTTCTTGGCTCCTGTAACAACGGCCGTATTGAAGACCTCCGTGTAGGCGCAGAGGTGATCAAGGGTAAAAAAGTTGCAGAAGGCGTTCGTTTCCTGGTCGTTCCTGCAAGCCAGACCATCTACCGCCAGGCATTAAAAGAAGGCCTGATCGATATCTTCATGGAAGCAGGCGCTATTGTGATGAACCCGAACTGCAGTGTATGCTGGGGAAGCTGCCAGGGTGTGATCGGTGAGAACGAGGTTCTTATCAGCACCGGAACACGTAACTTCAAGGGACGTGCCGGACATCCGAGCTCCAAGGTTTATCTGGGATCTGCGGCAACGGTTACCGCATCTGCCATTGCAGGTGAGATCGCAACTGCAGACAGAGTATAAAAACCTCAGAAAAGATATTCAGGAATAAACAGGAGAATATACATATGGAAGCATTTACAGGAAAAGTGTGGGTACTGGGCGATGATATTGACACCGATATCATCATTCCGACCGAGTATCTGGCGCTGAAAACCATTGACGATATGAAACAGTACGGATTCAGTCCCCTTCGCCCGGAGCTGGCAGGACAGATCCAGAAAGGTGACATTATTGTAGCAGGAAAGAACTTCGGCTGCGGTTCCTCCAGAGAGCAGGCACCGGAGATCATTAAAGCACTGGGCGTACAGTGTGTTATTGCGAAATCTTTTGCCCGGATCTTTTTCCGCAACTCCATCAACAACGGCCTTCTTCTTATCGAACAGCCGGATCTTCACGACAATGTGAAAGAGGGAGATGAAGTTACAGTTGTGATGAACGAGCATGTAGACCATAACGGAAAACAGTACCCGATTGCTTCTCTTCCGGAGAATCTGATGGATATTATTCAGGCTGGCGGACTTGTAAAAGCCATGCGCAAACTGAACGGTCTGGACTAAGACGGAAAGGAGAGAAATAATGGGTGAGACGATCATTGAGAAAATTATCAGACATAACACAGGCAAAGCAGTAAAGCCTGGCGATATCGTGACGGTCAATGTTGACAGAGTGATGATCCATGATATCTTTATTCCGTTTGTAGCGGACAAATTCGAGGAGATGGGCTTTCAGAAACTATGGGATCCGGACAAAGTTGTTCTGATCTATGACCATCTTGTACCTGCAAGCCAGCAGGACGACACCAGACATTTTCCATGTGGGAGATGCTTTTTGCAGCCAAAATATGGTATGAAAAACGTGCACAGAAGTGACGGTATCTGCCACCAGTTGATGACAGAGCCGGTTACGTAAAACCTGGCAATATCGTATTTGGTACAGATAGCCACACTACCACTTACGGATGTGTCGGTGCATTTTCTTCCGGTATCGGATATACAGAGATGGCCAGCATCCTGGGAACAGGAACCATGTGGATCAAAAGTTCCGGAAACCATTAAGTTGTGATCGACGGAGAACTTCCGGAGAATGTGATGTCCAAGGATATCATCCTCCGCCTGATTGGCGACCTTCGTGCAGATGGTGCAACTTATCGTGCACTGGAATTTTCCGGAAGCACCATTGAGAACATGTCTGTGGCAAGTCGTATGACCATGGCAAACATGGCGATCGAGGCAGGTGCAAAATGTGCACTTTTCACACCGGATGAGAAGACTGCCGCTTACTGTGAGACAGAGCTTGATGAGTTCCAGAAGAGTCTTGTAGGCGATGAGGATGCCGTTTATATGAAGACCATGACTTATAAGGCAGAGGATTTTGTACCGGTTATGGCTTGTCCGTCACAGGTGGACAAGATCCGTGATGTCAGCGAGCTTCAGGGTGAGACCATCGATCAGGTATTTATCGGTTCCTGTACAAACGGACGTCTGGAAGATCTGATGGCAGCAGCAGAAGTCCTGAAGGGCAAAAAGTTGCAGACTTGTAAAACTAGATCGTAACTACCTGCAAGCCGCAAGATCTACCGTCAGGCCATTGAACTTGGTATTCTGGATACGCTTGCTGA
>ENA-OQAR01000451-OQAR01000451.1-human-gut-metagenome-genome-assembly--contig:-NODE-451-length-12523-cov-2.040578_pt1 | contig 12523 bp, 18 predicted proteins | sample MGYA00242738_ERZ504533 | MGnify/ENA primary metagenome ERZ504533 (study PRJEB26092, sample SAMD00036276) | human gut metagenome | host: Homo sapiens | study: EMG produced TPA metagenomics assembly of... | reverse complement strand
AAGTATGGATAAAATTCTTCCGTTAGCAAAAAAAATTAACTGAAAGAAAATTGATTATGAAAGCCACCCCATCCGCCTTATCGGACTATCCATATCTAATCCAAAAGAAGAAAAAGAAGAAATAAAAAAACAATGGGAACAACTTTCATTGGAATTTAAAGAGTGGGATTAAGGTACTGGATAAATGAATCAATATAAGATTCCATTGTTTCAAACCCCTTCACTCCATTCTTTAATTCTAATCCATAATATATTCCCGCCAGCAAACCTGTCAATGCTCCTACCGCATCACTTGACTTACCTGAGTTTATAGCCGAAAATACGCACTCCTTATAACTATTTCCTGCCATAAACCAATTGACCACTGACTCCACCGTATCTACAACAAAGCTTCCATTACAAAGATTTTGCCTGTTAACCTCCACACCACATCTCTGCTCAGCCTGCTGTAATGCCTGTCCTTTATCTTCATATTCCAACAGGCAACGAATAAACTCAATAAAAAACCAAGTATACTTAAAGCTATAACGACTATTATGAGTAATCTTAATAAAAGGAAAAATCTCCTCTTTAGATAAAGGCGAAAAAAGCCAAAACACAACATCCCATCAAACTACGGTTGCCGCTATTAGAATCCGAAGACACTCCCCTGAAATTTTTCATGATTGCTTTTTGGGTTACCTGATCAATATCAAACTCAATGTTTTCTCCTGTATACTTCTATTTAAAATACCAATCTCTTAAATTCATGCTGATAAAAGTTCCAAATTACAACGACTGTCCAAAGCACATAATAACATCGAAGTATTTCCTGAACATTTGTCTCCCCGAAGATAAGATTTTGTCCACATAGGTTTAAATGTCCCTTTTCCTTTTCCCCTGTAAGGCATTCCCAACCAATCTCCTAATATAAATCCCGTTAGTCCTGTTTTAATTCTTTTCATGGCATGTGTTTAATTACAAAGTACAAAAATAATAAAAAGAGAAACAAAACCTTGCCTTCCGCTGTTAAATTCATAATTAATGGGTATTGATAAGTATGTATGCTACAACTAATTTTGCCACCAACAGAAAAATGTATTACCGGGTAATAAAGAAAGGAGAACAAATGAAAAGAATCGTATTACTCCGCCATGGAGAAAGTACTTGGAACAAAGACAACCGTTTTACAGGATGGACAGATGTAGATTTAACCGAAAAAGGTATCGCTGATGCCAACCAAGCAGGTATACTCTTAAAAGAAAAAGATTTCATTTTGATAAAGCTTACACTTCTTTTTTAAAGCGTGCGGTCAAAACATTAAACTGTGTCCTAGATAAAATGGATCAAGACTGGATACCTGTAGAGAAAAGTTGGCGCCTAAATGAGAAACATTATGGCGCATTGCAAGGATTAAACAAAAGCGAAACAGCTTCTAAATACGGAGAAGAACAAGTCTTGATATGGCGCCGTAGTTTTAACGTAGCCCCCAATGCCCTACCGGAAGATGATCCGCGCAATCCGAAAACAGATACCCGTTATAAAGAAGTTCCTGACAAAGATCTTCCACGTACCGAATCTCTGAAAGAAACAGTAGAACGTATATTACCTTATTGGAAATGCATCATCTTCCCCAATCTAGCTACAGCAAACGAACTGCTGGTAGTAGCTCACGGAAACAGCCTCAGAGGAATTATTAAATATTTGAAACATATACCGGATGAGGAAATTGTAGGTCTTAATCTACCTACTGCTGTTCCGTATGTATTCGAGTTTGATAATGACCTGAATTTGAAGAAAGACTACTTTTTGGGAGATCCGGAAAAAATAAAAAAACTAATGGAAGCTGTAGCCGATCAAGGAAAAACCAACCCCCGGTGGCAGGAAATAATTTTCCTGCGCTGTCCGAAACCTCCATCACAGAATGGAGAATACATCAAAATAGTGTTTTCAATAATGCATTCAAGCGCAATCATACGCCTTTATACTAGAAAGAAAACATTATGGATAAAGAATTATTAATCAATAAAAGAAAAAATAGTATGAGTAAATAACAAATTTATTGGGTGACCAAGCAGCATTTTTATTTAGAGCACACCTGTAGAACTATAGATAAATCATTAATCCATATCCCTTCTTCAAGCACCATTGATGATACTTGGATATCATCAGACCGCAATATTCGTACCCTGAGCAGTATTCAAACCCTGTTAGGACACGGGCGACTTGCAAATACAGGGTATGTATCTATTCTTCCTGTAGATCAAGGCATAGAACATACAGCAGGAGCCTCATTTGCCCCCAATCCACTTTACTTTGATCCGGAAAATATTGTAAAACTCGCTATTGAGGGGGGCTGTAATGCCATAGCCTCTACTTCGGAGTATTAGGTTCCGTTGCCCGCAAATACGCCCACAAGATTCCTTTTATTGCCAAACTAAATCACAATGAATTATTGACTTATCCCAATTCTTACGACCAAGTGATGTTTGGTACTGTAAAAGAAGCCTGGAATATGGGAGCTGTAGCAGTAGGTGCCACTATCTATTTCGGTTCTGAACAGAGCCGCAGACAACTGGTTGAAATAGCGGAAGCTTTTGAATATGCCCACGAACTAGGCATGGCTACTATTTTATGGTGTTACTTACGTAACAATGCTTTTAAAAAAAGACGGTGTAGATTATCATACAGCAGCCGATTTAACCGGACAAGCCAATCATTTGGGAGTTACTATCAAGGCAGATATTGTAAAACAGAAATTACCGGTCAATAACGGTGGTTTTACAGCCATTAAATTCGGAAAGACAAATGATAAAGTTTTATACCGAACTGACTTCAGAACATCCTATCGACCTCTGTCGCTATCAAGTAGCCAATGGATACATGGGACGTGTAGGATTAATCAACTCTGGAGGTGAATCTCATGGCAGTTCTGATCTAAAAGACGCAGTAATAACAGCAATCGTCAATAAACGTGCCGGAGGTATGGGTCTCATAAGTGGACGTAAAGCCTTTCAAAAACCAATGAAAGACGGAATTGAATTGCTAAATACCATTCAAGATGTTTATTTGGATTCAAGCATCACTATAGCTTAACTTTCACTATATGTCCAAGCCGGGAACAAAACAGCCACCTTTCCATGTTCTCGGCTTTTTTATACTCTCGGCTTCCTTTTTTAAGTAGCAACCTTCAAGTATTAAGATAATATTCCTACCTTTGCAATCCGATACACATTATTATATTATATAAGGTATGATGCAAATAAAAGTAACGGCACCCGCTCAAATATATACAACGATCCAGCTCCCCTCTTCCAAGAGTATCAGCAACCGTGCATTGATTATCAACGCACTGGGAAATAGAACATTCCAACTTGAGAACCTATCTGACTGCGATGATACCCAAGTAATGATTCACGCCTTAAATGACGGCAAAAATACCATAGACATTATGGCAGCCGGAACAGCCATGCGCTTTCTTACTGCTTATTTGTCCGTCACTCCGGGAACACGGATCATCACTGGTACACAACGTATGCAACACGTCCTATCCAGGTGTTGGTCAATGCTTTACGTGAGCTGGGAGCAGAAATTGAATACATAATCAATGACGGATATCCTCCTCTGCGTATCACCGGACACAAACTGCAGAAAGATACCATCAGCCTGCCGGGTAATGTCAGTTCTCAATATATCTCAGCCTTATTGATGATTGCCCCTATACTAAGTAACGGACTGACCCTTACACTGACAGGAGAAATCATATCCCGCCCTTATATCAACCTTACCCTGCAGCTGATGAACGATTTTGGTGCTAGAGCCAAATGGCTCAATGAATATCAACTAAAAGTTGAGCCGCAACCCTACCAATCCATACCTTTCTACGTGGAAAGTGATTGGAGCGCAGCTTCATATTGGTATCAGATAGCCGCTCTTTCCAACAAAGCGGAAATCATCTTACCGGGATTATTCGAAACAAGCTATCAAGGGGACAGTAAAGTGGCTGAAATTTTCCAGTTACTAGGAATCGAAAGTATTTATGGAAATAAAACGGTAACATTGAAAAAGACCGATAAAATAACCGAACGGCTGGATTATGATTTCATCAACCAACCGGATTTGGCACAAACGTTTGTCGTCACTTGTGCGTTAATGAATATTCCCTTCCGCTTCTCAGGCTTACAAAGTTTGAAGATTAAAGAAACAGACCGTATGGCAGCCTTGATACAAGAAATGGGAAAGCTAGGATATATACTTCATGAAATAGACGATCGTATTCTGTCTTGGGAAGGTGAACGATGTGAAATGACCGCTGATGCCGCCATTGACACTTATGAGGACCACCGTATGGCTATGGCGTTCGCTCCGGTTTGTGTAGTGATGCCCGAAATCCGGATTAACAACCCACAGGTCGTTTTCAAAAATCCTATCCTTACTATTGGGAAGATTTAAAGAAAGCTGGTTTTATAATAGAGGAGATATAAAGTTATGCTCATACTTATTATTGGTCTGATTATTTTGGCAGGTATCGCATGGCAGTGGGAGTTTTACACAACCGCCAGATACAAAAAAAGATAGAAAGCGGAGAATTGAAGACCGCTCCCGAAATAGTGGAAGCAGACGCTGAATGTTGTGGACAACATGAAATTTGTGAAAAAGAAAGCCTGCTTGCCGCTGTCAGCAAAAAAATAGAATATTATGATGATGAAGAACTGGACCGCTTTCGCGGCCGTCCCTCAAATGGTTATAATGAAGAAGAAGTGGAAGAATTTCGGGAAATCATGTACACTTGTAAAGAAGATGAAGTAGCCGGATGGAGCCGTAGCCTGCAATTGCGTGGAATAGAACTGCCGGACGAGTTGAAAAGACGAGCTTTTCCTGATTGTAGGTGAACGAAGATTCAAATAATCCGCCTACACCAAGCAAAGTCTCCATTTGAATAAAAACCACTGAAAAAAAATATGGATATATTAGAACTTTTTGCATTATACTTTCTTCCAACATGCCTTGCTAGGAAGCTTGTTTGCCAGCATTGCCTGTGGCATTATCGGCACATACATTGTGACGCGCCGTTTGGTATTTATCAGTGGAGGAATTACCCATGCCTCTTTTGGAGGTATCGGTCTAGGATTATACGCAGACATCTCTCCTCTATTATCTGCTGCAATCTTCTCCGTACTCTCTTCCTTTGGGGTAGAATGGTTAAGCAAACGGAAAGATATGCGCGAAGATTCCGCTATCGCCGTGTTTTGGACTTTCGGTATGGCAGTAGGTATTATCTTTAGCTTTCTAGCTCCAGGATTCACTCCCGATTTATCCGCCTTTCTGTTCGGCAACATTCTGACCATTACGCCCACAGACATTCTGTTACTTGCCATTCTTTCCGTGCTGCTGACACTATTCTTCACTTTATTTCTGAATCCTATCATTTGCATCGCTTTCGACCGGGAATTCGCCCGTTCCCAACGATACCGGTAGCTTTATTTGAATATATTCTGATGATGTTCATCGCACTGACCATCGTATCATGCCTCCGCATGGTAGGTATAGTACTTGCCATTTCCCTGCTGACTTTACCGCAAATGACCGCCAATTTGTTTACCCATAGTTTCAAGAAAATTATCTGGTGGTCTGTCATCACCGGTTATGCAGGTTGTTTAGGTGGACTGTTCATTTCTTATAAATTACAAGTTCCTTCGGGTGCAGCAATAATCTTTTTTTCAATCCTCATCTATACTTTTTGCAAAATGGGGAAAAGCATGTACCTTTGCAAACAAAAGAAACTCAATCAAACCAATGGATATGGAAATTAAAATCAATTCTTTAGGCTCTATCCACGAAGCTGCCAAACAATTCATCGCAGCTATGGGTGATAATACCGTTTTTGCTTTCTACGGAAAGATGGGAGCCGGTAAAACAACATTTATCAAAGCTGTATGCGAAGAGCTGGGGGTAACAGATGTCATCAACTCGCCAACTTTTGCCATTGTCAACGAATACCGTTCGGATGAAACCGGTGAACTTATTTACCATTTTGATTTCTATCGTATCAAGAAACTGGACGAAGTATACGACATGGGATATGAGGATTATTTCTATAGCGGTGCCCTCTGCTTCATCGAATGGCCGGAACTGGTAGAAGAACTTTTGCCTGGCAATGCTGTAAAAGTCGAGATTGAAGAATCTGAAGATGGAAGCCGCATCATGCACTTTGAAGCTGAATAAAAGAAAAATATTCACTGTAGGGACGAACAAAATCTGCCCCTACAGCCAAATTCATTAAATTATGGGAATGCATTATCTGATCCAAGCCATATTCGTATTGGTAGGACTATTGTCCGTTCTGGCAGCCTTATTTAATTGGGAGTGGTTCTTTACCGCACACAACACACAGTTCATTGTCAGTAATGCAGGGCGCCAGCGTGCACGACTTTTTCTATGCTATATTAGGACTATTAATGATAGCTACAGGAATCTATTTCTTTTTGAATGTACAAGGCATCGTATAAACACATAGTGAACAAAAATCTGTGGATATTACATTCCCCTATCCACAGACATAAAACAAGTTTTTTAGGAAAGAGCAGGGTTTCCACCCGCCCCCTGTTATAACAAAAATCCAAATCAATCTACAATTTCAGCCAACAGCCCCCTAGTTTCATCAAGATCAAATTCAGTAGGATCAAAATTATACCCCAACCATTCTTTATATTCACGCGCAGCTTTAGAGCGAGGCTTTTCTAAAGCTTTCAGCATTTTCCTATACCCCCATATGCCATTACAATCTTCTGGCGGACAAGCATTTTTCACCATCAACAAGGCTATAACCGAATTTCCTCTTTCTTATAGGACTGGCAGGATTCTAATATAATTTCATGTATCCAACTATCACCGAAATCATATTCATACTTTAATTTTGATTCCCTTACGACTTAAATTAATTCAACCTAAAGAAAGCATAACCGGAAATCAAACGTGTTTGGGTACCACCCTCAAAAAAAACAATCATCTGCCCGATCTTTGGGAGGAAGATAATAAGTGTTCCCCTTAATAAAACGATGCAAATGATAACCATCCCATCCCATTGCCACTTCTACCACCTCAGAAAATCTTTCCAAACAAATATTCGAAGGAACCTCCAATATGCGCCAGACTAATGGTTCAGAGTCTTTCAACTCTATTTTTATTCTAAATTTTTTAGCAGGCTGCTCCTCCATATAAAGCGGATCATCATAAATCTCCTCATCTTCTTCCTCGTCAGTAGCAACCTCGAAAACTTCAACTAGATAATCCTCTACCCGTTCCATTTCCAACCCATGCATTTCCGCATAAGGCATTTTTTTCTTTAGTTCATTAATACTTGGAATACCATAAGGTTTAATATGATAAGTCCGATAAATCTTTTGCAAAATAGGTAAAGTTTCTACCCCGCGAATATCCATCATGCAAGCTGTAACATGATCAAGCAGCAAAGTAGAACAAATATCATTCTTCTGCTCTTTCAGTACATCAAAATAGTAACTCAACAAATTACCAAACCAATCCATCACTTCCTCTCTTCTGTCAGGATGAGTTATCACAATATGAGCAACAGCTTCAATCACTCTATATTTAGACATAGGAAGCAGTCCGGGCTCTTTCATAAAGTCCATCAAAACATCTAATTGATTCTGTCCCAATTGATAGGTAATGGCAGACAACATTGTTTCATACAAATAACCGAAATAAAAATCATAAAAATCCAAATCTTGCCGCAGCACTTCCAAAACAATATCCAAACAATGTTCCATACGAAAATGCTCCATTATTCCTAATGCATACCACATTCTATATGAATAACATTTTTCGGGCATTTTCCGATATACGACAAAGATATTAAAGATAAAAATTGCGGAGATCTCGTTCCAATGTTTCTTGTGGAATAACAGCACAAGAAGAGTAGATTTCAGCCGGTGACAGACTACTCATATCATCCATCGTCCACAAAGGCATCAGATAAGATGCGATCGGCTGCGCAATCAATCTATAATCGGGACACTGATGATGATAATAAATATGAGACAGTTCTTCATCTACCTGATTCGCTCCATCATTAAACAATTCAAATGCAATTTCTTGTTCTTCCGGGGTCAATAAAGACATGATATCCTCCAAAAGACCAGGTAGGAATGGAATTTTTTCTTTTTTATGCCATTAAAGTCAAGCAATGTTTTTATAGTTAAAATGAGCATGAGTGTTTTTTACAAAGGTATTCTATTATTTTCTTTTACAAAAGAAATAAGAGAGCTAATAGTAGATACTACCTTGTTTTCAAGTATAAAAAAATGCGCATCCCCCACATAGAGATACGCATCTTTTATTTTATTATGAGACTTTCTTCTTAATCCACTTGTCCCAATGAATTCCCATATTCCATTTCCCCTTGGACTACAAAGAATACATCATCGGGGTCATAAGGCCCCATTCCGTCTTTCTTGGCTTCCTTGACTATGTAATTCACAATTTCATCTTGATCAATGTTAATGTATCCCTCTTCATCAGGTTGTACATCAAGACATCCGCTGGAGGTATAGTAATCCACAATCACATCAAGGATATAATATAAATCATCCTCCGTGAATTTATCTTTCAAATCCTGAGGCAGATAATTTTTGATAAACTCTATCGTTTTTTGATCATCCTCATCTTCCAATAAGAAATCGTCTTCCATTCCCATAGTCGTATATATTAAAGGGGTGAATATTCTTTTTATTACAGTAAAGCTTTTATTTTTTCTTCCAGCTGAGCTTTGGTCACTGCACCTACAGTCTTATCTTTCACTTCACCGTCCTTGATAAAAAGAACAGTAGGAATGTTACGTACACCAAATTTACCGGTCAGTTCGTCGTTATCATCCACGTCGCACTTTCCAATTATTACCTGATCCTTATATTCTTCTGCCAAAGCTTCAACATCCGGAGCTATTTTTTTACAAAGGACCACACCATGTTGCCCAAAAAGTCCACTACTACAGGCTTGCCTGATGCCAGCAATTCTTCAAAATTGCTATCTTTATTTCTAGTGCCATAATTATTATACTTAGTTATTTAAAATGTTAGCGCAAATATACTAATTAATTTTGTAAGAGAGCTGTGGTTGGCTCTTTAAATAAGTCATGATCTCTTTTTGAACTGAAATTTTCATAGTACGTGACATCAGATTGACATACATTTGTCCATCCTCATCCATCACATGAAAATAAAGCTCTGCATTACCGGGATGTGCCTTGATTAAGGCTGAAAACTCCGTTATCAGCTCTTCATCCAATGCAGACAAAGGAGCTGAAACTGTAAGTTTCTCAATAATCTTTTCCTTTACTTCCGGTAACAACTCAATAGTACTTATCTTCACCTCCCATTCTTCCTGCCGCCATTGTTTTGGCTGACATTTCCCTCGCATAAATAAAAACATACCGGTCATAAAAAAGTTCTTCTTCTCTACCCATTCATTACCGAAGAAAGCAAATTCTGCTGAGCCCGAATAATCTTCCACTTTAGCAATACCGTATGGTTTTCCCGTCTTGGTATACCCCTCACGCACTGCAGTCACAATCCCTCCCATGGTTAAGTCTCTGTTCTGCAAAGGGGTTAAATCGGCAAGTTCCGCCATGTGGACATTGCATACATTCTCTAATATAACAGCATACTCATCCAACGGATGGGCAGAAAGATAGATACCTACCAAATCACGTTCCTTATTCAAACGTTCCAAATCCCCCCATGCAGGAGACGGAATGATTTCGGGAGTAGCAATATCCACCTGATTCTCACCTCCAAACAAAGAATTTGCAGCTGCGGCTTTATCCATCTGATACTTATTTCCATAACGTACCAAAACTTCGGTAAAGGTTTCATCCTTAGCGTTCTTTACAAAGAAGTCTTCACGCTTTATTCCTGTGAAACTATCAAAAGCACCTGCCAAAGCCAAGTTTTCTATATTCTTACGATTGCAAGCCGAAAGATTTACACGCTGTACAAAATCGAAAATATCTTTATATTCTCCATTTCTCTCACGTTCTTCAAGGATAGACTGCACAGCACTTTCCCCCACTCCCTTAATGCTCCCAGCCCAAACGGATATCCCCTTTACGATTCACAGAAAACTTCAGATAACTTTCATTCACATCGGGTCCCTTGGTCATGATGCCAGTCGCCTTACTCTCATCCATCAATTTAGTAATTTCCGTGATATTCGAAATATTCCGGCTCATCGTAGCCGCCATATATTCCGCCGGATAGTTTGCTTTCAGAAAAGCTGTCTGATAAGCCACCCACGAATAACAAGTAGCATGAGATTTTATTGAATGCATAAGAAGCGAACTTTTCCCAGTCCGTCCAAATCTTCTCAAGTACTTTGGGATCATGACCGTTCTTCCGTCCGCCTTCAATAAACTTAGGCTTCATATGGTCTAGTTTGTCCCTCAGTTTTTTTACCCATGCTTTACGCAAGGCATCGGATTCGCCACGAGTAAAATCCGCCAGCAAACGTGACAAAAGCATGACCTGCTCCTGATATACCGTAATACCATATGTATCTTTCAAATATTTCTCCATAATAGGAATATCATACTCAATAGGCTTACGGCCATGCTTACGGTCGATAAAGTCCGGAATGTAATCCATAGGTCCCGGACGATAAAGAGCATTCATCGCAATCAAATCCTCAAAAGTGCTAGGTTCCAATTCCCGCAAATATTTCTGCATACCGGCAGATTCGAACTGGAATGTACCAATCGTCCGTCCTTCACTATAAAGAGCATAAGTAGGAGGATCCGAAATGTCAACCTCGTCAATATCCAAGATAATCCCCTTACTATGCTTAATATTTTCAATCGCCTCTTTGATAATAGAAAGAGTCTTCAGACCCAAAAAGTCCATCTTGATCAATCCAGTATCTTCAATAACTGAACCTTCATACTGGGTCACCAGCATTTTTTCACCGGTTTCCTTATCATCTGCCGTACTTACAGGCACCCAGTCCGTTATATCATCTCGACATATAATAGTACCGCACGCATGCACACCTGTATTACGGACATTCCCCTCCAACATCTTGCATACTTATCGTATCACGCAAATAGGATCGGGTGAGACGTTCCGCTGCCTGTAGTTCGGGAACATAAGCTATGGCATTAGGCAAATTCATTTTTTATCAGGAATCTTATCCGGAACCAACTTACACAAACGGTCGGACTCCGATAAAGGTAATTTCTGTACACGGGCTACATCCTTGATTGCCAGCTTGGTTGCCATCGTACCGTATGTAATGATATGCGCCACCTTTTCCTGACCATATTTTTCAGTTACCCAATTCAATACTCGTCCACGACCATCATCATCAAAATCCACATCAATATCAGGCAAAGAAATACGGTCGGGATTCAGGAAACGTTCGAACAGCAAATCGTATGCAATAGGGTCTATTTTAGTGATACCCAAACAATATGCTACGGCAGAACCTGCCGCCGATCCACGTCCCGGTCCCACAGACACATCCAATTCTTCACGCGCGGCACGAATAAAATCCTGCACAATCAAGAAGTAACCGGGAAAACCCATCGTCTTCATAATATGAAGTTCGAATTTGATCCGTTCCTGCACTTCCTCACTCAATACTTCTCCATAACGCTTGTGCGCACCTTCCAACGCTAATTTCTTCAGATAATCAGCTTCCAGTTTAATACGATAGAGTTTGTCATAGCCACCCAGTTTCTCTATTTTGGCTTTAGCGGCCTCCTCACTCATTACCACGTTACCGTTTTCATCTTGAGTGAACTCATCAAACAAGTCCTTTTCTGTATATTTCTTCCGATATCCCTCTTCTGTTCCAAAATCTTCAGGAATAGCAAAAGTAGGCATAATCGGTGCATGATCTATACTATAAAATTCCACCTGATCACAAATATCCACCGTATTTGAAAGAGCCTCGGGAACATCAGCGAAAACTTCATTCATCTCGGCACGTGTCTTCATCCACTCTTGCTTTGAATAGAGCATACGGTTAGGATCATCCAAATCCTTACCCGTACTCAGACAGATCAGCCTGTCGTGTGCTTCAGCATTCTCTTCATCTACAAAGTGAACGTCATTGGTACAAACCAGCTTGACATTGAATTTTTTAGAATACTCTATCAGCTTTTCGTTAGCAATTTGCTGCAATTTATAAGCTTCATGGTTCGCACGAGGAACCGTCGCTTTATGACGTTGCAATTCCAAATAGAAATCATCTCCGAATACACGTTTTATACCATTGGATAGCTTCCTCAGCCTCTTCATATTTTCCAGCTATGATATTTCTAGGAACCTCTCCGGCAATACACGCAGTACAGACAATCAACCCTTCATGGTATTTTTCCAATTCCACACGGTCAGTACGCGACGCATATAGAACCCTTCCGTCCATGCCTTTGATACTAATTTTTATGAGGTTGTGATATCCTTTTTTCATTTTTAGCAAGCACAACCAAGTGATAACCACTTTGATCGGGTTTTCCTTCTTTGTTGAA
>ENA-OQAR01000450-OQAR01000450.1-human-gut-metagenome-genome-assembly--contig:-NODE-450-length-12538-cov-1.367013_pt1 | contig 12538 bp, 19 predicted proteins | sample MGYA00242738_ERZ504533 | MGnify/ENA primary metagenome ERZ504533 (study PRJEB26092, sample SAMD00036276) | human gut metagenome | host: Homo sapiens | study: EMG produced TPA metagenomics assembly of... | reverse complement strand
TTTCGATGTCGGAGGGCGTTCGGCATTGTGGTATTCCGATCACCTGAAGATGACCGACACGATTATCGACGCACCGAAGATGTTCCGTGAAATGGACGAAATAGATATCGAGAACGTAACGATGAACGATGCCGACGAAGTATTCTGGCGTTGTAATGGTATCCGCATCAAGAATCTCAAGCTGCACGGCGGAACTTATCCTTTCATGTTCAGCAACAACATTTATGTGGACGGACTGGAAAGCAACAGCAAGTATGTGTTCCAGTACGTGAAAAATGTAGAGATTCATCATGCAAAGATTACAACGAAGGATGCCTTCTGGGAAGTGGAAAATGTGACCATCTACGATTCCGAACTCAACGGCGAATACCTCGGCTGGCATTCGAAGAATCTACGTTTGGTCAACTGCCACATTACCGGTGAGCAACCGCTTTGCTATGCACACGACCTTATTCTTGAAAACTGTACCTTCGGACCTGACTGCGACCGTACCTTTGAGTACAGCACGTTGCAAGCCGATATTCACGGAGCTATTACAAATATCAAGAACCCGATGTCGGGATGCATTGTGGCTGACGAATTCGGTCCATAACCATAGATGAGAACATCAAGGCTCCTGCCGATTGTGAAATCCGTCTCCGGGACGAGCGTACCTGTTTTACCGATTAAGATGAAGATATGAAATACAACTTTGACAAACAAATTTCAAGACGGGGAACCGATTCCTACAAATGGGATAGCGCAGAAAGCGAAAATGTATTGCCGATGTGGGTGGCTGACATGGATTTCCGTACAGCTCCCGCTATCGTCGATGCTTTACGCCGACGGGTAGAACACGGCATTTTCGGTTATACCCGTGTGCCCGACAGTTACTACGAGGCTGTTACAGGCTGGTTCGCACGTCGTCACGGTTGGACGATTGACCGTGAATGGATAATTTACACATCGGGCGTAGTCCCAGCCATCTCGCAGTCATCAAGGCTTTGACCGTTCCGGGAGATAAGGTATTGGTGCAGACCCCGGTCTATAATTGTTTCTTTTCTTCAATCCGTAACAATGGGTGTGAAATGGTATCATCACCGTTGGTCTTTGCAAGTAATACTTTCACCATCGATTATGAAGATTTAGAGCGTAAGACTGCTGATCCGAAAGTGAAGGTGATGCTGCTGTGCAATCCTCACAATCCTGCCGGAAGGGTGTGGAAACGTGAAGAACTGGTACGTATTGGTGAAATTTGTATTCGACACGATGTTACGGTCGTTTCGGATGAGATTCATTGCGAACTGGTTTTTCCAGAGTACCGTTACACACCGTTTGCTTCCATCTCAGAAAATTTCCGTCACCATTCTGTAGTCTGTATATCTCCCAGTAAAGCGTTCAATATTGCCGGATTACAGATTGCGAACATTATTTGTGCTGATGCTAACCGTCGAGCGAAAATCGACCGGGCCATTAACGATAACGAAGTATGTGATGTCAATCCTTTTGGTGTAATTGCGACTCAAGTAGCTTACAACGAAGGGGAAGAGTGGCTGAACCAACTCATCAAATATTTACAGGCCAATTTTCTCTATATGCAGGAGTTCTGTCGGGAACATCTGCCCGAGTTTCCTATCACGGTATTGGAGGGAACCTATCTCGTTTGGATGGACTGTCACAGACTCGGCATACACTCGCAGGAACTCGAACAGCGATTGGTTAACGAAGCCGGATTATGGCTCAATGCAGGAGCAATGTACGGGACTGAAGGAAAAGGATTCATGCGCTGGAACATCGCCTGCCCACGTACTACACTGGCAGAAGGATTGAAGCGTTTTTGCAGGTTTCGTAAGAAATCTTTAAGAGATATATACGGCAAATTCATTTTTAATGGAACGCAGCTATATACTTTACTATACCAAGCATTACGTATAACAAGTAAATAGTTGCGACTTAATTTTTATCTCATTTTTCTTTTCTTCCACAACTGATAACTATTGATGATGTTCTGCCACAAATTATATATCATAGAGTGTATTAATCTGATTATCAATAAGGAAGCCCACCTATTACTAACAGTGGGTAACAAAATAGTAACAAAAAAACGAAGAAATTCGCTTAGTGGTGGGCTTACGCTGCAAGGTAACAAAAGCCCGCCAATCATAAAAATAAAGCTGGCGAAAAGAGAAACATTCTTTTTCTTTTTCGCCAGCATCTATTTTGCTGTCAACACAAACAGGTTTAGTCCGTTTTGGATATCTATACAAAGCGATAAACTAAAACTCAATTTTCACCTACCTGAAAAAAAAAGTTCCTACTTCTTTTTTGCTATTTTAAAAATATTGTTTCGTTTGTTTTGCGAACAAACAAATAAAAAAGGAGATATTGAAGTGAAAGATAAACCGTACACAGTAGAGCAGGAACAGATTGCTCGTTTTGCTAAAGCGTTGGGGCATCCCACCAGAATAGCAATACTTAATTTTCTTGCAAGGCAAGAAAGCTGTTATTTTGGGGACATCCACGATGAGTTGCCAATCGCTAAAGCAACCGTTTCCCAGCATCTAAAAGAATTAAAAGACGCTGGACTGATACAGGGTGAAATAGAAACGCCCAAAGTGAAATATTGCATAAACCGTGAAAACTGGGAAATAGCCAGACAGTTGTTCGCCCAATTCTTTTGCGATTGCGCTTCTAAAAAAGGTGCTTGCTGTGAATAGCAGCCCCTTTTTTAGACTTATTGTTCGTTGTTTTGCGAATTACGTTTAATATATAAAATAGAAAATATGGAAATTAAAGTTTTGGGTACAGGCTGCGCAAATTGTAAAGCTCTGTACGTAACAGTAGAACAGGCTGTAAGAGATCTAAATTTAGATGCTACGTTAGTTAAAGAGGAAGATATTTTAAAGATTATGGAGTATAATATCCTTAGTTTGCCGGCATTAGTGATTGACGAAAAGATCGTTTCCGCCGGAAGAAAAATTATCCTTAGCCGAAGTAAAAGAACTATTGAAACAATAACTTAGAAACACTGTACCTATGAAACATTTATTTTTGATTGCTATCAGCTTACTCCTGTTTTCTTGTAGCGGGAAGCCAAAAACAGAAAATAAACAAGAGGTTTCCGCACAAGGAGATCGTGTAGAAGTAATCTACTTTCATGGAAAACAACGTGTGTACTGCCGTGCGATTGAGCAACTGACGAATGAAGTGTTGGAAGCCACTTTCAGAAATCAATCGATAAAGGGGCAGTTGTGTATAAGGTATAGATATTTCAGATCCGCAAAATGAAGCGATTACGGATAAATATGAGGTGACATGGTCGTCTTTGTATATAAACGGCTGGAAGGGAGGAAAAGAAACTGTTAATAACATGACTGAATTTTCTTTTGCCAACGCAAAGGGGTCACCGGATATATTCAAAGAAGGTATAAAGAACAAAATAAATGAACTGCTAAAATAACTATTATATGGATTTTCTTCAAAATCTTCTGGATAATAGCAATATCCCGGTAATAACCGCTTTCCTGCTCGGTTTGCTTACAGCTATAAGTCCTTGCCCTTTGGCTACCAATATAACTGCGATAGGCTTTATCAGTAAGGATATAGGCAACCGGAACAAGATTTTTTTAGGAGGATTGCTTTATACCTTGGGGCGTGTTGTGGCTTATACAGTTTTAGGGATCATCCTGATTTCTATATTGAAAGAGGGTTCAAGCATGTTTTCCTTACAAAAAGGTATAAGTAAATATGGTGAGATACTGATCGCCCCGGTCTTGATATTTTGTAGGAGTATTATGCTTTTCGGAGATCGTTTGAATTTACCTAAGTTCGGATTTTTCGGGAACAGGAAAAGGCAGAAAAAACTGAAAGGCAATTTAGGCAGCCTTTTTGCTTGGAGTGCTTTTTCGCTCTGGCATTTTTGCCCTACCAGCGGACTGTTTTTACTTCGGGATGCTTATACCGATGTCGGCAGCAGAACCGGGAGGCTACCTCTTGCCTATTGTCTATGCGGTGGCTACCGGTCTGTCCGTTATTCTGGTAGCCTGGATCTTGGCGTATAGCGTTGCTGGGATAGTAAATTTTATAACCGCATACAGGTATTTCAGAAATGGTTTAACAGAGTGGTAGCTGTTTTGTTTATCGCAGTCGGCATTTATTACGCATATATCAATTACTTATAAATTAAATAAAAACAATTATCTATGCGTTTCGACGAACTCGACCTGGAGGATGAAATCCTCGACGGCCTTGAGGATATGAATTTCCACGAGATGACTCCCGTGCAGGAGCATACGATTCCGGTGATCCTGGAGGGCCGCGACATTATCGGCTGCGCCCAGACCGGCACGGGAAAGACCGCGGCCTATACGCTGCCGCTGCTGAACCGGCTGCTGCTCGAAGGCAATGAGAAGAACGTCGTGAAATCGGTCATTATCGTACCCACGCGCGAGTTGGCACAGCAGATCGACATGCAGTTCCAGGCTTTTCCTACTATATGCCCGTTTCTACCGCCGTAATTTACGGCGGCGGCGACGGCCGCGGCTGGGACCAGCAGAAGCGCGGCCTGCAAATGGGTGCCGATGTGGTGATCGCCACGCCCGGACGCCTGATTTCGCACCTGACCAACAGCCGGGTGGATCTGTCGCATGTGGACTACCTGATTCTGGACGAGGCCGACCGTATGCTCGATATGGGTTTTTACGACGACATTATGCAGATCGTCTCCTATATGCCCAAATCGCGACAGACGCTGATGTTCTCCGCGACGCTGCCGCCCAAGATCCGGCAGATGGCCAAGCAGATTCTGAACGATCCCGCCGAGGTCAATATCGCCATTTCGAAGCCCAACGAGGCGATCGAACAGGGTGCTTATATTTGTTACGAGGGCCAAAAGCTGGGGATCGTCCGCGAGATGTTCTCCCGGCCTTCGGAGTCCAAGACTATCATCTTCTCCTCGTCGAAGCTAAAAGTCAAGGAGCTGGCCCATACGCTCAAGCGAATGAAGCTCGACGTGGCTCCCATGCATTCCGACTTGGATCAGGAGAAGCGCGAGCAGGTGATGCTCGATTTTAAGAATAATAAAGTGAGGATTCTCGTAGCGACGGACATCGTCGCACGCGGTATCGACATCGAGGATATCGGCATGGTCATCAATTATGACGTGCCGCACGATCCCGAAGATTATATCCATCGCATCGGCCGCACGGCGCGGGCCAGCGCTACGGGGCGGGCCGTTACGTTCGTGAACGAGGAGGAGCAGGGTAAATTCCACCGTATCGAGGAGTTTATCGAGCGGGAGATCCGAAATTGTCCTTGCCGGAAGCCGTAGGTGCAGGCCCTGAATATAACCCCGCCGCTTTTTCCGGTCATGGCGGCCGCCGGGGACGCAGTGGGTCGGGCCGTGGCGGAAACGGACGCAGCGGGGGACGTGGTCGGAGCCGTGGACGCGACGGTGCGAAGAGTGCCGGTCCGGTACCTGCAGAAGGTGTCGTCGCGGCTGCGAATGTGGAGTCCCGCCACGGAGAAGGTCGTGGCGAGGGTAATCGCGGCAGCCGGGACCGGGGGCGCGTCGTAACCGAAATCGCAACCGTAATCGCAATAAAAGGCGGCGACGATACGCCGCAGGCATAGTGCCTTTTGAAATTCGCAGCGCCGGATTGCGGCTCCCGAAAGTGCGGGATCGCAGTCCGGCATTGTATTTTACGGAGCCGGCCAAGACCCCGTAAAGGTATGTCCAATGTCCCGGAACGATGCTGGAATACCGTCCTTGATTGCCTCTTGAAGGAAACCGATCCGCTTGTGCGGACCGGCCTGTCGATGTTTGTCGCCGGGAGCAAGGTGTCGGCTGGCATTTTTCGAAGTATCGTTGTCGAGGGGAGAAGCCTGCGGAGCCGGAAAGAGTGGCGGAGGCGGAGGCGTCATCGATCCCATCGTATGAGGCTTTTCGCGTCGGGCCGTTCGTGCCGGACGGGCCTTGTTTTGCGGGGCGTTCGGACAGGGTGAAGAGGACGTATTGCGTAAAATCCCGGATGAATACATATTCATCCGGGATTTTGTAGCGATCTTAACGAAATGGAGGAACCTCCTTTCGGTGCGTCTGCTGCGAATCACTTTTTTTTGTTGCGGGGAGTCCACGTCGGGTGTGGCCGGGTCCTCCGGCTTTCACGGCTTCCTCGATAGTCGATACCCAATGCCTTTCGCCACGCCTTTGCCGTATTTCGGGATCGGCGTAGGAGCAGTTGCGCACGTGCCGCTGTTTGATGAAGAGGGCGCTGTCGCCCATCGCGCGGGCCGTGTTCTCGCACGTCGCCCGTTGGTCTTCGGCCGACATCAGCCGCCAGAGCTTGCCCGGTTGGGTGAAATAGTCGCTGTCGAGTTCCCGTTCGTCGTAATTGTAGATGGCACCGTTCACCTCCAAAGGCGGTTCTTTCAGGTTCGGGCTGTCCTGCCATTCGCCGTAGCTGTTCGGCTGGTAGGGGATCGTCGCTCCGTAATTGCCGTCCGTGCGCATCTGCCCGTCGCGGTGGTAGTCGTGGAACGGACAGCGGGGTTTATTCACGGGAATCAGGTTGTTGTTCACGCCCAGCCGGTAGCGCTGTGCGTCGCCGTAGGAGAAGAGCCGCCCCTGCAACATCTTGTCGGGCGAGAAGCCGATGCCTTCGATGACGTTCGCAGGGTTGAACGCCGCCTGTTCGATTTCGGCGAAGAAGTTGTCCGGGTTGCGGTTCAGTTCGAGAATACCCACGTCATGCAGCGGGAAATCGCCGTGATACCACACTTTGGTCAGGTCGAAGGGATTGATTTTGTAGTTTCGGGCCTCCTCTTCGGTCATCAGCTGCACCTGCATCAGCCAGCGGGGATAATCGCCCCGTTCGATCGCTTCGAACAGGTCGCGCTGGTTCGACTCCCGGTCTTTGGCGATGACCGCCTCGCTTCGGCGCCGTGAGGTTCTGGATGCCTTGCAGGGTGCGGAAATGGAATTTGACCCATGTGCGCTTGTTGTCCTTGTCGTAGAAGCTGAAGGTGTGGCTGCCGAAGCCGTGCATATGGCGGAACGAGGCCGGAATGCCGCGCGGACTCATCGTGATCGTCACCTGGTGGAGCGCTTCCGGGAGGAGCGTCCAAAAATCCCAGTTGTTGTTGGCACTTCGCATGCCGGTGCGCGGATCGCGTTGATGGCGTGGTTCAGGTCGGGGAATTTCAGCGGATCGCGCAGGAAGAAGACCGGGCGTGTTGTTGCCTACCAGGTCCCAGTTGCCCGTGTCGGTGTAGAATTTCATGGCGAAGCCCCGGATGTCGCGCTCGGCATCGGCGGCGCCGCGCTCTCCGGCTACGGTCGAGAAGCGGACCAGACAGTCGGTCTTTTTACCCACCTGCGAAAAGATCGAGGCCCGGGTGTATTTGGTGATGTCGTGCGTCACGGTGAAGGTCCCGAAAGCTCCCGATCCTTTGGCGTGCATGCGGCGGTTCGGGGATCACTTCCCGGTCGAAATGGGCGAGTTTTTCGAGATACCATACGTCTTGCAGCATGGGCGGGGCCGCGCACGCCGGCGGTTTGGATGTTTTGGTTGTCGGCAATGGGTTTCCCGTTTTCGGAGGTCAGTCTTTTCTTGTCCATATCCTATTTGTTTTTTTGTCGGCATGCAGAAAAATGCCAGACCGGTTTATGATTGAGTTTCATATCGTTGTAATTCAGAGCAAAAACATTGCCATACGGATTGGCGTTGCCTCTTTGGGGATATGTTTTTTCTGCGAGGAGCGGACTGTCGGAGTGAATTTTTCAGGAAATCGACTCTGTTTTTCGAGGATTTGGAAAATTTCACTATATTTGTCCCGCTAACGGGGGATTAGCTCAGTTGGCTAGAGCGCTTGCATGGCATGCAAGAGGTCATCGGTTCGACTCCGATATTCTCCACCAAGTAAAAAACGGCCTCAAACGCATATAGAGGGCATTTTTGAGAAAACCACCTATACGGGTGGTTTTCTTTTTTCTGCATACTCTTACACATATTTCGTGAGAAATATGTAGCTTTGTTTTACGAATGTTTTGCAAAGCCACACAAGTATGCCAACCTACAAGCCCACCGTATTCAAGCATCACCAGCGCCGTGATGGGAAATTTCGTGTTTCGATTCGAATAACGCATAATCGCAAGTCGGTTTACATGCCGACCGACGTCTATGTTTCGCGTAAACAGATCACGACAGACTTCAAAACCATCAAGGACACCGAGGTTGTGCGGATGATCGACCGTGACATCATCGAGTACGAAAATATCCTGCTGCGGAACCTCGGTTCGAACCTCTCGCAATACACGGCCCGCGAGTTGGCGGACTATATCGAAAAGTACACGACGACGGACGGCGGTGCGGGCATCGACTTCATTGCCTTTTGCGAGGGCCATATTAAGGCGTGAGGGCCGAGGGGCGTAATGGGACGGCCGGACGATTTGAGGCCGTCATTCGCAACCTAACCGACTATTTCGGGCGTTCCACCGTATTCGTCAAGGAAATCAACGTTAAGAACTTGCAGGGATTCGTCGAGTATATGCAGAAACCGCACGAGCAGACACGAACGAACCAGCACGGAAAAGAGGTGACGGTGCGGCGCCCCGGGTGCAAAGCGCAAACGGCAAAGGACTATTTGGCCGACCTGCAAACCCTTTTTAATGCGGCCTGCGATAAGTACAACGACGAGGATGCCGAGGCGGTCCTGATCACGCACCGGCCGTTCGGCAGCAAGAAATTGCAGGTCGAGGTGAAAGAGGAACCGGAGAAACGCGATCTTTCCGAGGATGACCTCGTGAAGATCCTGAAAGCCGAGGCGGTCCCGGGCAAGCGCATGCAGTTGGCGCGGGACGTGCTGGCGCTCTCGTTCTACTTGTTGGCCATGAACACCGCCGACCTGTTCGGAGACGATGCCGAGATCGTGGAGGATCGGATCACCTACCACCGCCAAAAGACGGCCACCCGTCGCAAGGATGAGGCGCTGATGTCCGTAAAGGTCGAGCCGGAGGCGCTGCCACTGATCCACAAGTATCGCGACCCCGACAAAACGACGGTTGTTCTCGTTCTATAAAATGTATGCCAATTTTCGAGAGTTCAACCACAACGTGAATGCGGGCTGCAAACAGCTTGCCGCGCACTTGGGTATCGATGTGCCGTTGAGTACCTATTACATCCGCCACACCTGGGCCACCCTTGCCTCCGAGGAGTGCGGGATCTCGGAGGCCGACATCGCGCTGGCACTGAATCACGTCGGGGCAGCTACCGGCCTCGAAAGCGGCAAAAGTCTCAAGACCACGCGGGGGTACATTCACCGCCGGTTCACGCGCAACGACACGAATAACCGCATCGTTTTGGACTACGTGAAGAGCAAATACTAATTATTTTCTACGAAAGTATAAAATAATATACTATTTATTTGGATAATGATATATTTTGCATTATCTTTGTATCGTCAAACAATAACAAAGGGTAATATGAAATCAAGTGAGTTGCACCGCCTAATCCTAAAAAATGGATGGCGATCTATTCGACAGACAGGGAGCCACGTAATTTATGAAAAGGATGGCAAAACGGTTTCGGTTCCTTTTCACGGCTCGAAAGAGATGGGTTCGGGAATAGCAAGGCGGTTTATCCGGGAGATGGGGCTGAAATAAGCCCCCTCCCCGGGCAACCGGAAACAAAATAACACACACGACTATGGAAAAGGTAAAGGTTATCATCGAATGGGCATCGGACGGAACGATTTCGGCCATGATGGAAAAGGATATGTTTGCCGGCATGGGCGATACCGTCGAGGCGGCCGTTGCCGACATGAAAGAGGGCGTTGCGCTCTACATCAAAACGGCCAAGGAGATGGGCTTTCCCTACAAGGCATATTTGGACGGAGCGTATGAGATCGAACTGGAGTACGATGCAGTCAGCGCGTTGAAATATGCACGCGAGTACATCAAGGACACCAAGCTGGCGGAACTGACCGGCATACCGGCCGCCAGTTGGGCCGTTATGCGAACGATAAGGCCAAGCCCCGCCCTGCCCAGCGCCGCAAGACTCGTCGAGGCGCTGCACCGGTTCGCGGTGGCGTTCTCCTCGATCGTGCCGTAATGAATCGCTGTTACCGGTAGTTATTGTTTGACGACGACCTATTTGGAAACGGCAGCCCCCGGAGATGCTCCGGGGGCTTTTTACAAAAGTTTCGCGCAAAGATTTGTGTGATTTCCGACAGAAACTTTCGAGCAAACTTTCGCTTTCTTCATCTTCTTGTGCCCGAAAGACAGCAACGACGACCTCGCCGCGATGATGCGGCACCGGAATGCGATCATGAAAGAGGCGGGGAAAGAACCATCGTAACCCCTCATATCCTACCCTGCAATATTGGAAATCCCCCGGAGTGATCGGGGGATTTTTTATTTTATCATTTCAAAATTCGGATTCGAAAATAACCCGAATATTAGCACCTTTCGCATTACAATCCTCGATCTTTTTTTTAATTTGGATGGTCCCGCATCCGCGCCGACGATAACATAATCTGTCAAGCTGCTGATCGAGTTGTTAATATCTGCACCCATTGCTTTGACGATCTCGGCCGCCTCGCTACGGGGATATTGATTCAAGCACACCAGTAAATACTACCTTTTTTGTCGTAAAACGGACTATTGGGATCCGCATGTTCTAAATCCTGTTCCAAGATGTCGCCAGATAAACGATCCTCTACTATTATGTCACCCGTTATGATCTGATCATAAAATGACTCTTTTTTCGTGTACTGTAATATTTCCTTTTGAAAGCAACTCATTTTTACGCTTGGCAGATATAGCTTTACGACCCTCGATTTCGCAAAGGTATTTTTTTATAGGCATACCAAGCATCGGAATCGAGTTCAAAATCGACGTCATCATTGGATAGATCGTATTTGATTACCAAGTTCTGATTTTTACTACATCTATCCCCTCAATATGTCGAATATCGTTTATTAGTGTTTCAACACCTTTATTGAATAAATCTATTGCATTGCTGATTTTATAGGCATCAACGGTCAAACATTGAAAAGAATCAGGCGTGATTGTGTATGTAATGACGCCACTTGTTTCATGTCCAGTAATTGATATTTTCATAAGGCGATAGAGTTTATGTTATTCTGCGAACGCGTGAAACAATAATATATCCAGCTTTGTAATCCGTTTTGTCGTGGTGGTGATGTTGAGGTTGTAAGGCAGGGCCGCGTCTTTTGATCGGATAATCGGGTGTCAGTATAAATCGTTCGGGTTGTTTTATCCTTGTACCGCCTTGCCAGCAACACCCTGCACATCCGCCGCAGCCCCTTTTGGGCTAATAATTCGATCGTCTTTGCTGGGAGGCAACAATATCCAATAATTTATCCGATTCGTTCCGAATTTTTGTCGTTTTTTTTCTGCGGAGGCCTCATTATTTTTAAGCATTTGTCCATTTCCGGTAAGAAGCCAATAGCAATCCACATCTGGATAAATAGTGATAATATTCGCTATTGCATCCGAGTTCAATGGCGTAAATTTCGCCTTTCCTTTGAAACTCGCATAAGACATTCCTATTTCATTTGAAAATTTCTCATAACTAACCCCGTGATATTTAGCAATTTGCAATACCCTCTCCTTTATTTCAGTTATTTTATTTGCCATTTATTTGGAAATTTGGTTATTTAATTCACTATATTGCATTGTAATTACAATAGTAATTACAAATATAATCAAATAAACGAGATTATGAGAGAGATTAAATTCCGGGGCAAGCGCCTCGACAACGGGGAGTGGGAATATGGCGACCTGTTACAGTACGATGATGGGTCTGTTTGTATCGGAGTACATAGTAAAAATTACACAGATGATGGCTTTAATGTAGGCCAATATCATCACATCGCACCAGTCAATGAAGATACCGTTGGCGAGTACACGGGGCTGAAAGACAGAAAAGGGCATTGCCATATACGAGGGGGATGTGATACGCTCTCCATTGTCCGAGGATAAAACTCGCCCTCATAGAATCTTTTACCATACCGGCAACGCAGCTTTTATGGGAGCCTTGATCGATAGAAAGGAATTATGTTATTTAAGATTGGATCAGGATTGGATTTATAAGTTTGGAAAAGAAGTCATTGGCAACATCCACGACAACCCTGAATTGATTGAAAAACAAACCGCCGAAAGGCATAAAAACAAAAAATAGTATGTTCAAAAAAGTTAGATTATCAAGTGTTCCCGAGTGAGGAAAAAACCATCTGTGTTGTCGATGACCCGGTATATGGCGGGGGCGCATTGCTATGCGATTCAACACTCGGAGGGCTTTTCTGACGGAAAAGCAAAGTATGTGCCCGTCGAAACCCGCATTCAGTTTGTACAGAAAAATGACGACGGAAGTGTTCATTAATGGCGTGCAGTCGGAGCAGTTAGCTATATTCTGCTCGACCGTGCTATCAAACTGAATAACCGTTTCCCGTCGCCGCAGAACGAAAAGCAGATCGCCGGGCTGCGGATGTTCCTTGAAGGTTGCGAGGAGCGTGTCCGTGATCGCATGAATCGCGG
>ENA-OQAR01000449-OQAR01000449.1-human-gut-metagenome-genome-assembly--contig:-NODE-449-length-12540-cov-2.016837_pt1 | contig 12540 bp, 14 predicted proteins | sample MGYA00242738_ERZ504533 | MGnify/ENA primary metagenome ERZ504533 (study PRJEB26092, sample SAMD00036276) | human gut metagenome | host: Homo sapiens | study: EMG produced TPA metagenomics assembly of... | reverse complement strand
ATAATGAAGCCGGCTTTACGATTCCAGGAAAATCAGCGGCCACGCATAGCACGACGGCTGATGCGCTGCGGGTGCATCGGGTCGACCGCCCTTCGGAATGCCCCATGCCGTTCTTCATCTGCAGAGTGCGCAGACGCTCGTTGAGGATGTTCAGCTCGGTCTTGGTAAGCATGAAGCGGCTCTTCGGATGGATGGCTGCCATCAGCTTGTTCTTGTGGCTGGTCGGCTGGTAGCTCTTGCACTTGAGCACGGTCTTGCGCAGATTCTTCAGGCTCGTCTGATTCTTGCCCTGGCCGACGTAGATACGGTAGACGGGAATATCGGAACCGGCGGTCACACCCTTGATATTCTGCTCCTGACGGTCCATGGCACGCTTGACGCGATTGTAATCGCCCTCGCCGAGCAGATAAATGCCGTTGTAACCGGTGCCGCGCCAAATGGCGTCTTTGGTCTTCGGATCAACCCACACCGGCTCCTGCGGAAAGTTGAAGCCAGCCTTGTTAATGTTGCCGAGCACGCTGATGGCAGCACCCTGACGCCCTTCAAGCTTGGCGTATCCGACTTTGTCGGCACGGTTGGTGAGCATCATGGTGGCGAACAGCAGGCCAAGCATGATGGCGAGGATCATGGACGTGATCCATCCGATCACCGACCACTTGAACACGATGCCAAGCACCACGAACACAACGATCGGCGCCACGAACACGCCGCCGCACAACCACGGAAGAGCCTTATCTTCGGCGTGGGTGTACTTGAAGATCTGAATGATCTGCTTGATGGTGCTTTGCTTCTTCTTTGGCTCTTCTTTGTCTGCCATCGACTTCCTCACTTGGTTATGCGGTTACTCACACTGGAACGGTAGTTTATCAGGAACCATGCCATATCGCACGGTTTCCGCCGTTTTTTCCTTGATTGACGGGGATTATCGGGTATGTAGAGGCCTGCCATCCGCCTTAAGCAGCGCCTCGCCGAACGATTCACTGAAGGTGGGATGCGGGTGAATGAGCCTCGCCGCGGCGGCGAGCGGCACCCGGTTGCCGACCAATTGTTCGCTTCCGCGATCAGATCGCTGGCGAGCGGGCTGACGATATGCACGCCAAGCACGAGGGGAACATCCGGAGCGCCTGCCATCGCACCGCTGACGATGGTCATGGATCCGCCTTCCCCACTCATGAGCATACGCGAGTTGGACAACATGGGATATGCGGTTTCCTGCGGATTGATGATGGTTTCACACGATTTCGCATCGTCGAGTGCAAGACCGACGCTTGCCGCTTCAGGGAAAGAGAACACGACTTGCGGCACGGTTTCGTCGGATACCGGCTTGGGGTCAAGTCCTGCGATTGGTTTCGGCGATGGTGATGCCCTGTTCAACGCGCGATGAGCCAAAGCATGCCCCGGAGTGATGTCGCCCAAGGCCCATACGCCCTCCACATTCGTACGCCCATACGCGTCGGTCGAAACATAACCGCGTTCCTCCAATTCGATGCCGTTGGATGCGAACCAGCCGGCATCGGTGTTCGGTATACGTCCGATAGCAGCAAGCACCACTTCACCATATGCGGTGCGCTCCTCCTCGCCGCCGCCTTGCCTGTAATGCACGGTGCGCCCAAATTCGCACCGGTATCCACGTAATCCACCGACGCACGCGTCACCACGCTGATGCCGCGACGTTTGAGCTCGCGGGTCAACGTCATCGAAGCCCGCTTCTCCCAAGACGACAGCACGCGGTCCTTGCGGATCAGCAACGTCACTTCGCATCCCGCGGCATTCCACAACGAAGCGAATTCCAACGCCACCGCACCCGCTCCGACAATCACCGCACTGGACGGGAACGTATCCAATTCCAAAGCCTGCGTCGAATCGATCAACGCACCTGAAAACGGGTTGCCCGGCAATGGTAACGGTCGCGATCCGGTCGCCAGCACAATATCTTCGCCTTTGATGGTAAGCTCCGACCCGACGGGTTCCTCCACTCCCGCCTTGAAGGAACGCATGACCTGCGCTTCTCCCCCCGGCCGCGCGACATGCACATCATGAACGTCCCTCAACTCAGCCTCGCCGCGGAACACCGTGACGCCGCGATGCGACAGCATCCCGCCAACCCCTTCGTCATCGTCTCCACCGTGGACGTACGGAAGTCACGTAATTTGCCGAAATCAATGCTCTGTAAGGTGGCACTGATGCCCATACGTTCCGCCTGGCGTATGTTCTGCGCACTGTGTGCGGCCGTCAGCAACGCCTTCGACGGAATGCAACCACGATTGAGGCAGGTGCCTCCCAACGTTTTGTCGCGTTCGATGAGCGCCACCGTTTTGCCGAGCTGCGCGGCACGCAATGCCGTGGAATATCCTCCTGGTCCCGCTCCGATGATGACAATGTCGAAATGCTGTTCAGTCATGCCTGCCCTCGTTGATTCGTGCGTTACAACTGGTTACATGGTAATGGAAAAGCCGTCGGTTTTCGCCGACGGCTTGAAAAAGCAACTGCGATTCTCGCAGAATGGATCACTCGGGCCAGTGTCCACGCTTCTGATAGCGCGGCTTCGGCAGACGCCAGCGACGCATCTGGATGGCACGGCTCCACGCGTAGGAACCGGAACGCATGCCCTTGGCCACGGACTGCTCGCCGAACTTTTCAATGAGCTTCTTCTTGAGCTTGCGCCACATGATCACGATGTCGATGATCACCGCAAACAGATAGATGTACATAAGCAGCATCAACGGCAATGCCAACGCCGGCCACTTGTAGGTCACGAAAAATCGAACCGATCAAAAATGACGAGGCGACCGGAATGAAGAACTCACCCAAGTTGAAGCGGGCATCGACGTAGTCGCGGATGTATATACGCCACGGCAGACGCTCGGACTTCGGCATATGGTTGATGTCGCCCTTCTGCATGGCATCGTATTCGGCGTTTCACGCTCGCGCATACGCGCCTTGGCGGCCTTGCGGCTCGCTTCACGATCCTTGGGAACCAGCGGACGGAGATTCTGCGCCTGGGCATCCTTGCGCTTCGGCGTCGGACGCCCTTCCGGCAGTAGGCTCCGCAGCCTTCTTCCCGACAGGCTCCTGGTCCGCATCTTCCTTCTTATTAAAACACACTCATGCCTATAGAGCGTAAATTGACGTATCGACGCCTTGCCTCATTCATGTCAACGATTGGACGTGATTGGTTCGACGGATACAATGGTCATTCGATAGCATGCGGCGGCACGTTTCCAAGATGCGTATATGCCGCATATATAAGGAGGAGCAGTATGGCAGTTTTACATGCCGATGAGATTCGCGCGCGCGTCGAAGCGGATTTTGACCGCATTGTCGACGTGCTGAACAAGAAAATCGCGTTGCAGTCCATTTCCGCAAAAGGCATTACCGCGGATCATATGAAACAGTCCGCGCAATTCGTGGCCGAAGAGCTGAACAAGGTAGGTGTCGATGCGCATGTGGTGCAGTCGCACAATCCCGATGGCACGCCGGGCGCTTGGGAGGTCATCGGTTCGAAAATCGTCGATATCGACGCTCCAACCGTGCTGTTGTACGCGCATCACGACGTGCAGCCGGTGCCCGATGCCAGCGTATGGAACACCGACCCATTCGTCGGCACGGTAATCGACACACGCCTGTACGGACGCGGCGCGGCCGATGATGGCGGCGGAATCGCCATTCATTCCGGCGCATTGCAGGCGCTCGGCGACGATTTGAAGGTCAATATCAAAGTCTTCATCGAAGGCGAAGAGGAAATGGGATCGCCAAGCTTCATTCCCTTCATCGAGGAGCATAAGGACGAATTCGATTCCGATGTGATCATCGTCGCCGACTCGGGCAATTGGTCCGCTGAAATCCCCTCGCTCACCACGTCGCTGCGAGGCAATACCGATATTGACGTGCACGTCAAGGCGCTGCATCATCCGGTGCACTCCGGTCAGTACGGCGGACCGATCCTCGATGCGAACACGCTTGCCTCCATGCTGATCGCTTCCATGTATGACGAGCATGGCGATTTGGTGGTACCGGGCGTCGCCTCAGAAGATCCAATCGGCGGACTGCAGCGAGATATGGATGAGGCAACCGTGCGTACGGACGCCGGCATCGTCGATTCCTACCGTCTGGCCGGCACCGGTTCTTTGGCCGCACGTCTGTGGACCAAGCCGAGCGTGACCGTCATCGGCTTCGATGCTCATCCAGTGGAGGGATCGTTCAACGTGATCTCCCCTGAAACGACGTTCCGTCTCAGCCTGCGCACCGCTCCAAACCAGCGTCCGGAAGAGGCTCAGGAAGCACTTGCCAGGTTCATGGTCGAGCATGCTCCGTTTGGCGCCGAAGTGTGGGTCGACAAGCTTGATAATGGCATGGGTTGGGCCATGGATCCAAATGCCGAGGCTACCAAAGACGCCATGGACGCCATGGAAGAGGCGTTTGGCGTGGCTCCGGTCAATAAGGGCGAAGGTGGCTCGATTCCGTTCATTCCGGAATTGCAGCGCATCTTCCCGAAGGCGCAGGTGCTGGTCACCGGTCCCGAGGATCCGAAGGCCAACGCGCACAGCCCGAACGAATCCATCAGTCTTCCCAGCCTGAAAAACAATGTGATCACCGAAGCGCTGCTGCTTGACAAGCTTGCCAAGTAGCGGATATCACATATCTTTTTGAGAAAAAACAACGGGCAAATGCGAAGGGCGTTCCATTCCATACAACGAATGAAACGCCCTTCGCAAATCCGCCGCGCATTCAACAAACCTCGTACTGCGCAGCCCTGCTCCGATTAATTGCCAGTGCCGGTAAAAGCCCAATGCCAGTAACCGGTGAAATAAGCGCAAGACAACGCAATCACCGGCACGGCACGCAAATCACGTAAAACAGCCAATCGACGGCATGTAAGCTCGATTTCCTAGCCTGGCTTCGCGGAGCGTCCGCGCCGAAACCACGAGCTTCCATGGCGGTGGCAAGTTTCGTGCCACGTCGAATCGACACCACCAATAGGCTGAACGCCTGGGAAAACACGCGCCTGATGGCGCTACCGTCGCCCAGGCCACGAGAGCGGCGGGATTGTCCAAGCGCACGCCAATCATCCTGCAGCAATGTGAACATGCGCATGCCAGCCAAGCCGCCATATACGAATCGTGACGGCAAATGCAGAATCTGCACCAAACCATCAGCCAGATCGGTCGGGTCAAGGCCAAGCGCGAGGATCACGCCGGGAACGGCAATGGCCGCCACACGCAGGAACGTGGCCAACGCCAAGTACAACGATCCCTGCGAGATCACAATGACATTGCCAAGATTGACCAGCACGGCACCGGAGGTTTTGCCCATACAATGACACGGAAATGAAGCTTCCCGAAGCTGCGACCCATACCGGCCAGGTTTTACGAAGCACCGTCCATGGAGCGACGCCTCCAATCCAGAGCAACAACACCTCCAATGCGAGTGCCACGGACGCGGAGACCACGTCCAGCGTCACGAACATGGGAATACATAGTATCAGTGCACCGATGAAACGGCTGACCGGATTGATTTTTGCCACGAACCATGACGGCGATGCCGGCTTGGCATCGTCATGACGTTCCTTGTGCGGTACCACGCTGATGGTTTCCAACTGTTCCATCTCACTCCCCCTCGCTTACGAGAACGCGACGCGCTCCCCAACGTTTCGATCAATGGTTCGTCATGGGTGACCATGATGACGGAACAGCCGGCGTCACGCGCACCGGCGATCAGTTTCACCATTTCCGTCCATGTGGTGAAGTCTTGGCCGAACGTCGGCTCGTCCATCACCAAGACTTTCGGCGCGGCGGCCAGCATGGAGCAACGGAAAGCCTTCTTTTTTCGCCGCCCGATAATGTGAACGGATTAGCTTGGGCGAATCTAGCAAGATTCATACGCTCAAGCATGTTGTCGGCTATAGCGTAAGACTCTTCTTCGCTCTTGCCCATGGATTTGGGGCCGACCGCCGCTTCGTCACGCACGCTGGATGCGACGAACTGGTGTTCCGGCTCCTGGAACACCATGCCGATCCGTCCGAGCAGATCCCGACTTTTCCAAGTGAAGACGTCGTTCTCCCTACGTGCGGGAACCATGGTCTCATCCATGCTCACACGGCCGGAAATCGGCTTGAGCAAGCCGGCCAAAGTCACGCGAGCGTGGATTTTCCCACGCCGTTTTTGCCGGTCAGTGCGGTGATCTCGCCAGCATGGAACACGAGGTTCACATGCTCGCCAAGCGCGAAGTCACGCCCGAAGCTGAGATCCTCCGTTCGCAGAACAACATCTCCCGACGATTGGCTGGATTCGGGGGTATGACTTTCGATGGTGCGTCCTGGAACCCATGCGCCGCCCTTTGCGAGCACCGATGCCATGCTGCCGAACACTTCTTCCGGAGTGCCGTCTGCGATGACGCCGCTGACATGCGAGTCGGCCTCCGGCTTGCCGAGTACGATAACCCGATCCACCAGATCAAGCCATACGTCAATATGGTGTTCCACCACCACCAAGGTTTCACGGGTCTGTTCCAGCACATGGCGTACCGCATCATGCACTTCCTTGACGCCCTCCGGATCGAGGTTGGCCGTCGGTTCGTCGAGCAGCAGCAGTCCGGGATGCATGGCGAGCACGCCGGCCAAGGCCAGACGCTGGCGCTGGCCGCCGGACAGTCTGCGTGTGGAGCGGTCAAGTTTCATGTAGCCGAGTCCAACAATGTCGAGCGAGGAACGGACCCTGCTCCAAATCTCATCTTTCGGCAGATTCAGATTTTCACAACCGAAAGCGGTGTCATCGCCCACACGTTCCAGAATCGTCTGCGCGTCAGGATCCTGCAACACCAATCCGGAACGTCCGCGTGCCTGACGGGCGTCCACTCCGTCAATCAGCAGCTCTCCTTCAAGCTCGCCTTCGTCATCGCCGCCGAGCACGCCGGCAAGACCGGACATCAACGTCGATTTTCCAGCGCCGGAAGCGCCCAACAACAACACGCGCTCCCCTGGCTGTATGGTGAAATCCACATGCCTTAACGCGAAAATCCTTACGTGAGGCGTGTCGCCATCCCCAATCGCGTGCGACCACCCCGGCTGCGGAAACGATTTTTCTGCATCAGTACCCATGAATCGTTCTTTCATTCCTCTTGCATTCCGCGTTTTCAGAACGAACACGCATCAAAGAAGTCCCGTATCCACCACTGTGAATGCGATACGGGACTCATTAACGAATCGTCATACCAAGCCTTCGCACGGCCGATTCGAAGCGGTCAAGCACGCCTGTTTTAGCGATGGCCTGCTGCAGCAGATACATCAGGACTCCAGCCACCAGAGCGCCGGAAATAACGGAAGTGACGCAGCTGACGACAATACGCAAACCTGCCCAAGCAGGATTCACGGTCCAGTTATACAGGAAGCATCCCAAGCCGGCGAGGGTTCCAGCGATGGTGGTCGACAGCAAATCCCAACGTGTATGCAAAAATCGCAAAACCGATTTCGGCAGTGAGGCCTTGGCAGATACCGATAATCAAAAGAACCGCCGATGCCCCACGGATTGCCCATGGCAAGCTCCAGAGCGGCGGCAAGGGTTTCAGCGAACAACGCAGCGCCAGGCTTTCGCACGATGATGGCGGCCAGCGGACCCGCAAACAGCCAGATGCCGTTCAACAAGCCTTCGAAGCCCGGCGTCACCGCTTCGAAAAGCGTAATCGGAGCGGCGCAGATGACATCCCAGCCCCAGAAAATCACGCCAGCCGCAACCGCGATGATAGCGGCCACGACGATGTCAACAACTCGCCATTTATTGTTATGCTTCTTCACCACGGAAGATTCATTTACGGTCATGAATGTGCCTTTCTCTATGTCAAGGCACGGGAAAAGAGAGACGTCCGTGCGCCGGCATTACCCGGTATACGTTCATACGGTTGAAGCGCTTGCTTCCTCTCAGCCATACGGCCCCCGTGTCTGCGCTTGATACTACACAAGGCACAAGATTTTCACAAGGGTCATTTCATTTCGCTTCGTTTTCCACCCAGACGTTCCCCGGATGAGCTGTGAATCCGCAGCCGCATTAGGCCACTGTCCATGCCGCAGGTCATGACGGCCTGGATACGTGCCCCGCACATCACATAGGTCTGCGCATCAACGATTCGGCCAGATTCCTGAACGTCTCGCCAATGCCATCGGCGCGCAACGCGCCATCCTCGTTCAACACGGCGGGGCGGCCGGCCTCACCGGTCTCACGCAATTCCGGCTCCAACGGTAGCTGTGCGAGCAAAGGAACATCATAGCCAAGCTTTCGGTCACTGCTCCGACACACGCGCACCCCCACCTTCGCCGAAAATCCGCAGCGTTCGCCCTGATGCTCGTAATAGCTCATGTTCTCCACAACGCCGCGTACCTTCATCGGTACCTGCAATGCCACCAGGCCGGAGCGGACCGCAATGTCCGAGGCGGATGGCTGCGGCGTGGTGACCACCACCAGTTCCGCGTTCGGCAGAGCCTGCGCCACGGAAATCGCCATGTCGCCGGTACCTGGTGCCAAGTCGAGCAGCAGCACGTCAGGCTCGCCCCACCATACGTCTGAAAGGAATTGTTCAAGAGAACGCTGCAATCGCGGGCCTCGCCAAAGGATCGCACGATCGGCGCCGGCAAACATGCCGATGGAAATCAATTTCACACCCCATGCGGTAACTGGCATGAGCATGCCGTTCAGATTGGTGGGTTGCGCATGCACGCCGAACAGTCGCGGCAGTGAGAAACCATAGATGTCGGCGTCGATGGCGGCCGTGTCGTACCCCAATGCGGCAAATGTGGCAGCAAGATTCGCAGTGACGGAAGACTTGCCGACGCCTCCTTTGCCGGATGCTATGGCGAAAATACGGGTTTTGATGCCCGGCTTGTTGAACGGATTCTGTTTGCGTTCGGCCTTGAGGCCTGCCACAAGTTGGGTGAGCTTGTCTTGACTCATGGACCCGACTTCGATGCGCGGCAGCAATGTCGCTTCCGGATATGACGACACCGCTCCGTTGATCTGGTTGGTGATAGTCTGCGACAGTGGACAGCCTTCCACCGTCAGTTCGACCTCCACACGAACCTCGTAGGTGTTCGTCTTACCTTCCACCGGTATCGCGTCTATGGCTGCGATCATGCCCAAATCGGTCACGGATCGGCCCAGTTCCGGGTCGATTACTTTGCTGAGTCGCTCATAGATGCGCGCTTCGATGGTGCGCTCGTCGGTCATGGTTCCTCCTTTAGCCGCGTACCAGACTAGCGTCTGGAAGCGCGGCATGCCAGAGCCTTCTTGTGATTACGTTGCCGGCTTGATATGGCACGCGTCACACCGTTCCGTTTTCCAGCAGCAGTTTGAACTGGTCCTCGTCCAGCATGGCGATTCCCAATTCCTCGGCTTTGGCGGCTTTGGCACCAGCGTTTTCGCCGACGACCACCCAATCGGTTTTCTTGCTGACCGATCCTGCGGCCTTTCCACCGCGGGAGATAATCGCCTCTTTGGCGGAATCCCGCGAGAAATCAACCAACGAACCAGTGACGACCACTGTCTTGCCTTCCAGTGTCTGCGGCAGAGCACTGGTCTGTGCCTGTCCGACTCCCACTCCGGCTGCCTTCCATGCTTCCAGCACCATGCCACGCCAATCGCCTGGATTCTTGGCCGAAGCAAACCAGGTGACCACGGATTCGGCAATTTCCGGACCGATGCCGTCTATCTGTGACAGTTCATCCACGCTGGCTTGTTCGATGGCGTCGAGCGAACCGAATGTGTTGGCGATGGTACGCGCCGTGGGAGGACCGAGCCGTCGAATGGACAGGGCCACAAGCACACGCCATAGGTCGGCATGGCGCGCCTTGTCCATTTCGTCAAGCATTTTCCTCGTGTTTTCCGCGGGGCGTATATATATCGGCTGCACACTGGATGTTCCGGAACGCGACACCTTGGTTTCCTCGCGAACGACCACGCATCTTCAGGCACGTCATATTCGGGATATTCCGCGGATTCGTCGACGGAGTCCTTACGTTTTCTTCAACTGTAGGAGCTGTCCAGAACGCCGGAACCTGATGCCACAGTCCCGATCCGCCAATGCGTTTGCGTATCTTTTTCGGCTTGCCGTTCTTGCCGATGGTTTCGTGGATTTCGATGATCGGCGCTTCACGCCATACGCGAACATCCTGCAGATCGGCGGACGTCAACGAAAACAGACCGGCTTCGCTGGACAGCACCGGTGTTTGGCGGGCCGCAGCTCCAGACCTTCCACAGGCTCGTACGGTTCGGGCTCCGCGCCCGGCTCCACCACGATTTCCGTGATGTTCGGCGCGTAGGTGGCCGTCGAATCGGGGCGATCCTCTTCCGGATTCGTCAACGCGATGGCGGATTGGTCGCCTAAATGCTCGATATCGAACGCTTTCCTGGATGCCAGATTGATGATGCGTTCGGTCAACTGTGCCGGGCAGGATTCCACGTTCGGGCAGCGGATGTCCTTGTCCCCCTCTTTGGCCGGAGCGAGTTCCGCCCCGCAGCTCGGGCAGTGCGAAGGCATCACGAAACGGCGCAGCTGGCCTTCGTGTCCTTCCCTGCGTTCTAGCACAGGACCTACGAGTCGGGAATCACATCGCCCGCCTACGCACCACAACGGTGTCTCCGATGAGCACACCCTTGCGTTCCACTTCGAATGGATTGTGCAAGGTGGTTCTCGACACCGTCGAACCCGCAACATATACGGGCTTCAATATGGCCACTGGGGTCACACGGCCGGTGCGCCCCACCTGCACGGTGATGTCAAGCAGTTCCGTATTGACTTCCTCCGGCGGGTACTTGTAGGCGATGGACCAACGCGGAGCACGCGAGGTCGCGCCCAACGATCGTTGCAATCCCAAATCATCCACTTTTACGACAATGCCGTCGAGCGCGTGTTCGATGTCTCCACGATGCTCGCCGTAGTAATCGATCATGTCGAGAATCTGGCTGAATGTGGTGACCTCACGGTTATGTGGCGAAACGGGTATGCCCCACTTCTTATACAACCCATACGCTTCGGATTGGTTGTTGACCGCATCATGGTCGGCACCACGTTTGGCGCCCCACTGGAGCGTTCCAATGCCATGCGCATAGAAGCTCAGCCTTCTGGTGGCGGTGATGCGCGGATCCTTCTGCCGCAGGCTTCCGGCAGCCGCGTTACGTGGATTGGCGAAAGGCGCGCGCCCAGCATCCTCGTTTTCTTTGTTGAGCGTGTTGAAATCGTCCCATCGCATGAAGACCTCACCGCGGATCTCCACGAATTCGGGAATGTCTTCTTCCGGTCCCGCAAGATTCTGCGGAATGGTGGAGATGGTGCGCACATTGAGCGTGATATCCTCGCCGATCACGCCGTCACCTCTGGTCAGACCTTGCTCGAGCACGCCGTTACGGTAGATGAGGTTAAGCGCAAGACCGTCGATTTTCACTTCGCATGTCATCGGCAAAGGCTTCGTCTCAGGCCAATCAAGTCCCCGAATAACACCGTCGTACCATTCATGCAGTTCCTCAAGCGAAAAGACATCGTCAAGACTCATCATGCGAGACGGGTGGCGTACCGATGCGAAATCATTGGAGAAGGTGCCTCCGACACGATGCGTCGGCGATTGCGCGGAATCGAGGGATGGGAACTGGCTTCCACGCCTGCAGACAACGTATTCTCGCATCATAGGCGGCGTCGGACGAGACCGGCGCGTCATCGATGTAGTATGCGGATCTGGTCCGGATTCCACCCCACCGCCGCCACACGCGCCCACAATCGAGCGCGGCTTCAGCACTGATGGACGAGACATCAAGTCGGGTCAACCGCATGGCGTCGGCATCGGTTGGCTGCAATGCGGCGATCCAGCGTTCACTGCCCGGCGCATATGAGCTGACTCCCCCGTCGGGAACCACAGCGGTTGACGCGGAGCCCGTATCGCCGCCCATTCAGAAGCGTCAAAATCCCATGCGAGTTGTTCGGAATCGTCATGCCTTGTCATTGTCATTGCCCTTGTCACTGTCTTCAATGTTTTGCCGGTCAGAGCCGCCATGCACACATTATCGCACAAATGTTCGATTTGCTGCATCGCCAACGTCTGTTTGGCGCACTGCGGAAAGCACGCCGTTCAGTTGTTCAACGACCTCAGGAACTGCATCTGCACCACGTCGGCACCGTCGCGCTCCTCGTCATCCATCCTTGAAGCGGCAACCGAAAGCGTACGTGCCGGCACGAACATGCCTTCATCCACACAGACCCGCGCGGCCTTGCGTACCAAGGATGCGACCTGGGTATTGGGCCATACCGGCAGTCCCGCTTGGGTAAGCACGTGCATGGCTTCCGGAACGTCGGTGGGCACCGGAATGCATTGCGATTGCGCGCGTCCGATCAATTCCTGCAGCTCGCTCTCCAGCATGGCGATTCGCCCGGGGGCAATCTCCTCGCTCATGATGTACGCGCGCCGCGATGTCGAAGTGGTCGCACATCCATTCCGCATAGGCGAGTCTGTAAGTAGGCGAACGACGCATCCCTCACGGTCAAGTGCGACGTGCAACGCGTGAGGCA
>ENA-OQAR01000448-OQAR01000448.1-human-gut-metagenome-genome-assembly--contig:-NODE-448-length-12557-cov-1.942237_pt1 | contig 12557 bp, 13 predicted proteins | sample MGYA00242738_ERZ504533 | MGnify/ENA primary metagenome ERZ504533 (study PRJEB26092, sample SAMD00036276) | human gut metagenome | host: Homo sapiens | study: EMG produced TPA metagenomics assembly of... | reverse complement strand
TGATTCGCATGGTGGGTGAAGCAATCGCCTTCATGCTTCCTAATGATGAGTGCCTTGCGTCCTTTTCTGATGCGATCTTCTGCAAGGAACACGTCCATGATGATGAGTACCACAATCGGAAAAAAGCAGGGGTCATCTTTAATCTTGTCAAATCTCAAAGACAATGAACTGCTCATCGAAGAGGTTTACATCCAATCGGAGTTCAGGGTCATCTCCAGTTCGCCTCCCCGGTAGAACTGTTTCAGGATGGCAGCGAAGTCGCGGATATTGAACTGAATCTTCTCCTGTGCCACGATTTGCGGAATGCGCTCTAGGGCAAACTCGTAGTAGGAATTGAAGGACAGTTCCCGGACTTTCAGTCTGCGTTTCTGTTCCTCAATGTGATCTATCTGCTTGTCTATCTTGATAAGCATGGAGTTGTTGTAGAGTTCCTTCTTGTAGTTCTCGATAATCTGCAGGGCACGTTCCTTTTCGCCTTTGCTGGCAGCTTCATCCCGGGCAAGGGCATAGAGCGAACGGCACTGGCGGAGCAGCTTGAGTCGCCGGGCTTCTGCCGGAAGCATGAGTGCCCTGCTTTCTGCCTGCTTGTCCATTTCGGCTTCTCTGATTTGGGCATCAATGTCTTCCATGCTGTGGGAGAACTTGTCGTAGTCTTCTTCCATCTTGGAGGCAACCAACAGCTTTTGTCTCAACCCCTCACGTTCCTTCTCAGTGAATTGGGTAAAGGGATGGAAATAGGCTTCGTAGTATTCCACGATGGTCTGGTTGATGAGCATGTCCTCAATCTTACTTGGAAAGTCGTTGCCTTTGAATATCAAGAATATCAAAGACTTCAAGAAGTTCTTCTTTTCCCCGAAGTTCAAGTCATATTCCTCTTTCGTAACCTTAAAGGGGTTCATGGAGATGGGCTTTTCCTTGGAGTAAGAGATATACGTTCCCTTGTAGTAGCCACAGATACCTTCATAAGAGTCGCCCGTATCAACCATGACCACATCCGTCTTTTGTTCTAAAAGTTGACGAACCACGCTGTTCATGTGGAAACTCTTGCCACTGCCACTCGGTCCAATGCAGAAGAAGTTGGCATTGTCCGTCATCTTCACCTTGCCCTCTTTCCCCGTGATGTCAATACACACCGGCAGTCCCTGGCGGTCGGTGTAGTAAGTAGTCAGTGGAGTATCTTCCGAACCCTTTAGATGTTCCTTGAAGAAGAAGCACAGAGCGGCATCAGATAAAGTAAGGAACAAGTCGTAGTCCGGATTGAAGGCATAGCCGTTTCCGGGGAAGCTGTCGGTAAACAATTCCAGCTGGTTGTAGGCAGTACGGGACGGCATGATGCCGCACTCATACAGTTTGGTTTCCAGATAGGAAGTGACTGGAGTGACCTTATCTGCCGGGCAGCTTACCAGGATATTGAAGTTGCAATAGACCAACTGCGTGCTGTCCACTGCCAGGCGGTCCAGCACTTCCTCAATGTCTTCCTTCGCAATCTTGTTGCTCGGGTTAGGCATGGAGCCGTGGCGCTTGGCTTTGGCCTGGAGTTTTCTCAGTAATTTTCGTTGGTTCGGTATCTGTACCACCTGGTTGAACACCACACAATCGGCATGGGGCACACCCGTCAGAAAGGAGAACAAATCCGTGGCGATGCCATAGCCGTTGATGTTCATCTGTGTGTAGGGCTTCACCAGCGAAGGAAGGTTAATCTCGTCTATATCCACCAGCGGATAGGAACGGACTACCCGGTCGCCGATTTTCAGATACTCGTCCGATGCCTTGAAGTTGGTCATCGAGAACGGACCATGCCGGAACTGGAAGGCCATAAAGCGGTGGCAATACTCATTGACTTCCTCTTTACTGAGTTTGCGATGCTTGATGTTCTTCTCCTTGAGGATGTCGCTCACTTTGGAAACCTTGGAATGGAAGTCCAGCCATTTCTTCGGGTCGTACTGAACGAACTGGCTGCGCTGTGCCTCCTGCGTGAGGATAAGGTAGGTACGTATCTCCGTAAATTCTCTTCCCTCAAAGTAACGGAAGTAGCTTTTGGTCAGGAACTCCGCATCCTCCGGCACCTCATGGTGGTAGGACTGCTTGCAGAGCACGTCCTGTTTCTGCAGGGCATAGCCCTCGCCAAGGGTCTGCACCACGTTGGAGAGCACATCTTGAAAGAGCATGTACTGTTCCGCATCGGTGCAGAGTTGCTGCACGGGATTGGTTATCTCGAAAATAACCGACGGTTCCCCCTTGGCTGAAAAAAGGACGACATTGCCGTCCGTTTCCTCCAGCTGCGCATAGAGGCCGTCAAATATTCTTTTCTTGGTACGTGCCATAATCTTTGAAATAGTTTTACGAGTTGCGTCTCAGATTCTTGTAAACATAGATACCCTTTGCCCGCCGTTTGTTGTGGAGACCGCCACGCTGCTTGACATAATGGTGACCAATCCGACCAATGCCATGACCAGCATGGCGATGAACCCGGCAAGCTTTCCCAAAGCGATGGAGAAGCCGATAAAACCTACAAACGACACACCGATGGCCGCTGCTGCCAATGTCAGAAAACGGCCGCGTATGCCCATGAACTCCAGCGGTTTCTGCAAGCCTTTGAAAACGGGATAACCCTCCTGATTCATCGTCATAATTCTGAATAGTATGTTAACAAATTTGATTACTTAAAGAAGAGCGGAAGCGCCTCAGAAAGAGCGATAAATGCGATACAGCCACCGATAGTCAGCATGATAGTTTTCTTGACATCCTGGTCGCCGTTTTGCATCTTGAAATAAACGTTAAAAGCTCCTACTAAAACTATAACGGCCGCAATCGCTTTCATCAAGTTTGACACCGGAGTCTGGTAGGAACTCACTTCCTGGGTGGCTTTGGTAAAGCCTGCAGCTCCCTTGCTAGCAGCCATGAGTTCACCTGCCGATACCCAGAGGGCAAGGACAAACATGAGACATTTCTGTACCACACTGCAGGCCATAAGGCGGTTGACTGCTTTTTCAGAAGAGCGCTGGATAGAGCGGAAGATGTTTGGGTTTCCGCATACGAGTTGATTAAGTTGTTTCATTGTATATTTCTTTGATAATGGATTTCATCGCCAAAGGAACAGAGGTCATTCAAGTATCAGAGGTCGCTAAAGGAACGGTGGACTTTCGTCCGGTTGGTTTCGGGTGCATTTACCCGGCATATCGCATGCTTTCGCAGTGATAGATAATGGTACCCAGGTCACATTCACCGGTTTCTGCCAGCTGGTCGATGGCTTTGAAGATGTCATCCACCAGGATGCCGTCTGTCAGGATGGGTTCCCGGTAGCTCGGTGAGAAGTTGGATCCGGTAGAAGTTCCAGCTTCCGATGGGGCTGCTTCGGCATCCGCATGGGTAGTGTCTTCAATTTCATCTTCATCCGTAGCATCAGAAGCTGATGTGGCATCCGTATTATCCGGCTCAGCAGTTTGAGTCTGTGATACTGTTTCAGAGGAAGGATTCTCTGCCGGAACAGGAATATCTGATTGTTCGGTAGCTGTTGATGCTTCCGGATTGGAAACATCTTCACCACTTTCAGAAGAAGCATTCTCATTCGGTTGCTCATCAGATGTTGTCTGCTGTTTATCCGTGTTGGAATCATTTTCATTCCCTGCTTCTTCCTGCTTCTTTTCCTCTTCCTTCTTCTTATCGTCCCGGATCACCTGCTGGGGCTGGAAGGAACGGGCTTCATCCGTGATGTCTATTTCCTCTTCGGATTGATTCTCCTGCGCTGCTGCCTCGGCTGCCTTCAGATGCTGGATGTCCATGAATATCAGAAAGCCGTAGTAGCCTATCAAGACCACAAAGAGGATTAAGATTACTTGTCCGTAGGTCATAGCTGTAGTTATAGGAGGTTTGACAATACAATGGTTTCCTCTGACGGATAAGGCAGGAAGCGGAAGCCCAGTTTGGCTCCTCTCAACTCTGATTCCTGAATCCGGTGAAGGTCATCCGTATAATAAAGGATACCGTATTCCTCTCCGGCAATGTAGCCTTTGGACTTGAGCCATGAACGGAGTCTTACCCGTGCCCGGTTGGACACAACCTTGATGCGGGTGATGGGACTCAGCCCGAAGATAACCCTGCGTCTTTCCCTCCGCATAATATCAGAATGGATTCGTGAAAGCACCTTAAAATCTTCCAACGCAGTACGCTTCAATCCCATTCTAACAGCAATGCGCCGGGCATATTCCCGTGAAATTCCCAATTCCTTGCCTATCTCAGCATAAGATCGGTGAGCAAAATGATTGCGTACATAATCTGCATGCTCCATCCAACGGCTTTTGACCGCTTTCTTAAGCCCCAAGCTGCGGGCCTTTTCTTTTACAGCACGTTCGCACATACCCAAAACCTCTGCGGTTCTCGTGGTTGTTTCTATGGGATAGAGCTGGATAAGAACCGCAATCTTCTGCTCTGTCCAATTAGTCCTTTTCTTTCTCATAATCTTTTTGATTGAAATTTGTAAACAATGATTTCTTTTCTCTGCGAAACGGCACAAGCTGTAGAAGGTAAATATCAAAGAATGTACGGACAATGGCATTGACCATATCCGAACGGCTGCGGTTATGGATGTTGCAGTCATCCAGCGAGTCTGCCAGATCCCGGTCCAGCCTGCATACCAGTCGTTTCGCTTTTGACATTTACTTTCATCGGAAATTTTCCAAATTTTTTCAGAAATCCTGTCCAATAATCTTCCACCTCCTTTGAGGGAGAAAGATGGATAGGTTCTCCGTCAGTTTCCGTTTTCTTCTCACTTGTACCATTCGTCCGATCCTGGAGGCCGGATGATTTTTCCAACATTTTCGGGCAACTTGTGCGTCAGGATAATGTCAGAATCATTGATGCCTTGTGTCAAGTCACCAATTTCCGGAATGTCTTTTTTCATGCGCTATGTTATTTGATGGTTACTGATAAATTTAATCTCGTCATTCATATTCCGTTTTTCCTTATCGGTTGTATCAGCAGACAGACTCCTGCTTCGCGTTCTTCTTCATTTCCATCTTCATCCATGGCAATATGTGTAACACCTTCTTCCCGATTTTTTTTCTTGCCTATTTTCGGATTAAGATTATCCGTCAGTTGTATTCCGGTAAGCTTTGCCTCCCTCACTGGAGTTACCTTGCCGAAAATGCTGAAATAGATCTTGTCGAAAACATTGCCAACATAACGAATCTGCATATCCAGTGCAGCCACTGTACTGAACCGCTCCATATCAGCCCGCCTCGGTATTTTCCCGGTTACATAACCGTAATTAGAAAAAGTTTCCCGTGTGTTGTCCCAAAGTATCAGTTCTGAGCGCTTTCCTACGCGGTTGTCATTGAGGTTGGGAATGATGAAGAGCTGTGCATTCATACGGTCTCCAACTACCTGACGAAGTCTGTCAAGAAAAAGCAGAAAACTGGCTGTGGAAGGAACGGTCACCAGATCATAGTGGAAAGGAACAACGATAATATCTGAATTGACAAACATGGGGACCAGACCTTCCGCTTTCAAGCTTCCCGGTGAATCCATAAGCACCACATCAATCTCCGGATCATTATGCAACTTTTCAATCAGGGAGGTCATGGCCGTCTTGTCATCCGGTTCATAAGCCCATACTTCGTAAGGAACCTGTTCCTCTCCATATTTTTTTAAGGTCTGTCTTACGGCACTTCATAATCGAGTGCTGGAAATCACAGTCGATTACTACCAGACGGACACCTTTCGTCACCAAGTAATTGGCAAAGGTCACACAAAGAGTTGTCTTTCCGACTCCTCCTTTCTGGTTGGCAAAGGTTACTATGACGGGGGGTCTGTATCATGTCGTTTTTTACTTGAATTAAATTTGCAAGCAAAAATATGTGCAGAGATATTGAAAACCTAAATGCACAACATCAAATGTGCTTGAGATTGCAGAAACATGGGTAAATAAGTCGGATGAACCTGAGTTTTTCAATCTATATGCCCGAATTGGTTGCAGTAGGCAGTCCCATGAAAGTCTTTCAAAATAATAGTGGACCCCATTGGTTGTCCGGTTACGGATTATAGCCATATCCTGTTTCACAAAGAGCCGTTTTATCTGCATGATCAAAACAATGTTACTTTCCCGTAAGCAAGTGTTTCCTTCTTCCGCAAAGGACCAGAAGTTCCTTACATCTTTAATGAACGTCCATCATCCACCTCATCATAGTCGGTCTTTTTCCCTACTTCCCATTCGCGGTTGGCGCTGTGACTGCCGATACCTTCTTTCCGGAGTTTGCCCAGTCCCTGATGACACTTCCGCTGCAAACTCTTGATTGGATTGAGCGTCTTCTTCTTGGACTTCTTAAACGGCACACCCTGGCGCTCTGCTTTTTGGATTTCTTCTTCACCCGTTCCACATCGAAGCCTTCTTCATTCAGGTTGATGAGAATATGTTCCTTGAAGTTGATGGCATAGTAGGTATCATCGACCTGACGGATGATGAAGCCTTCCTGATACATGGCGCTGCGGGGGGACTTCACTTCGGGATCACTGAAGATTTCATGCAGACGGCCGACGGAATCGGCATACTTGGGAGGACGTTCCGTGGAGATGTTCACCAGGTCTGGCCGGTCCACCTTGAATACCTTGCACAGCATTTCCACTTCGGCTTCGTTCTGCGGACGGAACTTCTCGATGAAGCTGATGCGGTTGTTCCGGTCAATAGCCTTGGCCATGAAAGGCGGCAAGGGTCTGCTTTGGCCATCGTAGTAGATGACGCCTTTCTTTATATAGGCACGCTGTTTCTTGAGTTTCTGGAAAATTTCTCCCTGAGTGATTTTGGGATTGAGGGTCAGCAGCTGGTCTATAAATGCTTCTATCCGGTCAAAGCGTTGTTCGGGAGTAGCAAAGTCCAGCAGTTCTTCTACGGCAAGGACTCTGGCCCCATGAATGACCGTCTTGTTGGCATGGTCAATCAGCATATAGCCATAGGGCTTGTCTTTCTTGCCGAAGAAGACCACATCCACGCCGAAATTCTTCTTCATTTCCTTCTGCAGTTCTTCTTTGTTGGCACATACGTCCCGGTTTTTTTTCAGATAGGCTCTCAGTTGTCGGTTGCGTGCCTTGTCTTGATAACCTTTCTTGAACAGGGCTTCAATCTCTGTCAGGGGGAGTTTCTTTTGGATTCGGCCGCCTTGCTTGACGAAGACGTTCCCGTCTTTCTGGAAGACTTCATAGCCCATGGTTCCCATCACGGCCTTGAACTGGGCAAAGGAGGAGAAGCTGTACTGCTTGGCAGCCTCTATGTCCTTGTCTGTTTTCTGCTGCCGGTCCATACCGAGTATCTTGTCAATGACCGCCTGCGAGCGTCTACGTTCATGGTCATGCTGTATCTTGCGACCGTCGGGCGCCACTCTCGAAGTCACAATGTGCAAGTGAGTGTTGTCTGTATCGTGATGGGCATAGATGAGCCAGGGTTGTCCGGGCTCGGCATACCCCATTTCCTGCAGATATTGGTGCGCGAAATCAAGTAACTGCTGTTCCGACATTTCATGGCCTTTGCAGGAAATGGCTACATGGAACTGCGGTTTCTGAATCCGGCTGTTCTGGGAACTGTAGAACTGGAGAAATTGCACCAGCTGTTTGGCGGTCGGATGTTCCGAGGCTTCCAGTCCACCGAAGTTCTGCATCTCCAGCAGGGTGGCCACTCCTTTATAGACCTTGTGTTCGTTGTAACCGACTGCATGGAAGTCTGCGCTTCCGGGAAGTATGGTTGCTATCATAATTTATCTATTTGTTTGCTGATTCATGAAATTTGGGGTTGCGGACCAGACAGATTAAAAAATCCCGGTCGCTTGTAAAACCGGATACAGGTTAGTCTATTCATCACACCCAAATACAAAATATCCGTTTACCTTTACTTAATCAGCCGTGTTCTGTTGTTCAAAGTTTCCAAGTCATCCTTTATCCTTTTCAAGATGTTCTGTACATCCTGAATCGAAGGGAGCAAGACTTCATTCACATAACCGGGTGACAGCAGTCCGGCAACCGCCAGTTCGTTGACCCGTCTGACCGACTGATTCAGGTTGCTGCCAGCCCAGGACAGTTCGTTCTGGAACTTTCGGTAAAATGCACACAAATCCTGCATCATCTCAATCTGTTGTTTGACATCCACATGGGTAAATTCTTCAACTGCTTTGCGGATATAATTGCTCACGGACTGGTAGGGAACGGCTTTTTCCTTCAGATTCAGCAATTCATCGGAGGTAAGCCGTAACTGAAACACTTTGGTACGCTGGTTTTTCATATGCCTTGACTTTAGTTGTTCGGATTCCCGGACACCTCTTTTCGCGAAGCAAACAGCGATGCACATCGCTCCGCTGCACGGCAGTCGGCAAGTTACCCTTGTGAGGACAAAACTTGTTTTGTAATGACAAGGGTACAACTTGCTTGGCTCCATATGCAACGCAGTTCGATGTCTTCCGGGATGATTTCAGACCCAAATTACCGCAAAAATTTTGCGAAGCGCAAAAATGCACAACATCTTTCTGAGAGAAAATCTTCTGTCAAATTCACCTGTGTATCAAGCATTCTGGGACTTGCATTCAAAGGTTTCCAAAGCTCCTGTTCATTGACTCCTTGTTCATCCATATCATGGTGAAATGTTCACGAAGCATGAAGTAGAAACTGACGGTTGTTCATGTGGCTATAGAAACAAGGTTTGAAGTTTAGCTGTCGGAGGCATGCCAGTTACATGGCTGTATCATCCTGCGCTTGTTTGATTGGTGTTGCACAGTTTTCATAATGAGTGAAACAAGAGACAGAGGAACAACAAATCTGTAAACAGAAGAATGTGCAATCATATTGCCATGTGGCCATTAGCTGAAAGACAATAAGGACATATAGCTATGGCATCAGTCTTTATTCAACCTATGTTTATATTTGCTTGTCATCCAAATAGCCATGACAACACAAGGAAAAGAGCATTCAGCAATGAAAATCTGTAAACATGCGTTCTGTGATAAAAGGGAAAAAAGAAACAATGGTACTGGCAATTATGGAACTGAACCCGGAGGGATAAAAAGAATAAGGTGTAATCGTATTGTAGAACCTACACATTCTGGACATTCAAACTTCGGGCATATCAACATGATGTTCAAAGTTGCAGAGTGACAATGCTTACAAGCACCGAGTTCATGGTCATAAAATGCAGAAAATGAGGTTGAAAGAACATGTATTGACACGAATAAAAATACAGACGGTTTCTTGCGTATCTCATTGATTTTTAGTATATTTGGTAATAACAATCCACCTCGACAGAGATTTTTTTATAACTAAAAACAGATGACCATGTTTGAACTGTTACTCCTTATATATGTGTTGCCGGTCTGCATTCTTATCGGTTTGCTGATACGGTTTGCACTTTGGCTTATTCGCGTAATGCTGCGGTTGGCATTATGGCTGGTAAAGAAAAACTTTTCGTCTTGATATGGAAGCTGGTGACGCTTGCGTTTGTGCTGGTTATTTCCGGCAGTCTGTTCCGGCAGCATTCGGACGGATAAAAGTGGCATGAGGAAAGGTACAAAATATGGAAAAAGCCTATCTTCCTGTTGGAATGATACGGCTTGGTAAAGGTGTAACGGGTCTTTTTCCCTCGAAGTAAGGATTGAACTGAAGCAAGTCGGTTAATTGATGAAACAGTTTTTGAAGCCATCAAACTTGTCGGCAACTTGCATCATATCCTGCTCAATTTTCTTGTTGGTGATACGCGCATAGATTTGTGTTGTTTTAATGTTGGTATGTCCCAGCATCTTTGAAACGGACTCAATGGGAACACCCTTGCTGAGCAACATCGTTGCAAACGTATGACGTGCAAGGTGGTAGCTGAGACGTTTCTTGATTCCACAAAGGTCAGCAATCTCTTTGAGATAAGCATTGATCTTTTGATTTGACAGGACTGGAAGCAGCCTGTTGTCTTTAGTCTTTCCTTTATACTTGTCAAGAATCATTTGAGGTATCTCCAACAAAGGGATATTACTCTGCACATTGGTCTTCTGACGGTTGATGATAATCCACGGACGGTTATCAAGGGTGATGATATTTTCCTGCGTCAGGTGAGCCACGTCGATGTAGGCAAGCCCACAGAAACAAGGAAAAGATAAAAAACGTCCCTTACCATTTCAAGCCGAGGTATCTCAAAATCTTTCTGCATGATGCGCTGTATTTCTTCATCCGTAAGAAAACCCCGATCCACCGGTTCCAGGTGAAAAGTGGTGGTTCAAGAAAGGGTCGTGCGTCATCACACCGCACTTCTGGGCAAAGATGACCACGGTCTTGAAGAATTTGAGCGTCTTTGTAGCCGAATTTGACTTCAGGGAAACCACTGTCTTCAGGTATATTTCAAAATCATGGATAATCAGATGCGTCAGTTCACCCGGCATGAGATCCTTTCTGCCGTATTTGGCATGGAGGAAATTCACAAAATGGCTTCGGGCTGCCGAATATTTGTGATACAAGGCTATGCTTTTACCTGCACCAACCTGAGCCTTGATGTCCTCCAGATACTTGTCATAGAACTCCACAAACGTAGTCTTGACCTTATTCTTGCCCAAAAAGATACTTTTGATTTTGTCAAGGGTCAGGTCTTCGTCAAATTCATGCTTCTTGAAAATCATCTGCAGCGAATTTGAGATGTTGTCCAACTGGGCATTCAGATTCAAGGATTCGCTTCCACGCCCCTTTACCCGGTTGGTGGAATTGTTCCATAGCTTCTTGTCAATGTAGATACCGGAAGAACCGACATTCAGCATTTCACCATTCAGAAAAATCCGGATCATCAAGGGAGACTTTCCCTGCTTGTTTTCGTAGTTTGAACGTACATAGTACGACACTTTAAAAATCATTCTCATAAACGACTCAATTTAATGTAGCACCATGGCTACAAAGTTCTACATAATCAGTTATGAATCAATGATTTTATAGGCTTCAAAATGGGCTTCATTTTTCGGTCACTGCTACATTTTTTTGAGGGGTCTTCAAAGTGTAGCAGTAAATGTAGCAAATAATGACCGAACTTTGAAGGCTAAACCCTACATTCAGGCCTTCATCTTGTTGAGGCGCAAAAATAAAAAAGCACCGTAATCAGCTGATATACGGTGCTTTGAATGACTTTTTGAAGGCTTTTGTGAAGTCCTTCGTTTTTGTTTCAGCGGAGAGACAGGGATTCGAACCCCGGGTACCTCGCGGTACAACGGTTTTCAAGACCGCCGCAATCGACCACTCTGCCACCTCTCCAAAACTCCTTTGAGAAGTACTTTCTTCCTGAAAGCGGTGCAAAGGTACGCTTTTATTTTAAAACTGCAATACTTTTAGGAGAAAAAAACAAAAACACTATATTTTTCTCTTAAGACCACCTATATCCCACTTTTTAAGTCTACTCTCCTCATAAATTATTATAAGAAAGAGACAATGCAGAATGAAATCCCAAAATTATCATGTACATTTGCATCTACAATAGAAAAAAACGCATGAAGATAACGTATCTCCTTTTTAGTACTTTTCCTTTGGACACCCTTTTGCGCAAAACGCAAAAAGAAGCCTTTTTATTATCGAAAAAGCAACTGGAAGTTATCAAAAAGGAACCTGAAAATAGTAATGCACTAAAATTTCTATGTCAATATTACCTCAATAAAGGAGAGTTCTCCAAAACAATCACTTATGCTGAATACATGAAAAATATAGCGGATAAGAGTAAAAATCCATCTCTCTATCTATATTCCTATCTCTTTCAAGGACAAGCACAAATGATGAGTGGCAGGGAGAAGGTTGCCAAAAAGAATTTGAATCTGGCTTTGGAGTTGGCAACCAAACTTCACAATGATTCCCTTCTATGCTCAGTGTATGGCAATTTAGGGCTATATGCTGCCAATATCGATACAGATTATTATCGTGCCATTCAATGGCTGTATAAGGGTATCACGTTGGCACAACAAAATAAATATCAAGAGCAATACGCTATCCTATTAGCTAATTTAGCTAATATCTATTATCTGAAAAAAGATAAAGCCGGCATCAAATATGCGTTAGAATCGTATGAACTCGGACATAGGCTCAACGACCCCTATATTATTTACACCGGAGCAATTAATACCGCTTATCTGTATTTCTTGATGAAGCAAAACGAAGAAGCCATAAAATATATTCATGAAGCAGAAAAGTTAATGCTGGAAAATGATTTTTACGATCAGGCACATACTTATAATCTTTTCGGAAATATCCTATGTGATTCAGGAGAATATGTACAAGCCATCGAATACTATAAAAAGCAATGAAAGATAAACAGGCTGCACAAAACTTCTTCCATTGTATATGCCCATTTGGGATACGCCCGTGTTTTAATGAAGGAAAAGAACTATGAAGAAGCTATCCTGTTACTGAAACAAGGATTGGCAATTTCGTATGCACGGGCAAATGCAATTCACCGCAATGCACTTTATGAAACTCTTTCTACCTGTTACGAACAACTTCATCAGTACCATAACGCACTGAATTACTATAAGGTGTTCCGCTTGGAGAATGATAGTCTTTTTAATAAAGATAAG
>ENA-OQAR01000447-OQAR01000447.1-human-gut-metagenome-genome-assembly--contig:-NODE-447-length-12569-cov-2.100707_pt1 | contig 12569 bp, 11 predicted proteins | sample MGYA00242738_ERZ504533 | MGnify/ENA primary metagenome ERZ504533 (study PRJEB26092, sample SAMD00036276) | human gut metagenome | host: Homo sapiens | study: EMG produced TPA metagenomics assembly of... | reverse complement strand
CCGCCGCTGCCGGAGAAAATGAAGAATGGACGACTGATTATCCTCACTTTGCTGATGTGGCCGATCAGGAAGGTTTTCCTGCTATTGCTACGATGTATCGCAGAAAGTTGCTGAAGCAGAAAAGGGCCATGAAGAAAGATACTTGGCTTTATTGAAGAATGTGGAAGAAGGCACAGTATTCAAGAAAGCGGAAGAAACTGTATGGCAGTGCCGTAACTGCGGTTACATTTATGTAGGTACGGAAGCTCCTGAAGTATGTCCGGCATGTTTGCATCCGCAGGCTTACTTTGAAGTAAAGAAGAACAATTATTAATTGAGATAGAATTATCCGTTTACCGTGTCCGGCTTCTCCCGATTGGGGGGAAGCCGGATTTTTGTTTCATTAGAATATCCTGTATGATTTAAGCGTAATGATGCAGGGTTGAAAAGACTTTGGAGTTTTTTTATAATGCCCGATTGAAATTAAAACAAATGCTTTTGTAATATAAAATTAACCATTCGGTTAAGATAATGAATTGGCTGTTCATGCATCGTACGTCCCGACTGTACTTTTGCGGCAAATTAATCTAAAGTATTTATGGGAAAGTTCAATTATTTGTGGTTTAGGAATATTTCTGCTGTTATCAGCAGGTATGTGGGGGATTGGCTGTGCCTTATGCTGTTGCTGATGATAAAATGAAGGAAAGTCCTATTACAGAACAGGTTCGTACAAAAATTCAGGTGTCTGGAGTTGTTGTGGACAGCAATGGCGAACCATTGATTGGTGCAACGATTCGTGAAAAAGAAAGTGGAAACGGAACAATAACCGATGTAGACGGAAAGTTTACACTTTCCATTCCTGTTGATGCCGTAATTGTGGTAAGTTATGTGGGATATCGGGACAAACTTATTGCGGTGAATGGGAAAACATCTTTTAAAATAGAACTGGAAGACGATACGGAAACGCTTGGTGAGGTAGTGGTCGTGGGATACGGTATTCAGAAGAAAGCCAATCTTTCGGGGTCGGTAGACCAAATCACTTCAACCCAGTTGGAGCACGACCTATGACGGATTTGTCGAAAGGATTGCAGGGAATGGTACCTAATTTGAATGTTGATTTTACCAGTGGAGAGCCGGGACAGGCTGCCAATATTAATATTCGTGGTGAAGCTTCCATCAACGGTGGTTCTCCGCTGATTCTGATAGATGGCGTAGCTTCGGATGCTGAAGAGATGAATCGCTTGTTACCCGAAGATGTAGAGAGTCTTTCGGTATTGAAAGATGCTTCTTCGGCTGCCATTTACGGTGCCCGTGCCGCTTTTGGGGTTGTTTTGATTACGACCAAGCAAGGGAAGGGCGATAGAATTCAGGTGAATTATAACAATAATTTCTCGTGGAAGCGTCCTTCTTCATTGACTGAAAAAAAACTTCCGATCCTTATATTTATTTGAAACTGAAGAACATTGCGGTGTTAAACACTCCTTGGAGCTCCGGTCATGTGACCAGTGACGAGCGTTTGGAGTGGGCACGTCAACGTTCTGACAATCCCGATGGAACGGAAGCCATACGCCTGAATCCGTTGGACAACACGCAGTGGGAGTATATGGGTAATCGCAACTGGACAAATTATTTTCTGGATAAGAGTACATTCAGTCAGGCACATCAGCTTTCCATTTCCGGTGCGACAGAGAAAACCAAGTTTTATTTGTCGGGAGGTGTGGACAGTGAAGACGGTGTTTTCTCAGGTGTGGTAAAAAATGACAAGTATATTCGTTACAGTATGCGAGGCAAAGTTAATTATCAGATTTGGAACTGGTTGTCTGTTTCCAATAATACCTCTTTTGTCTCTACTACCCGTAAAAAACCGAGTTATTATAATTTGAGTGATTTTTACGATGCAGAGCCTCACGACATGGACGTGAACCCCGACGGTACATGGGCAAACAGTGAACTGGGTATTGCATTGGCACAATTGGTGGACGGAGGCGAGGAGAAAACCGTTTACGACCGTTTGCAAAGTACTTTCTCGGCCGAAATGAATTTTTGGGAAAGAATGTTGGTGCTGAACGCTAACTTTACTTTTTCAAAAAGCCATGAAGATTACGACTGGTATAAGACTAAGTATCGCATTGGCTACGGACCGGATGATGTTCGCGAACAGGGTACAAGCCGTGCTTACAAAGGCAGTACTTCCGAACTATATACCGTGCTTGACTTGTATGCCACGTTGACCAAGTCGTTCGACAAGCATTTGGTGAGCGGTGTGTTAGGTTTCAATCAAGAATATAGCCGTTGGGACAAATTCACTGCCGACCGTTACGACATCATATCTACCTCTTTGCCTTCCATCGGCTTGTCCTCAGGCGAACAGTATGTAGACGAAACTTATAAGGATTGGGCTATTCGTGGCTTGTTTTTCCGTGCTAATTATATGTATGACAACCGTTATATTTTTGAATTGAACGGCCGTTATGATGGAACTTCACGTTTCCCCAAAAACAAACGATATGGCTTTTTCCCTTCGGGTTCGGTAGCATGGCGTGTCGATGTGGAACCTTTCTTTGAACCGCTCCGGTCTTTATTCTCACAATTCAAGATACGTGCTTCGTATGGTTCATTGGGCAATCAGCTGGTAACCGAATATGGATATATTCCTTCTATGAATTCGTCATTGGGCAGTTACCTGATTGATGGAAAATTGCAACAAACCGTTACAGCTCCGGGCTTGGTTTCTCCCGATTACACTTGGGAACAGGTGCGTACATTGAACGGAGGTATTGACTTGGCGTTGTGGAACAATAAATTGGTGGTCTCTTTTGACATTTACCGTCGTGATACAAAGGGAATGCTTACATTAGGAAAAGAATTGCCGGGTGTGTTGGGCAAGACAGAGCCGAAAGAGAATGCCGCCGACCTGAAGACAAGAGGATGGGAATTGTCTGTCGCTTATCGGGATGAGTTTCAACTGAAAGGTAAACCTCTGAATTGGGGGGCACGCTTCGATATTGTCCGACAATCGTTCATGGATTACAAAGTTTGACAATCCTACCAAAAACCTTAGTCAATATTATGAAGGACAGGAATTGGGCGAAATTTGGGGATTGCAAAGTGATGGGCTGTTCAAGAGCAAGGAAGAAATTGCTGCGTTGGATGAAACAGAAATTATACCTTGGGGTGCATTGGAAATCGTGGAAGGATGGCCTAAATACAAAGATTTGGATGGCGACCAGCGCATAACGAAGGGTACTACTGTAGACAAACCGGGTGACTTGAGTGTTATAGGAAATTCATCACCTCGCTTTCGTTTTGGTTTAAACCTGAATGCAGAATGGAACGGGTTTGACGTATCGGCTTTCTTGCACGGAATAGGCAAGCGCGATTATTACCCTGTCAGCTATCTATATTGGAGTTTCTACCAACAACCGTATACCGGCGGACAGGTGCATGCTTTTGATTTCTATCGCCCTACGACAGACAGCGATGTAGAAATGGCCAAACATTCCCAGTCTTACATCAATGCGGGCTTGGCTAATCAGAATCTGGATTCTAAATATCCGGTGTTCCAGTCTTGGCTGGCCGATAAGAATTTGGGAACAGGCATTAACGGTATGGGGCTTGCCATTCCGCAAACCAACTATATGTTGAACGGTTCTTATCTGAGAATTAAGAATATAACGATAGGATATACATTACCGGCCCGTTGGACTAAGAAGGCGCACTTGAACCGTGTTCGTATTTATGTCAGTGGCGACAATCTCTTTGAATGGAGCGGGCTGAAGAAATATTTCGATCCCGAAGCGGTAACCAATTCCGATTCTTACGGATATGTCTATCCGTTCAACCGCCAATATTCGTTTGGTATAAATGTAACTCTCTAAAAAAGAAATATTTAATAGAAACATGATAATGAAAAGTAGATTTTATATATGGCTTAGTTTGGTAGCAGGTTTGTTGGCTACTTCATGCAATGATGCCTTTATGGACCGTCAGCCTCATACAGAAATAGGTGCGGACAGTTATTTCAATACGGAAGAAGATTTGAAAATGTATTGTTATGGCTTGATCAACACACCCGGTTATAACTATACGGCAGATGCCGGTACAGATGACCAGGCTACTACAGATAATGTAGAGGTAAAGAACATCATGACTTCGGCCAATCCTACGTCGGTAACTATTTCTGCAGGTTGGTCGTGGGAACGCCTGTACAATATCAATTTCTTCTTGGAACGTTGCGAAAAGGCTGTCGTTCCTTCCGATGTGCTTGCACATTATCAGGGAATAGCCCGTTACTACCGGGCTGCCTTTTATATGGATATGGTGAAGCGTTTTTCGGATGTTCTTGGTATGATAAGACATTGACCACTGATGACCAGGACTTATATAAAGGGCGTGACAAACGGGAGGATGTGGTTACCAAGATATTCGAAGACTATCAGTTTGCAGCAGAGCATGTAAAAACAGGGCAACTCAAAGGAACCATAGACAAATGGATTGTGCTGGCTACCATGGCACGTCATGCGCTTTATGAAGGTACATACCGCAAATATCACGAAGAATTGAATTTGCAGAATACGGCAGATATTTATCTTAGAATAGCAGTGGATGCTGCATCGCAGATTATGGAAGAGGGTGGTTTCAGTTTATATAATACGGGAAATCCTGAAAGTGATTACTCAACCTTGTTCAATTCGTTGGATCTGACTACTAATCCTGAGATAATTCAGGCCCACTATTATGAAAAAGCTACTGCTAGCAACGGATTCTGGGCTTATATGTTCGGAAATTATATTCCTTGTCCTACCAAGGACTTGGTGCAGGCTTACTTGATGAGTGACGGCTCTTACTATTCTGCCCAGCCGGGATATGAGACCAAGCAATTTGTCGAGGAGTTTCAGAATAGAGATCCTCGTATGAGCCAAACATTGGCTTATCCGGGGTGGGAATTGGTGAATACCATGACTTATGCACCGGTGCAGGTATATATGTGCAGAAACTTGAATAAGAATTTCTCCGGTTATCATCAAATAAAAGGTTTTATCAACAACAAGGATCAAGATTATTATTACAGCATTGACTATCCGGTCATTCGTTATGCCGAGGTGTTGTTGACTTATGCCGAAGCACGTGCCGAACTGAATGAACTGACTCAGAGTGATTTGGATAATACAATCAATTTAATCCGCGACCGTGCCGGTATGCCTCACATGTTGCTTTCTCCGCAGGCTGACCCTGCTTTGCAGGAAGCTTTTCCCGGAGTGTCTCCTTTGCTGTTGGAGATACGTCGCGAACGTCGGGTGGAACTGGTATTTGAAGGATTCCGTTTTGACGATTTGATGCGCTGGAAAGCCGGAAAATTGTTGGAAAAGGAACGGAAGGACTTTATTTTCCGGGATTGGGCAAATACGACTTGACGGGCGACGGTATAGAAGACATTTTATTTGATTCCTTCGGATGCGAACATTCCTGCCGAGGCCGATAAGGAAACCAATTCGTTGGGAGAGAAACTGGTGTACTACAGAACAGGAAGCATTGACGATGTAAATGCAACGGTTTATTTGCGCGAAGGAACCAAAGGCAATATATTAACCATTAAAGATATGGGTACCTTTCAAGAGCCTAAATACTATTATCGTCCGGTGCCCAAGCATGAAATGGATTTGAACCCGAATTTGGGTCCTCAATTATTTGGTTGGGAATAATAAATATAAGAATAGTTATGAAGAAAAATTGTTTGAATTGGTTTTTGTCGGCTGCCTTTTTTATTTTTGTTGGGCAGTTGTGCAAACAAAAGTGAAACCTGGGCAAGAACCGGAAGTGAAAGAGAAGTTTACCTTTGCTTATTTTACAGATGTTCATTTGAACAAGGATAATCGTGGCAATGGTGATGTTGCTTTGCGCATGGCATTGTCTGACGCAAAGAACAAAAGGGTGGACTTTATTTTGTTTGGAGGAGATAATGCGGATGCGATGCTTTGGGAGATGCAGAGCACACGGCAGATTCTTTGCATGACGTTTAAGTGATTGTAGATGAGGCGGAATCCCGCTTTATTTCACGATAGGAAACCATGACCGTTATTATCGTCGGAATGGCGAGACGGATACATTGGGATTCGGCTTGTTTGAAAAGTACTTTGGAAACACATTCGATTCTTTCGACCATAAAGGAGTGCATTTCATTACACTAAACGGTCTTTTCCCTTGCGAAAAAGGCCCTTATTCGGTAAGCCCTGAAGAAATGGAATGGCTGAAAAGCGATTTGCAAAAAGTGGGAAAAGAAGTTCCGGTGGTAGTATCCATTCATGTGCCTATGCTTTCGCTTTACTATCCGGTGGTGGAAGGTAATTTCAAGGGAGCCGACATGATATGCAACACTAAGGACGTTTTTGAGGTGCTGAATGGTTATAATGTGCAGCTTGTCCTTCAAGGACATCAGCATATTTACGAGCAAATTCAGGAAAGAAACCGCTGGTTTGTCACCGCCGGAGCAGTGTCGGCATATTGGTGGGGAGGCGCTTTCCTTGAAACGGAAGAAGGTTATTTGCTAGTTCGTGTGGACGAGAATAACCGTTTCAGTTGGGAATATGTGGATTATGGATGGAGTGTAGGAAATAATAATAACTAATGTATATGAAAACAAGAAATGTATGGATACTGGCAGCTTTGTTGTGCGGTCAGATAGGTGTGCAGGCTCAGGAAGCATTGCCCAAGGAAGTCAAAGTAGGTAAAGAACGTATAAAGGCGCGTCATGAAATATGTCTGCCACAAATCGATGACTATCAGTTGCTGAAGTGTTGATTTTCATATCCACACTATTTTTTTCCGATGGTATTGTGTGGCCTTCGCTTCGTGTGCAGGAGGCATGGGAAGAAGGATTGGACGCCATTGCAATAACCGATCATATTGAGGGCCAGCCGGCTCGCCGGGGGTTGCAGACAGGTAATCACAATTATTCGTTTGATGCTGCTCGTGAAGAGGCTTTCCGGAGAAATATCATTTTAATAAAGGGAGGAGAAATTACCCGTTCCATGCCTCCCGGACATTTGAATGCTTTGTTTGTGGAAGATCTGAATGTGCTCGACCAAAAAGACTATATGAAAGCCATCGAGGAAGCGCACAATCAGGGAGCGTTCATCCAGTGGAATCATCCGGGATGGGGAGTGAACGAAATCAAGTGGCACGATGTGCACGAGGAATTATACAAGAAAGGATGGTTGAACGGCATTGAAGTGTTCAATGAGTTCGAGTGGTATCCGGTGGCTTTGGATTGGGTCAATGAAAAGAACCTGACATTGCTTGGCAATACAGATGTGCACGATGTTATCGAGCGTTTGTATGATTTTCAAACAACCACTCATCGCCCTATGACTTTGGTTTTGGCTAAAGAAAGGACAGAGGAGGGAATAAAGGATGCTTTGTTTAATCGGCGTACTATGGTCTATTTTTACGATAATTTGATGGGCAAGAAAGAATATTTGGATAAGTTCTTTTGGGGAGCAGTTCAAGTAAGTCCGGTTTATTATAGCAGTGAAAAGCGTAATTATCTGGAAATAAAAAAACAGTAGTGATGTACCTTTCAGATTGAAGAAAGTGGATAAAGCTCGGAAAGGATATCCCGAACGGATAGAGATACCGGCAAGACATTCTGTAACAGTTGTTTTGTCTAAAGATGACAATAACACAGGCAAGGTTCAATATGAGGTGGAGAACTTGATTGTTTCTCCTCGTGAGAAATTGCAAGTTGCCTTATTCTGATAGAATTGTCAGCTGTAGGGGCAGGGTTTGCCTGCCTGAAGACACAAGCCAACTGTTTTCGGGCGAGCGAACCTCGCCCCTACGAGCGAAACGACAGCATTATCCACGTTTTGACACACTCCCTTCGTTTTTGGGTTACACTTCTTTGTAAACCATCATTTTCATACCTCGATATACTACAATGATTTTTTTATATCCGAAGTAGATATTCATTTCAGCAAATTTCCCGGTAAAGTCAGTTTATTCTCTTTTTGACTTCGGAAGATAACCATGGTTTGCGGTTGCTTTAAATCTGTTTCTTGAACTGCTTTCTGCAAGTCAGCCAGGTTATTCACGGTTTTGCCGCCCAGCTCCAAAATCACATCGTTGGGGCGGATATAGTCACGCAACACACTACCCAGTGCATTGACCGAAATGACATAAACGCCGCGTTCCGTATCCATACCGGTGGCAGAACGTTCGCCAGGGTATCCAAGTTTTTTAATTTGTAGTCCTTGCCATTCGATAGTGGCATGTGCTTTTCCTTCTTCCATGAGAATGGGTTTGGGAAATTCGGGCGTCTTGGCCAAAGCTTTTAATCGGGGTGAGACAACTCCGAATCTATCCATGTCAAAGTTGCGGAAGCCACAACGAAAAACAGCGTCCGAATGGTTGTCAATCCGATAATCTCCCCGGCTCGGGTTAAGGAAGACAGGGGTGCATACAATGGAATGTGCATCGGTATTCTGTTTGCGGGCTTTTTGGTAAGCAGTGCTGTCGGTAAAGATGTTATAATCCACTTCCAGACCCCAATGGCGGACTTGAATCGGCCGGTAAGAAGACATCACAATATTACGGGTAAACACATCACCGCTGTTCTTAAACCATACGTGAGGATGGAAAGAGTTATTGACTATGATATTGTTTTCTACTACCCGATAGAAGCCTTCACGCAGTTTGATGCCTCCGTTCAGACACAGATTGTTATAAATGTGGTAATTACCGGAGCCGTCGTCCAAGTCAATGTCCCAACCTCTGTCGCAGCGAAAACGATTATACCGTAATACGATGGGAGAAGTGACGTCTGCCAGAATCAGTGAGGCTTCGGCATTTACCAACGAATCCATTACCTGTCGGTGAGGATGCCAGAAACGGTCACGTCCCCAGGAATTGAAAGAGCCATGGTCACCGGTTTCTTTTACCGTGTCAAATACATCGTTGAATTCGATGATATGCCCGCCCCAAGTTCCTTCGCTGACGTTGATGCCGGCACGCGGAGTATCATAGATGCTATTGTGGCTGACTGTGATGTGTCGGCACATGGATAGCTCCACTCCCGTAATCTGTTTCTCGAACAGACCGATGGAGTGAATCAGATTGTCATATACCAGACAATGAGCCGGATAGTTATTTCCTATAGGACCGGGTGTACGATCCAGTTTCCCGGCCGGTACAAACTCATTATATTCGAAGCTTGGAGAGCGGACAGCATTCGGGTCGCCCACAAAGCAAACAGCACTGGCTCCGATACGGGTAAAATGAGAACCCGATACGGTGGAGCGGCGGTTATAACAGGAGAAGAAGACTGCGTTTCCTCCCAAATTATGAAGATAGCAATCTTTCAGCGAGCAATCTTCCGTACCTTCAAACACCACGGCACCACCCCGATAGACCATCCAGTCCGAGCGGAGCAACGGTTCGTATTTATCCATAAAAGTACGCAATGTTTGTGTCAGTTCGATTCCCTGTATAGTAATGTGAGTGACCGGCTGTTGTTCCGAACCGCGGAATTCAATCAGATGCTTGAGTATGGGAGTCTCGAAGACGGCTGTTTCTGCGTCTTCGTCCGGCATGGGATAATAATATAAGGTGGAAGATTCCGCCTGATAGAACCATTCACCCGGAGCGTCCAATTCTTCGAATATATTTTCCACCATCCGTTTTTGGCGTGTAATCCTGATTGGCGGTTGTTCTGCCATCCGCCTTCCAGCATCAGTTTTCCGGCTTTGTCTTTACCGGTGATGCGGTAGTGAAAATCACCCCAGTCGCTTATGTGCATGGCATGGAGGTATCCTCCTTCGGGATGTTTCCAGCTCTTTACCCTCCGGGGAGCGGTGGCATCGGCTGAGGTACCGTTGAAACGCACTGCTGTGGAATCGAAATTGGGATAACGTGCCATGTGGCGGATGTTTCCGTTACTCAACAGCATATCCGGGTGACGTATGTCGTCTTGGAGAACAGCTGTCAGGATACCTTTTTTTATAGGGCTTCCACACAGGGTGTAATACTTTTCCGCCGGATAGCGTTACTTGTTCATTGCGGAAGGCACGTATGGATAATGGTTTCTCTTTTCCACCTGTCTTCGGGGGTGGAAGATTAAAAGGGCGTTCCAGCCGATAGATACCTTTACGCAAATAGATGGTTGTTTCTCCCTGAGCTTTTCGAGCTTCCAATTGTGCCCGTTCAATGGTTTGGAAAGGTTTCTGAAAACTTCCGTCGTGATTGTCATTTCCATTGGGAGCTACATAATACTGATTCTGTGCCCACAGGAACAATACTTGTCCCAGCAGGCATAGAGTCAAAATGCTTCGTTTCATTCTATTATTTATTTTCTGCGTTAGCATGCGGATAATCAATCGTGTAGTGCAGGCCGCGGCTTTCTTTGCGTTCCATTGCCTGACGCGTAATCAGATATCCGATGTTAATCATGTTGCGCAATTCACACAGTTCGCGTGATGCCTTGCAGCGTTTAAACAGTCGTTCGGTTTCTTCATACAGGATGTCCAAACGGTTCCAGGCACGAATCAGGCGCGTATTACTGCGCACGATACCCACATAGGCTTCCATGATTTGGTTCACTTCTTTCATGCTCTGTGTAATCAGCACACGTTCTTCATTATTCATGGTGCCGTCATCGTTCCATTCGGGAATGTCCTCATTGTAATCATACCGGTCGAGCACACTCAAAGCATGTTTGGCCGCAGCATCGGCGTAAACCACTGCTTCAATCAGTGAGTTGGATGCCAGACGGTTGCCGCCGTGCAGTCCCGTGCAGGAACACTCGCCGATGGCGTACAGGCGGTTGATGCTGGACTGTCCGTCCAAATCCACCTTAATGCCTCCGCACAGATAGTGAGCTGCCGGAGCAACAGGAATATAATCTTTGGTGATATCGATACCCAGACTGAGACATTTCTTATATATATTAGGGAAATGCTTCTTGGTTTCTTCCGGGTCTTTATGAGTGACATCCAGATAAACATGGTCTTCACCGCGCTGTTTCATTTCACTGTCGATGCACGTGCCACGATATCACGCGGAGCAAGAGACAGACGCGGATCGTATTTTTTGCATAAAACTCCTCACCACTCTGGTTTTTCAACACGGCACCGTAACCGCGCATGGCTTCAGTGATGAGGAAGCTGGGACGGTCGCCGATGAAAGAGGGCAGTGGGATGGAACTGAATGAACTCCATATCTTTCACTGCGCCTTTGGCACGATATACCATGGCAATACCGTCACCGGTTGCTACCAGCGGATTGGTGGTATTGCGATAAACGGCTTCACAGCCTCCTGTGGCCATAATAGTCACTTTGGATAAGAAAGTATCTACTTCTCCGGTGCTTTCGTTCAGCACATACGCGCCAAAACATTTGATGCCCGGAGTATGACGGGTTACGATGATACCCAAATGGTGTTGAGTAATGATTTCTACTGCATAATGATCGGTAAAAACCGTAATATTGGGGTGGGCTTTTACAGTCTTGATGAGCTTGTCTGTATTTCTGCGCCGGTATTGTCTTTATGGTGCAGGATACGGAACTCGGAATGTCCTCCTTCTTTATGTAAGTCAAACTCTCCGTTTTCTTTCTTGTCAAACTCTACTCCCCATTTTATTAATTCTTGATCTGCGATGGAGCTTCGCGCACAACTTTTTTCCACGGCTGCACGGTCACTAATCCAGTCACCGGCAATCATTGTATCTTCAATGTGCTTTTCGAAATTGTCTACTTTCAGGTTGGTAACAGATGAGATACCTCCCTGAGCAAAATAGGTATTGGCTTCTTCCAGCCCGGCTTTACAAATGAGGCAACCTTGCCTTTGTGAGCCACTTTCAGTGCGAAGCTCATTCCGGCAATTCCGGAGCCGATCACAAGGAAATCGAATTTTCTAACCATGATAATGTGATTTATGGTTGCAAAGGTAAAGAAAACCTTTTTTCATTGTACATTTTAATGCTGTTATTTGCTGCCTTTTTTTGAAAGATACGGTATGATATGTATTTTATTGGTGTTCTTCTTTTTCGTTTAAAATGGATTCGTTTGTTGTTTTATGGTCGTGGGAGTCTTGTTCCGTGATTGTGGGGATGGAAGAAAAACAATCAGCTCTTTTAAAATAATTGAGAACAAATGATTAACTTGCGCCAAAATTTAAAATTATGATGAATCGGACTTTCCATGTAAAGATTTCAGGAACAACTCATTTGTTTCTTATTTTGTTTACTTTGATCATGCTGGTTGCCTTTTGGTACAAAGGGGCGGCACTGATAGGAATGTTTTTCGCTATGATTGTCATTATCAATATAGAGCGTATCATTCATTCCACCTATACACTGACGGCAGACGGAAACTTGGTGATTTATAACGGACGTTTCCAGAAGGAGAAAAACATTCCGCTTTCACGGATTACGGATGTAGAACTGAAACGTCTCTTCGGATTGAAACACCTGAGATTCACCCGATATGTATTGGTGCATTATGACAATGATAAGGTGATAGACCTTCTGCCGGAGAAGCCTGAGGAATTTATGAATGCATTGGTCAGGCGGTTGGAACATAAAAGAAGAGGATGAAGA
>ENA-OQAR01000446-OQAR01000446.1-human-gut-metagenome-genome-assembly--contig:-NODE-446-length-12571-cov-2.152764_pt1 | contig 12571 bp, 27 predicted proteins | sample MGYA00242738_ERZ504533 | MGnify/ENA primary metagenome ERZ504533 (study PRJEB26092, sample SAMD00036276) | human gut metagenome | host: Homo sapiens | study: EMG produced TPA metagenomics assembly of... | reverse complement strand
GATTCCGGACTGCACTACAACAACCTTCTTTCCTTCCAGAACTCCCTCATAAAAAGTCCATGTTTGCTCTTGTAGTGATGGACACATCTTCCATCACTTCTTTCAGTCTTGCAACTTCCTGTTCCATTGCGCCTATAATTCCAACACATTTCATGATCTGTAAGTCCTCTCTTTCAATATAATATCCTGCTGAATTTTCATTTTTCTTCTGTTCAACAGTACTTTTTCTTTTTCTACAACGTTCATTATAACAAATTTTATTTTTTATGGAAACTTTTTTAAGAGATGATATATTGGTAGATATGATACTGCTCTCCGGTACAAAACCATATAGATATTCTCTGTACCGGACGGCAAATAAATACAGGAGGAATTTTTTATGACATATAAAACAAAAGGTGTCTGTGCTCAGGGAATTGAGTTCGAGATCGACGACAATAAGAAAGTACACAATATTAAATTTACAGGTGGATGCTCCGGAAATACACAGGGCGTTGCACATCTTGCAGAAGGAATGGATGCTGATGAAGTGATCAGCCGCCTGGAAGGTATCCGCTGTGGTTTCAAACCAACTTCATGTCCGGATCAGCTTGCAAAGGCAATCCGTCAGGCATTAAACGAAGGCTGATCTGTAAGATCAATCGCCACCCTGCAGAATCTTTTTTCTGCAGGGTGTTTTTTATATTTGTTTCTTCTGTCAGATATCTGTTCTGTCCCATTTATCACACAATGACTGGATATCTCTTGCAAAACGGTCCAGATCTTTGTTTGGGCAGCCTTCATTCTTACGGATAATCGTCATCAGGCGGCGTCCCATAGCCAGAAGCTTCTCATATGCACGGGCGGCTTTGGTCGTTTTGGGTGAAGCAGTGGCTTTCACAATGCGGACACCAACAGCTTCGGTGGATATCATTTGTTCTCCAGAAGATCATATTCTGTTCCGCTGAACGGCGCCGTTGCGTCATATCCCAGCTCTTCTTTCAGTCTCTGGGCAAAAACCTCCGTTACCGTATCATCTCCGTGAGTAACAAAGACATGCTTCGGCTTCGTTTCAAATGCTCTTGCCCAGTTCAGAAGGCCATTTACATCTGCATGACCACTGATTCCGGGCATTCTGCTGATTTCCGCTGCAACCTGCACCGTCTCTCCAAACAGTTTCATCTCTGTGGCCCCTTCCAGAAGTGCCCGGCCAGGGGTTCCTATCGCCTGATATCCAACAAAAAAGAATGGTATTTCTTGGATCCCACAGATTATGTTTCAGATGATGTTTGATACGTCCGGCATCACACATACCGCTGGCAGAAATGATCACCTTGCAGTCTTCATCGAAATTAATCGCTCTGGAATCATCGGTAGTAACGGATGTCTTCAAGCCCGGGAATGACAGTGGATTGATTCCTTTGTTCAAAAGATCCATTGCTTCTTCATCGTAGCAGGTATAGGCATTTTCACTGAAAATCGTAGTTGCCTCATTGGCAAGAGGACTGTCTACATACACAGTAAAGCCATCATGCCCGTGAACAAGCCCCTGTTCTTTGATCTGACGGATAAAATACAGCATTTCCTGCGTACGGCCCACAGCAAAGGATGGAATCACCAGATTACCGCCTCTGTCAAAAGTTTTCTGAATGATTTCCGCAAGCATGACTGGATAATCCGGTCGTTCTCCATGACTTCTGTCTCCATAAGTAGACTCCATCACAACATAATCTGCCTCTTTAATATATACAGGATCCTTGATCAGAGGCTGATTAAGATTTCCGATGTCTCCGGAAAAATACGATTTTCTCTTTTCTTGTCATCTTCGGTAAGCCAGATTTCAATACTGCTTGATCCCAGGAGATGTCCCGCATCCACAAAACGAACCTCGATTCCTTCAGCAGGTTTGATAATTTTATCGTATGGACATCTGACAAAGTTTCGAAGAACACCCATTGCGTCTTCCATCGTATATGCAGGAATAAATTCCGGTTTTCCTTCTCTGCGCCCCTTACGATTTCTCCATTCAGCCTCAAACATCTGGATATGTGCGCTGTCACGGAGCATGATATCACAGAGATTACAGGTTGCTTCTGTGGCGTAGATTGGTCCCTGATAGCCTTTTGCATATAATGCCGGAAGATTACCGGAATGATCCATATGAGCATGTGTCAGGAGCACAAAGTCCAGGTCACCCGGAGCTACCGGTAACTCTTTATTCTCGTAATAATCTGGTCCCTGCTCCATTCCATAATCCACCAGAAACTTCCGCCCTGCTGCTTCCAGATAATAGCAGCTTCCGGTCACTTCGTGTGTTGCACCGATAAATGTTATCTTCATGCACAAGCCCCCTTTTCCGCTCTGCTATATGTTCATAAACGCAATCGACTTACGTTTAAGCAGAAATAATCGACTTTCTGTTTATTAACAGTTTTATTGTATTTATTATACACGAAATGTTTGGATTTTGACAGTCTTTTTGTGAAATATATGGAATTTTAAGAATTTATCTTTAGAAAGATTGTTAGATTTTTCAGAATTTTAAGATTCCCCAGCGAAGGTAATGTAAGTTTACTGGATTTTTTTGGTTTGTTGACATCGCTGGGGATGGGATGAGCTTATGCTATAAAAATTATTTTACCAGGACTCCCTTGGTTACTGTTCTAACTGCTTCTTTACTTCCATCTTTTGCTGCATGGTAGCCACGGACTCTGTAGTAGTAGCCGCTTGGAACGATAACTTCTAAGCTTTTAGTTAAATGAGTAGCATTGTTTGTTGTAAAACTCCAACTTTTATACACTGAATAACTACCATTAACTTTTCTCTCTAAATACAGTTCCAAATACACTGTATCACATGCATGATGGCATTGTGTAATTCCAGAACCCCTACTTTATTACTGGCTAACTTTGAAACCTTGGTAGTTCCATAATTTAAATTCGTCCCTCTAAGCACACTATAAACTGTATCTTCGGAAGAATCTAAATCTGTTTCCAGATCTGTTGCTTCTGTAATGTCTGATGTATCAGATGCCCAAACAGCACTAATATTTGTGCAACATAAAATTCCTACAAGCATAAATAATGTAATAAATTTAATGATCTTTCTTTCCATTTTTCCTCCTTCCAAACTCACATTCCTATCTTTAATACGATTTTTTCACTGCGTTTTCTCTCAAAATCTCATATTTTCAATCAATTTTTCAAATTCATTTTCTGGCATTTTCCCGCTGACTTGATAGTATACTTCTTCATATTTCCAATATGCTACATAGTTTTTTTCTTTATCCGCCTTATCTCTTACCGCTAATAAAGTAATTGTAATATTTTCATCATCAAATACTATTTTTTTTATTTGCTTACCATCTAACCCAATCGCAATACTATTTTGATTATCAATATTCTGATCCATATATAATGTTATTACTTTATCATCATGCTGATATTCCATAAATGCAAATTTTTTGCATTTTATCAACCTCATAATCTAAATACTTAAATTTCTGCGGTCGATACATGAAATACGGAACTTTTTATTCCCAATTTTTCAGTTATATCTGATATAGCATCATCTTCACACATATCCACCGAATCATTTCTGACGTCATTATCAACACTAATCTTCGTATCATTCCCCGTCCAAACCTTCACCGAATCAATAAAATAACTCCTGTTAGCCTGGCTGGTCATGCTTGCGGCGAATACGCCTGCTGCACACACGAGCACCGCCGCTGCCACCTTTGCTGCTTTATGCCTTTTTTTCTCAGGGAGGTAGACAATTTTTTACTTTTTCAGGTTCATCTTCTTCATAAACGCCATCTGCTTTCAGTCGGTCCACAAGTTTTTTTTGTAGGCAGCTTTTGCCTCTTCTTCCGTTTCTCCATCATCAGGAAGAACTCCGTTCGGAAACAGAACTTCCTCCATCTCGTCTATTTCTTTTTCGTATTCTTCTGCCAACCATTTTTTCAGTTCATCATCCCTGAAATCTTCCATTATTTTTCTCCTGTAATCCTATCTTTCCTTGACAATTCCTCCGTTAGAGTTCATATTTAATGATAGTATATGACTATTCAGGAGGAATCCAAATGAAACACATCGTACTTACCGGCGGTGGTACTGCCGGCCATGTAACTCCAAATATTGCCCTGATCCCAAGACTTAAGGAGCTGGGTTATACAATTTCCTATATCGGTTCCTATGAAGGAATCGAAAAAATAATATCGAAGAACTTGGAATCCCTTATTATGGAATTTCATCTGGAAACTGAGACGCTACTTCGATCTAAAAAAACTTTTTCTGACCCGTTTCGTGTCCTGAAAGGCTTCAGCCAGGCCAGAAAAATTCTGAAAGATCTGAAACCGGACGTGTTTTTTCCAAAGGCGGATTCGTTACAGTTCCTGTTGTAATTGCGGCAAAACGCCTGAAAATCCCAGCACTTATCCATGAATCAGATATGACTCCCGGACTCGCCAATAAACTCTGTCTCTCATCTGCATCAAAAATATGCTGTAACTTCCCGGAAACTGTCAATAATCTTCCTGCTGACAAAGCAGTTCTTACCGGAACTCCGATCCGTCAGGAACTTCTTTCCGGAAATGCGGACGTGGTCGTAAATTCTGTGGTTTCACTGCTGACAAGCCAGTAATTATGGTTATTGGCGCAGTCTCGGCGCAGCTTCTGTAAACGACAATGTCCGTAAGATTCTTCCGGAACTTCTGAAAGATTTCCAGGTTGTTCATCTTTGCGGAAAAGGTAAAACCGATGAAAGTCTTAAAGGTACCACCGGGTATGTCCAGTATGAATATATCCAGGATGAACTTCCGGATCTGTTCGCTATGGCTGATGTTGTGATTTCACGTGCAGGTGCCAATGCAATCTGCGAAATCCGCGAGCTGCATAAACCTAATCTTCTGATTCCACTTTCCGCAAAAGCAAGTCGTGGTGATCAGATTCTCAATGCACGTTCTTTTTGAACGCCAGGGATTCAGCATGGTTCTGGAGGAAGAAGAAATCACAGAAACAAAACTTCTGGACACCATCCACCAGCTTTATACTGACCGTCAGAAATATACAGAAGCCATGGCTGGAAACGGTCGTGTAGATTCTATCAGCAAGATCACAGAGCTTATTGAAGAATGCGCCCGTTCCTGATCATTCACTTTCTGTAAAAAACTCTGCCATTTCCAGGAAATGGCAGGGTTTCTTTTTTATTCGTAAACTTTACGAAACTCTTCTTTCAGCCAGCGCTTTGCCTTATATATCCTGTTATTCACACCACTCTTTGTCAATCCAAACTCTTCTGCAACTATCTCAACTGGAATATCCAGATATTTGACCTGAATCAGGATTTCATAATTAAGAGGCTGTTCTTCACGAAATCTTTCCAACACCATGTACATAATTCTTTCTTCTCTTTACGCAGAATTACTTCTTCCGCATCAACAGATCTCCGAACTTCCAGAATTTCCGAAATATCTTCTGTACAGACAAACTCATGTCTGGAACTGGACTTCTTTTTATAATCCATTGCTTTATTCACGGAAGATCTGCGTATCAGGGAATACATCATTTTTTCATTGTCAACATTCAGTCCTTTTCTCATGTTGTACATTTTATAAAGTACATCCTGGCTGACATCGTCTGCCATATTCCAGTCGTGCAGGATTCCGTATGCGTATGCTTTGGATATTTTTCGATATTTAAGGTAAAACTCTTCGTATGTCTGATTTTTCATTTTTTCTCTTTAGTAGGTATTTATCAGTCTCTGACCTTTTTCAGAATTTCATCTCTCACCTCATCGCTGAGCTCTCCGGCTTTCCAGGTCAGTCCAACTTCATCACCTTTATATCTCGGAATCAGATGCATATGAAAATGAAATACAGTCTGTCCTGCAATCTCTCCATTATTCTGGACAATATTAAATCCATCACAGTTTAATGCATCTGTCAGCTTTCCAGCCATTTTTTTGCGAGGATCATTGCCTTTCCTGCTGTCTCATCTGGAAGCTCATAAATATTAGCTGCATGTTTTTTCGGTAAGATCAGAGAATGACCTTTACTTGCCGGACCCAGATCAAGAATTACACGAAAATCCTCATCCTCATAAAGTGTTGCTGCTGGAATTTCTCCATTTGCAATTTTACAAAATATACAATCTCCCATTGTTTTATCCTCCTAGCTTAAATAGTTGTTATTCTTATTTTGTCGTATTTTCTCGATTTTTTCAATACTGTTCTTGTTGATATTTGGAATTTCTGATGTTAATATTTTTTTTGAGGTGATAACATGTGCAACGACGACACAGTTAATGAATTAAAAAAAAGATTTTCATTACACACTTTCTAAATTTTCTCATGAAATCCGTAATCCGCTGACTCTGATCAACAGCGGACTTCAGATGATCGCATCCGCCCATCCAGAAGTTGAGGATTATGAACACTGGATGATGTTATGGATAATCTCAGTTATGTGCGGGAACTTCTTGATGAACTTTCTGCATTTAATAACGCAGGACGGGTCAAACCCGAAGCAACCGATACCGGTATGTATCTGAAAACAGTTCTTTCTTCTGTCAAACCTACTCTGGACTATCTGGATATCGTCTTGTGACAGACATTCCCAATGATCTTCCGACACTGATGCTAGACAGAATCCAAATCCGGCAGATGCTTCTGAACCTTCTTAAGAATGCCTGGGAAGCAGTTCCTGTTCCCGGCGGACAGATCTCTGTGACAGCTTTTACTGAAAAATCTGGTATTTGTATCAATATTCAGGATAATGGATGTGGAATTTCCAAAGAACAGCTTGCAAGTATCTTCCAGCCGTTTTTTACAACAAAAGAAAACGGCACCGGTCTGGGGCTTGCTATTTCCAGACAGGTAGCTGAAGCGCACCATGGCAGTATTTCCATAGAAAGTACCCCTGGTCAGGGAACCGTTTTCCATATTTTTCTTGGATGATAGAATATCACTGCAGTCAGAAAACCGCACAGCAAACCGCCAATATGAGCTATATTATCAACACCTTCACTTGCAAAACCAAAATACAGAGAAAACGCAGCCATGATCAGCATTTGTCTTATGGTCAGATCTGAAACTTTTCCTCTGTGACGGATTATCACATAGATCATTCCTCCCATAACTGCAAATACCGCACCAGATGCTCCTGCGGATAATGTGTATTTTTCTGTCTGCATATCAAAAAAACAAAAGAGAGCAGATTTCCTCCAAGACCTCCAAGAATATAAATCAGAATAAATTTTTATTTTTCCAACAACCGGTTCCAGCCGTTGTCCGAGAACAAACAGTACCAACATATTATTGATCAGATGGGGAGCTCCGAAATGCAGGAACATGCTGGTAAACATACGATACCACTGTCCCTGTTCAAAGATCAGAGGTGCATAAACCGCACCACATTCCAGCATATGCTGTCCATTCTCAGAGCCACCGGTAATCTCTACAATGAGAAAAATTAATGCATTTAACAGAATCAGCAATATCGTCACAGGTTCTTTTTTTTATTTCTTCCACTTAAGTCCTCTTTTCTGTAACATCTCCGGAAAATCATTTCCAGTTTGTGGTCAGTTTATTGGACTATTTTATCAGATTTTCATTATATAAACAACCTGCGGTCTTCTATATAATACGACATAAACCCTGTTTTTTTCGCTTTGTTATCTCAAAAAAATATAGCGGGCCTGTGCAAAATCTACTTCATCCTCATCTTTCAATAGATGTTCTTCTCCAGCTTTCAACATCTGCCCATTAACAGATGTTCCATTTCTGGAATTCAGATCTGTCAGATAATATTCTCCGTCTCTTTTTCTGATCTTGGCATGAATCCGGCTGACCGTAGGCATATTGATCACAGCGTCTGATGCTGTCTCCAGTTTTTCCGATCACAACAATCTCCTGTTCAAGATATATCGTTGCCAGTTCTCCCGGTTCACGGCTTACCAGTGTGGCCGGACCCTTCACCAAGCCTGACGTAAGAACCATGGTTTCTCCGAATCCCTCTTCTGCCTCTCTTATCATTTCCTGTTTTTCTCCGTGTTTTCTTTGATGTTTTTTCCATTTTCTCTTCCCATTCCGTTTCTATTCCTTCCTCTATATCCGTATCCATATTCTTTTTCTTCTGAATATGCAGAATCTTTTTTTCACAGATTTTTTCTTTTCTGATATTTTCACCGGAAGATCCTGTTCTTTCCTGGAAAATCTTTTTATCAGCCAGAAAGATAACATCCCCAGGATCATTATTCCCAGAACTCCACACAGAAAAATTTCAGTGCTTACCCTGGGCAGGTATCCTGTTGCCATTCCCATGGCAGCTCCCAGCAGAACCAGAACAGCTGCCGCAAATCCCGCTGCTTTTTTCCCTATATCTGTTTTCTTTTCTGCATCCTCTTTCGACTTTTTCTTTTTTCTCTTTCCTGCCTTTTTTGATTTTTCTGTTTCTGCTTCAGAGTCCCGTTCCCAGTTTTCCATATCCCACAATTCTTTTCTGTTCTTTCTCCGATGTTACTTTCTTCTGTACTGATACAGTTGCCTGTTTTTTTTCATATGCTTCAAAATCTTCCTGATTTCCATTGCTTACTTTATACAATTCTTCCTTGATATATTCCAGATGAAAGCTGTCCTCCAGTGCCCTTCTGTATACACTGTACCCCAGCATAACTGCCTTTTCCATCCTCATGATCCAGTTTTTGGAAGAAGATATTCTGCAAGATTCTGAAACTGCTCCTGTATCTCTCCATGAAATCCGGGCATATAGCAAAAGCGAACATTGTTCTTTTCCGCATCCAGATAAATATATTCCGGCTCCAGGATCAGCTGACAGGGATTCAGAAGATATTCCGACATCGCTTCCATCACCTGAATAAAACCGCCAAGAATTACCTGAAGTTCTTCCATTCCGATTTTTCTGTTTTCGAAAAGTGCAGTCATCGAATGTCTGGAAGTCACATCATAATACACCATAAATTTTCCATCGATTCCCTGAATACGGCATTGCAGAAGATCAGGTACCACATTTGCCACAATCATCCTCACCTGATAAGAATCCGTATTAATCGTATCTTCTCCTGTCAGTATCAGATAATTATGATTCATATCTCTTTTATATTCTGATCTCATTTTAATTTTTCACCTCTTTCAGCGCATCTGCCGCTCCCTTTATCCTGCGTATCCATCCTACAGGACGTAACGGTTTCGCTGTTCCGCTGACTGTAATATTCCATTTTTGTCCGAGAAACCCTGCCGGTATCTCCATACGATAAGTTACCTGCACATTTTTTCCCGCATTTGTCTGCATACTCAGGTTTTCCCCTCCAGGCAGTCCCTGGCTTCCAAGCATCCGTCCCTGAATATCCGCTGTCTCATATATATTTGCTTCTTTTTTTATATCCTTCCATACTGCCACTTACTGCCGCCTCATATGCAGCTGCTGTCAACCACGCCCTATTATGTACAAAAAAATCCAGATACAACATACTCATAATAACCGTGAGCAATAACGGCATCAGCAGTGCCGCTTCCAACGTAAAACTTCCTTTTTCAGTTTTTCACAAAAATACACCTCCAAGATATCCTGCAAGCAAAAATGGTACAAACGGTATTTCAATATCCCTCTGTTTTTTTAACACGAGAAGCTGAATTCCGGAATATATCCCACACAGCAAAAGCGCAGCAAAAAGTATTCCGATCAGCTCTCCTGCTGTCATCACAGACCCCATTGCTATTATAAGGAGACCGTCTCCTGCTCCGATCTCTCCTCCTGTGAGCGCAGATATTATTGCGGCAAATATCCCGATTCCCATTGAAATCAGCCCATCCGGCCACAAACTTCCTTCTGTTATCCTCCACAATATACCTCCCACCAGGAACAGACAAAACACCGGAAAACAAATCTCTTTTTTCCGGATATCTGTCCATGTATTAATTCCAAGAAATGCCATCATACATATTTCGCCTCTGCTCATAGCTTCTCCTCTCATCCACAACGTCCACACGCATTCATTTCTCCGGATACTTCCGATTCTTTCACCATACGGACAGATCGTTTCAATGCACTGCAGCTTTCTCTGTTATGAAAACGATTGCTCTTTTTGTGATATATACAACACCTGCGGGTTCCTGACCACGCTGCACAGTTCACATGCCTGATACTTTTCGCCGTATGTATTTTTCATATTTTTCACAGCTGATCCTGATACCTGCTGTACCGACAGATTCAGATAGCTACATCCCAGTTTTCTGTGATATACAGTTCCTGACTCTGTGACATATACCATTGGCTGATTTTCTGCCGCCGTGTTTTCTTCTTCATATTTCACACCTGTCCACGCATGAACTTTTACTGTATTGTGGAAACAGACCCTTGGTAACGGCAGTAAACCGCCTACAGGCTGGCAGGAATATACATCTGGCAATACGATATTCTCCGCTCCGGAATTACCGGCTCCATATGCATACATTCCCGCCTCCTTGGCCTTCTGGCACAATTCTGTCAGATGCTCTGTCTGCACTTTATAAATATCCATAAACGAGATCAAAGTGATCACACCAAACAAAAATATCGGAAGAACCAGAGCAGCTTCCACGGTAAGACTTGCCCTTTTCAAAAAGGTGCACAGGGATGCCTTTCCAGAAAGTGGTTTCCTGCTCATCGGGGAAAGCAGAAAAAACCTTCTCGGAGACGCCTTTCTCTTTTCTGATCCAGTCTGTTTATCTGATTTTTATCTTCTTTTTCTTTCTGAAAAAGCATCCCTGTACACCTCTCTTTCTATTCATATGCATACTGTCGTGTGACTGTAAATGTTTTCTTGTTATTTGCTTTTACATCTGCAGAAGCTTCCAGGGCAACAATACAGTGATCCATCCGAAATCCCGGTCTTTTCCCTTTTTCGTCGGATCGAACATTCAATCATATCCATTCCTCTTATCACCTTTTCCTGCTTTCCCTTGGCAATAAGAAGCACACGCAGATAATCTTCATAGGACATTCCCCCTTTAGAGTCTTTCCTCGATGTGTCCAGATGATCCAGAATGTGAGACAGGTTGCTTAATGACAACTGCCAGTCTGACGCATTTTTTACAAGGGGAATCTTCCCTCCTGCAAAAAAGTTCTCTCACATCCAGTACGCTCTCCGCAAAAGCCCAGCATACGAGCAATGCCGCTTCGATCACTGCAGCTGCCGGCGGAACCAGAAAGCTGGATGCGATCGCCAGTGACAATGTCTCCAGCTGAATTCGTTTTCCTCCATCAGCTAATAGATGTGCCATATTAACGCCCTGCCGGATCAGGAGAAGTTTTGCAGCTACAGATTTGAGATTTTCTCTGTCACTGTTTTTTCCACCAAGAATATATTCCACCTGATAATTCAGCCCTGATGCAGCCGGCTTTCGGTAATTTCCCAGTTTTTTCAGTAGATACTGTCCGAAAAGAATTCCCGAAGTGTACGAATTATCGGTCTGTATGCCGGAATCCATCAGCATTCCTGTTTGAAGCGTTCTTCCAGATGTCAGTGTTCTTTTGTCCGTAACAGCATCTGAAATCCCACGTTCTGTCGGAACTACCAGATCGATCAGTCCCATTTTTCGTACTCTTCGAATCACAGGAATAGGATTTTCCACATCTTTGTTTACACCACCGGTAAAATCTTCACTGCTTCCTCCATCTCCAAAATCGCCCGAATCTTTCTGATTTTCCTGGTTCTTTTCGGCTTCTTCACTTTTCTGTGCAGCATCCGAAATCTCTGAGTCATAAGAATTCATTGTATCTTCATTTTCCGCCTGCTCTCCTTTTCGTTCTGCTGCTTCTGTTTTCTCTTCCTGGTCCTGTAATTTTCCAAGAAGGATCTGTACCCCCTGACTTCCCAGTGTTTCACGCATATATCTGACCGCCTGCCCAAAAAACACTTCGCCGTTTCCATCAGTCAGCATACGATATCCGTTAAAGCCACCCTGCAGAAGTTCCAGTTTCTGGCTGTTCTGTTTTAACACAGGCTTCATATAGGACTGAAAATTCTCATATACGGATGCCATATCCGGTTCCTCTTTCCCGCCTGCATATAATGCAAACAGGTCATAATCCTCCAGAAGTGTCCGGTCATACTGTCCGAACAGAGAATACAGACCGATATCCATACTGTTCAGGATCTGCGTTCTGGCAGCTGACATGCGTACTGATTCAATACTTGCGCTTACAAGAGACAGGATCAGACTTAAGATCAGTGCCAGAAAAATCGTGATACTGCCCTTTTTCACTGTTTTCACCAAGAGGGTACTCTCCTTTCCAAACGTCAGGATATTCTACCGTTTTTTCTTATTCTCAGATTGCATTACTTTGTTTTGTGATTTTTGCAAGAATTTTTTGACAAGAGCGGTAAGCTGTTCCTTAAAGATGACGACCAGACTGATCAGAACCACCAGAATCAGGATAATTTCCACAACTCCTACCGCATCTTCTTCTATCGCAAAATTCTTTCACACATCTCCATATATTTTTTCATTTGTCACCTCGCATTTCTGTTGCCCTGTGCTTTTTTTATCCTCCATAAAAGGAAAGACCCGCAGGCAGCATAATTACTGCCAT
>ENA-OQAR01000445-OQAR01000445.1-human-gut-metagenome-genome-assembly--contig:-NODE-445-length-12572-cov-4.301004_pt1 | contig 12572 bp, 20 predicted proteins | sample MGYA00242738_ERZ504533 | MGnify/ENA primary metagenome ERZ504533 (study PRJEB26092, sample SAMD00036276) | human gut metagenome | host: Homo sapiens | study: EMG produced TPA metagenomics assembly of... | reverse complement strand
AAAGAACTCCCCCCAATGAGGGGGGGGGAAGGAATCTTTAAGCAACCTTTGTATTTTTCTCTTCTTCAACTTCTTCCACATCTAGCCTTATATTTAGATGCTGGGCTATGAATTTACTACCTTTAATAGCATCTGCCAATACAGTAAATAAAAAATTTAGGTTCTTCTTTTATTGCTTTGCACCATGATTTTAAATAAGCCGCATTTTCTTCTCTGACGGTTACAGAAATACCCAAATATACACCAGACAAAGCCGATATTAATTCTGCTACAAGTTCTTCACGCCCATAATTGAATTTATCATTTTCATAAAATCCTTTTCGATTTAGTCTATTTTTAACACCTGTACTATGTCCCATTTCATGTAATTCTGTACCATAAAAACTTTCTCCGTCCTTAAATTGGCTCTTTAAAGGTAAAGTAATGCTATCATTTGATATTGAATAAAACGCACTATCACTAGAAACCGTTTGAATAGGACATACCCAATTTTGCTTCTTATTCATTTCATCAAGTATTGGATTTACATACATTTCTTTCTCTTCTTGTGGCTGTTCCTCTCCTGAAAATTTAGCCTTTAATATATCCCATCTATTGGGATATTTTTCCGCAAAGTTTGTTTGGTCTAAATTAAAAAACTTGGAAATATTTTGTATAAGCTGCTAAACGGTATTCTTTTTGTTCTTCTTCTGATAATTTGTTATATTCATCATATGAAATTTTTTTCATTTGTCTGACGATGATAAGCACAAAATAATGTATAATAAACAGGAAAAGCAACAGCACCTTTTAGAACATTAATACCTTCGTTTCGTGCTTGATTGAATGTCAAAAAAACAGGAGTTTGATAATTATATTTTTCACACAAAAATAAAAGTAAAAAAGCGTTTCCACCACTATAAGTACGACCTGTTAAATTTTGTGGTAAAAAGTTCTGTTTAGAGTTGACTTTAGAGAACCAAGGTTTTTGCCAATTCATAGACAAACTTTCAATTTTTTCAACCATAAGGTTTACAAACTTCTCTGCATTTTTATCAAAAGTAGATTTCATAATTTTGTTTGCTGTTCTTTATACTGGCAGCCAAACCAGCTTTAAAAGTTTATTTATCTCTTTATTTTCAATACTCAAAGATAGTAATTTTCTATAAATGTCGCAAATAATAAGACAATTATTTTTGTTAAAAATGGTTTATAATTGGCTGATTTTTAACGTATTATCTTTTCCCTAAAGTTTTATATATTTGGGGTGAGAGATAAGGTTTTATAAACGGAATATTCCCTTTAGGGAACATGAAGTCTATAAAACAATAATCCAATGCCTTGCTTTTGTTAGGTGCTTCATAGAAGCGGTGAAAAAAGCAAAGCATTGGATATACCTTAGAAGGGTGGGTGGGAAAATGCGTTAGGGATTGCAGCGGAAAGCCCACAGCGTAGCGAGGACTTGCAGCGAAAAGCCCGACCTGAAAGGTAACGCCCTATTTATTTCTTCTATTCATCAATCTTACTTTTTCATAACGTAAATACCTATACAAAGTAGCCTTACTTCCAATGTGTAAAATTCTACATATTTCATCTATAGAATAATCCCGATTTTCATATAAACGCTTTGCTGCTATAGCTTTTCTCTTTGCATCTTCCGATAACCCTATAGGTCGTCCCGTAAGTTTCCCTCGTTCTTTTGCAGCTTGTAATCCAGCCCTAGTTCGTTCTACTATTATTTCACGTTCATATTCAGCCAATGAAGCAAAAATTCCAAATTGACATCTTCCTAGAGCACTATTAGTATCAATACCATCAACTATGCTTTTGAATGCAACTTTTCTTTTCTGCAAACAATCAACTATATAAACTAAATCTTTCAAAGAACGCCCTAATCTATCTAGCTTCCAGATAACAAAAGTATCACCTTCTCGCAAATATGCAAGGGCTTTATCTAATTCGGGTCTATCCTTTACTCCTGATACTTTTTCCTCAAATATAAGTTTGCATCCGGCTTCTTTTAAAGCATCTAGCTGCAAATCTAAATTCTGTTCCCTCGTTGAAACACGAGCGTAGCCTATTATCTCCATTTTATTTAAATCCAAGTTTCATAAATTCAACTATTCGCGAAACTATTTTAAACTAGGGCTTTTTCCCCTGTTATTACCTCTAGTAGTATTATAAATCAAAAGTACAGAAAAAGGGTCGATTAATGAAACTTTTAAAATTAAGAATATGAGTTATTCACAATTTATCATGGCTGTATTTGCCATTTATGTAGTTTACTACGCTGCAAACATTCTGTATGATGCTTTCCTAAAGCAAAGCAAAGTCAATACAGGTGAAGAAGAAGAAATTATTTCAATAGGAGAGGAAGAAGAAATAACCTCACAACGTTGTAGATGAAGATTTTGAAACAGGCTCATACGAAAAAAGAGGAAGAAAAAAATGAATCTGAACAAAATTATGTATCTGTAAATGAATCTGTTGAAATGGAAGTTGAAACACAAGGTATTCCAATGGAACAACTTCTTGCTAAAGGGAAAAGTATGTTTTCACACGTAAATTTTAACAAATAAACAACTAATTTTTATCCAAATGAAAAAGTTTTTTCAAAAAATTGCTCAAAGAGCATTCGCTTTAGCCATTAGCATAATGGTAGTAACTAACACTTTTGCACAAGGTGCTGCGGGAATTGATGCAGCTAGTTCTGAACTTGCAACCTACATGGACCCCCTAGGAAACATGATGATGATACTAGGAGGTCTAGTAGGATTAGTTGGAGCAGTGCGAGTTTATTTAAAATGGAACTCTGGTGACCAAGATGTACAAAAGGCTGTTATGGGCTGGATGGGGTCATGTATCTTTCTGGTTGTATCAGGTGTTGTCGTAAAAGCATTCTTCGGAATCTAATATGTCGAAAGAGTATCCAAGTTACAATGTATATAAGGGGCTACAAAAGCCCCTTATTTTCAAAGGATTTAAAGGCAAGTTCATATATATCGGTGGAGCTTGTATTATTAGTGCTTTACTTTTATGTGCTATTGTTTCTACTCTGGCTTCTTTTATGTGGGGAGGTATAACTCTTGTAATAGTTATGTTTGGAGGGTTAGGAATAACATCGCAATTACAAAGAAAAGGGCTTCACAGGAAAGATAAACGAAAAGGCATATATATAGTATCACGCACTTTTATAAGAGATAGAAAAAAATAAAGCTTATGAAAAAGAAAAGTGAATTTGAAGCTCCTTATATTGGTATTGAAACAATAGACAATACTCCTATATTTTATAACCGAAGGGGCGACTATTCTGTTATCATTAAATGTGAAAATCCTATAATACAGTATTCAGCAGATATGGATGCTTACTATGATTTTCACCACTTATTTACTAATATCCTCAAAGTATTAGGAACCGGATATACAATACAAAAACAGGATATTCTATGTAAAAAATCATTTTTACCACCCCAGAATAGGAAGAACGACTATTTATCAAATCGTTATTTTGAACATTTTAAAGGACGAATATATACTGATATTTCTACTTATCTTGTTATTACAGGAGAAGTAGAAAGGTCTAAATTCTTTTCTTTTGACCCTCGAAGGTTTGATACTTTTATTAGAAACATCACAAAAGTATTAGGACTATTCGCTAATAGAGGAATAAGAGCTAAACTATTAAATGAAAATGAAATAGAAATATATATAAAAAGATTTCTATCTATCAATTTCAATCAGCAAACAGTAAGCCTAAAAAATATCAAAGCAAGAGAAGAAAATCTTATAATTGGAGAAAAAAACGTACAGTGCATTTCTCTTGTAGATATTGACGAAGTTAATTTTCCTTCTATTATAAAACCATATAAAGAGGTCAATATTGGGCTAAGATTTCCTGTTGACTTACTCTCTTTTTTGCATGATACACCAAGTATAGACACAATTATCTATAATCAAGTAATAAATATTCCAGACCAACGAAACGAAGCAAACAAATTAGAAGGCAAAAAGAAAAAACATAAAGGAATGCCTGACCCTGCAAATGATTTATGTGTAGAAGACATAGAACGAGTGCAGTCGGATATTGCCAGAGAAGGGCAAATGCTTGTATATGCACATTATAATATCATTCTTGCTGGTCTTGATGATATTAGTAAGGCTATCAACTATGTTGAAACATCTCTTTTTGATTGTGGCATTATTATTAATAAACAATGCTTCAACCAATTAGAATTATTCGAATGTGCACTGCCAGGAAACGCAATCAACCTAAACAGTTATGACAAATTTCTAACAACTTCCGATGCTGCAATTTGTCTTTTGTTCAAGGAAAAATTACAAGTAACAGAAAACAGCCCTTTTCTTACTTATTTTACTGACAGACAAGGATTGCCTGTTGGAATAGATATGTCCGGGAAAGAAGGTGAGAAAAAATATACAAATAACTCCAACTTCTTTGTTTTAGGTCCAAGTGGTTCTGGTAAGTCTTTCTATGTCAACTCCAAAGTAAGACAATGGGTTTTAGATAACACTGATATTGTATTGGTAGATACAGGGCATAGTTATTCAGGAATGTGCGAATACTATCATGGCAAATACATTACTTATTCTGAAAGCAAGCCTATATCTATGAATCCTTTCCGAATTACTGAAGAAGAGTATAATGTAGAAAAGAAAAACTTTCTTAAATCATTAATTTTCCTGATATGGAAAGGTGCAAATGGTGAGGTCAAAAAGCAAGAAGAAGAAATTATGGATATTACCATAGAAAAATACTATTCTTTCTACTTTCATCCCTTTAATGGTTATTCAGATGCGGAAAAAGAAGCCATACGTGAAAATTTACTACTCGAATTTCAAGTCAATGAAGAAGAATTTGAAAACGAAAGGGAAAAAGAAGAACGCAAGATACTTTCTGAGAAAATAGAGAAATTACAGCAACTGGTAGAAAAAGGAGAAGGCGGAGAAAAACCAACGCAGAAAAAGCGATACAAAACATTCTCATTGAAAAAGGTTTTACACGCCAAGAGCTTGATAATCCTGAAACCAGATTACTTTCTGTCATAGAAAGACGTATCCAAAAGAAAGAAGATATGCTGAAAGAAATAAAAAGTTGAAAGTTTATCTTTTAACTCATTCTATGAATTTTCTCTACGCATTATACCTATCATTTGCAAAGAGAACAAGATTGATTTTGACATTACTAACTATAAGTTCTTATTAAAGAAATTTTATAAAGGAGGACAGTTAGAAAAAACCCTCAATGAAGATTTTGATACTTCCCTCTTTGAAGAACCCTTTATAGTTTTTGAAATTGATGCTATTAAAGATGACCCTGAACTATTCCCAATAGTAACCTTAATTATTATGGATGTTTTTATCCAAAAATGAGATTAAAAAAGAACAGAAAGGCATTAATAATTGAAGAAGCATGGAAAGCCATAGCTAGCCCCATGATGGCTGGCTATATACTCTATTTGTATAAAACGGTACGTAAATTTTGGGGTATGGCAATGGTTGTTACTCAAGAACTAGAAGACATAATTAGTAATCCTGTAGTCAAAAACTCTATAATCAGCAACTCCGATATTATATGCCTATTAGACCAAAGTAAATTTATAGACAAATATCAAGAAATAGCAAATCTTTTATCCCTAACGGAAGTAAATCAAAAGCAAATATTTACCATAAATCAACTTCCCAATAAAGAAAACCGTAATCGGTTTAATGAAGTATTTATAAAAAGAGGAAATTATGGAAATGTATTTGGAGTAGAGGTTTCTCTACACGAATATTTCACATTTACTACAGAACGAATTGAAAAAGATGCTGTTGGATATTATCATATCATTTATGGTAGTTTCCAAACAGGATTGGATAATTTTATAATAGACCTAAAATCTTCCAAATTAAAAAAATACGGATTGGGTTTTACAAGTCAATAAGGTACTAGGGTATCACTCCGATGAAGGAAGCCTAAAAGATATACTTAACATCATAGGAGAACAACCATTATATAAGTATATCCTAGATAAATACAAAAGGATTACAAACCGTTAAAGATAATATCATGAAGAAAATCCTATTTATTTTAGTGGTAGCATCTACTTTAACCCAAGTTGCATATTCGCAAAAGGCAGTCTTGGATATAACCTGTATGGAAACACTTATAGCTAATCATAAGGTGCAACATACTTCTTTCTCTAAAGTGAAAGAGAATGAAGCTCAAATAAGCCTTATACAAAAGCAAATCAGTGAAAAAATGGTTCAGATTGAATTTTTCCAAAGCAAATTTTATAATAGCCTAAAATCTGTAGAAGCCATCATAAAAACAGGAAAAGATATTATCTACTGTACTGATATTGCAGCAGATATTGGTAAATATCAAAAACAAATGGTTGAACTTGCTGTAGGTGACCCGGCTTTATTATTGGTGTCAGCAAAAACAGAGCTAGAATTAGTTAATCGTACTGCGGATTTGACACAATACATTTATCAGGTCGCTATTGTCGGGACAGATGTAAACCTTATGGACAATAAGCAAAGAATAGACTTGCTTAAGTATGTTATTAATGAACTAAGAAACATGAGAGGTATAGCATACGCTGTATGCCGACAGATGAAAACAGCAAAAAGAAATGGAGTATTACAAACATTAGCTCCGGGAGTGTTTAAATACAAAGATAATCGTTCAAAATTAGTTGATGATTTATTACAGAATTATAAAGTAAAACCTAAAAGATAATATGAAAAGAGTGCTTTTTATTTTTTTCCCTAATGTTGATTATTGGTACTTCTAATGTCTATTCCCAAATGCCTGTAAGGGATAAAGGGAAATGGAGCGTACTTAATAATATGGAATTTATGGATAGAGTACGACTACAACCAGAATGGTATCATTACTGGATATGGTATAAAAAGGTTTTGGGTATTAAAATTCCTTTGCCGGGCTTAGGGTTACACGACAAATACGGAAAGGAAGATAGACGTAATTTCCAGTTACAAGAAATTCCCATGATGGCAGCCGTAGAGTACAATAAATCAGAAACAGAAAAAGAAGGGTATAATGTCGATACCATATATAGACAGGAACTCTTCAAATTGGAGATAAAGAAATTGATTATCAATATACTTTAACTAAAAAATCGCAGAAAATGATATTCTTAATGATATAAATAAAAATTGTCGAATATTCTTCTAATGGCGGTAATAAAAGAAACACGTTGAAGTTATAAACTGATGAAGTTTACTAGAATCAAAAAAGAACATAGATATAATCCATGATTCACATATGAGTAACTCTAAAAAAGAGAGAAGCCTATTTAGGTTTTGATAAAGAACTAATAGAAGTTCTTTCATTAATAACAAGATTGAATAATATAAAATAAAAACAATAATGAGCCATGAATGAGTTAATAGATAAATTCTTATTTGAATTATTTGATGGACTAAGAGATAAAAACAACTGTTCTATTCGGAGAATTTATTGCGGATGCACAAGCATTGGCAGCAATCTTTATGTTATTATATTTTGGAGTAGAAAGCTTCAAAATGATGAGTGGAGATAAAAAATTAGAGATTATCCCGTTATTGCGCCCATTCGCACTGGGATTGGTTCTTATGTTCTGGATTCCCTTTATTAATCTAATCAGTTATCCCGGAGAGTTATTAACAGCACGAAGCAAGGCTATGTTTACGAATCAGATAGAAGAAGTAGAATTACTTTCTCGTAATAGATATGCACTCATTGATAGCGTAGCTGTAGAGTTATTACATACTTCATTAGAAGTTGAAAGAGCCGAAAATGAAGTTAAGGATAAGAAATGGTATGATTTTAGTATAGACTTCTCAGCTATTGGAGACAAGATAGCTGGATTATATGTATATGTAGTCGCTAAGGTTAAAATGATAATGTTTAATATCATTGAATTTATTGTCGTTACTTTTTGGCAAGTATGTACCTATTTTGTCTTTTTCCTACAAATCATATTCACAGGAATATTAGTTATTCTTGGTCCACTAGCTTTTGCATTCTCTGTTTTACCTGCATTTCGGGATGCTTATATACAATGGATAGCTCGTTTTGTCAGTGTTAGTTTATATTCATGTATTGCATATATAGTACTATCAATTTCTTTAGTAGTAATGCAATATGGGATAGAAAGAGAAATTGAAATTTTAGAATATGCGCTTAGAAATGAAGCTGCATTTGTCATGTATGTCGGAATGACCTCTGGAGGTGTCAATAGCTTCCTTCTTACAGCATTACTTGGAGCATTTGCCATGCTTACAATACCTTTTGTTTCTACATGGATTGTAAGTACAACTGGAGTAGGGCAAGCAGTAGGAGGCATGGTTGGAGGAGCAGCCATCGCAACCAAAGCTGTAGCAGCTCCGGCTACAGGTGGAGCCAGTGCAGCTATGTAAAAAGATTCATTAAATTTTAAATTCACATAATCATGATTATTAAAAACTTAGAAAATAAAATCAAATTAGCCGGAATTTTATCCATTGGCTGTTTTGCAACTAGTATAGTTATTTCAGGTATGGTACTAGCCTTTTGTTTCTCTTTAGTAAAGCTGAAAGAAAAAAAATATATGTTTTGGATAATGATGTCCCTGTACTAGTAAAACAAACTGGTACAGAAGTCAACTTGGAAGTCGAATGTAAGAGCCACATAAATCTATTCCACACTTTATTTTTCACATTACCACCAGACGATGAATTTATAAAATACAACATGGAAAAAGCCATGTATCTAATTGATGATAGCGGATTAAAACAATATAATAATTTAAAAGAAAAAGGATATTTCAACACTATATTAGCGAGTTCTGCAACAGTAACAATTATGACAGATAGTATCAAAATAGACATGAACGACCTATCTTTTGAGTACTATGGCATCCAACGTATAGAACGAGAAACTTCTATTCTAAAAAGGCAACTTGTAACTACAGGGAAATTAAGACAAATTCCACGCACTGAAAATAATCCTCATGGACTTATTATCACAGATTGGAAAACGATACTCAACAAAAGACCTAGATTATAAAGTAAAAAAGAAATTTCTAATGAAACTGTTTAAACATAAAAAGAATGATAGAAAAGAAGTATCAAGACTAAAGCCGAGCAAGCTACAGTTGTTCTTCTTACTAAAATATTTCAAAAGTTCGGAGTTAATAACGCTTGTGAACGCTTATTGGCGTGGGCTGATATACACCGTAAAGCTATGTTTGGAATTACGATTTCATTCCTTTCTTTCGTCACAATTCTATCATTAGTAATGCGTCCAGAAAGAAAGCCAATGCAAGTTTTCAACGAAGAAAAAAGCAAAGTACAAATTAACATTGATAGTAACCTACAAAAAAAACAAGTAGGAGTTCACGACTTGTTAGAAGTGATTAAAATGCAAAATGAAATTAATGAGCTAAGAAAAAATGGGAAATTAACTCCAGAAGACACTGTACGAATAAAAGATTTATACAATAAATTAAATAAATAGCGTATGAAACAGATTGATATTAAAAAGCCTAAGTACATCATTCCGATACTCATTCTACCTTTTATTCTAGGGATAGGATGGCTAGTTAAGGATATGATAAACTCTGCCCCAGCAGAAGAAACTACATTAGTAGAAACGGAAGAATTAAATCTTGATATTCCTGATGCTAATTTAGAAAAAAGAGAGATAAAAAGTAAATTTGAATCACTCAAAGGAGCTTTCAATAAATCTTCTGATTATTCATCAATACAAACCATAGATAAAGAAGAAGAAGTTAGCGAAATTGAAAGTTCTGGTTCTCTTTACTCCAATGATGAAATAAGGCAAATTGACAGTTTAAATCAAGCTTCTAGAATCCGAGAAAAGGAATTGGAACAACAAATAAAAGGATTTCCTACTATAGATGAATCAAGTCAAATAGAAACTAGAAAAGCTCCTGAAAAATCCAAGATGCAAGAAGAAATGGAGCTTTTTAAAATGCAAATGGCTTATATAGATTCATTGCAAAATCCACGTCCTAGAACACCTCAAAAAAAACAGGATGAAAAGCCAAAAGAAAAGGCTATAGAAGTTGTAAAAGCGAAAAATCCCGCAGAAGTATATTTTAATACTGTAGGGAAAGAACAAAAAAACTTCACTAATCACAGCTATATTAGATGAAACTCTAAAAGTAACAGATGGTAGCCGAGTACGCATACGGCTTCTAGATGATATAATGATTAATGACGCTCTTTTAACTAAAGGCACTTACCTATATGGGAATGTATCTGGCTTTAAAGCTCAAAGAGTACACATTAATATTTCCTCTATAATGGTTGATGGCAGACAAATGAAAGTAGATTTATCTGTATATGATAATGACGGACAAGAAGGTTTCTTTGTTCCTTCATCAGCTTTTAGAGATTTGAGTAAAGATGTTGGAGCACAAATAGGAAGCCAAACTATACAAATGAACAGCCAATCAGAAGGAGTAGAACAATTCGCTTTAGGTGCTTTACAAGATGCTTACCGTAGTACAACCCAAGCTTCTTTCCAAAAACATCAAAAAAAACAAAGCCAAATTTAAAATATAACACACAAGTTTTTTTAGTAAACAACAAAGATAAAGAACAATAATATGAGAAAGATTTTTATTGCATTATGCACAATGGTTTCTGTTATTACAGGAAATGCACAGAACACCCCTATTGGAGAAAACATCGAGCTTGCAGGTGAAAACCCAGAAGAACTAAAGGTTATATACGTCAACAAAGATGTTTCAACGCATTTTATAGCTATGGAAGATATAAAATATGTTGATATATCAGTCAATGATATTGTTGGCGATATTCCTACTGGTAACTCTCTTAGAATAAAACCCACAAAAGAAGGAGCTAGTGGAGTTATCACCATTGTTACAGAAAGATTTTTTCGTACAATATATGCTAGTATATAGTAGCGATTTAGCAAAAGCATACACTCGCTTTAATATCCCTTATGCTGATTTACGTAGCTATATGAATCCAGAAGTGAACTTAACCAAAGCACAAATGTATGATTACGCACATAGAATGTTTATTTCAAAAAATAAATTCTATGATGTTTCCAGTAAAAGTAACCTAATGAAAATTGTACTAAACAATATCTACACATTAGATAAGTATTTCTTTATTGATATTTCTATGATTAATAAAACAAAAATACGATATGATATAGACCAAATACGCTTTAAAATAGAAGATAAAAAACAAACAAAGGCTACTAATTTTCAATCTATAGAAATACTTCCATTGATGCAAGTTAATAAGAATCTTGTTTTCAAGAAGAACTATCGAAATATTTTTGTCTTTGAAAAATTTACTTTCCCAGACGAAAAAAGTTCTTACCATAGAAATATCTGAAAAACAGATTTCAGGACGTACTATAACATTAAGAATTGATTATGCAGACATTCTTCATGCAGATGCTTTTACCGAATAAATAAAAACAGGAATTAATATGGAAACAAACTCACGCCCAGAGGCAACCGCTTCCCCCGTTAAGCAGGGACAGTACAGCCCACGGAAAAGGAAAGACACCACGCCGAAAGTAAACCCGCAGCTTGCGGTAGAACTGGTATATCAAGAATTGAAACGTGTCGAAGCCTATACAAAGCGCATAGAAAATGCTATGGAAAAAGGCAGCCAACTTGAGATGTCTATAGAAGAACTAATAAAAACATTAAAAGAAGAATCCAAGAAGCGAGAAGAATATTACATTTTAAAGCGAGGTATTTTGTTAACACAGATACTCCTTCTCGGTTTTTTAATTTTAATTGCTATATATAAATTCTGGTTTTAATAATTAAAAATAAAAACATATGAATATTCTCAATGAGAAAAAAGAAAGTAACTCCAATTATAACCCCAAGTCTTGGTTATAAATTACGTTCCATTAACTGGAACGAGGATTTCTATTTTGACAACCCCATTGATAAAGAGAAAATAAATAGTATTCCCAAAGCTATAGAAATATCCAAAGATATATTTCTTGCTATTGAGAAGAGTGGAATGCAGTATAGAGAAACTTATAAATGGGATGAATATTTATACTTCAAAATGACAGCGGAAAATATTTTTGCAGCAACCATATACTATTACTGCAAACACTATCCTAAAGAATATTGTAATCTTGCTTACATCATAGCAACCGTATGTAATCCTGATATAAGTATTTTGTCAGAAATGCTAAAGCGTGATAGGGAAACTGAAATATTTATAAGAGGATTGAATGAGTGTCATACCTTAAATGTTGGTTCGGAATTCACTGGAATCAAAAATGAATTAACCACATATTTAGGAAGGCTATATACTAAAGAATTCTTCTATTTGTTCACAGAAGGAAAATATTCCCCTAATACATCCCAATTTATCCTACTTCACTATTTCGATAATGTAATATGGCAAGTGGAACAATTACAGAAAAATGGTTTTTGTTCTTGGAATCGAATATAAAAAAGAGAATGATGAAGAATCCTTATATGATAGTTATGATGATGGCATTCCTATAAAATTTCTAATAAACAAAGGGCGTCTTGTATTTTTCGAAAAACTGTATGAATCCACAGAAA
>ENA-OQAR01000444-OQAR01000444.1-human-gut-metagenome-genome-assembly--contig:-NODE-444-length-12580-cov-2.269975_pt1 | contig 12580 bp, 19 predicted proteins | sample MGYA00242738_ERZ504533 | MGnify/ENA primary metagenome ERZ504533 (study PRJEB26092, sample SAMD00036276) | human gut metagenome | host: Homo sapiens | study: EMG produced TPA metagenomics assembly of... | reverse complement strand
CCAAAAAAGCGCAAGTAAGCCTATATACCATATAATAAAACGAAAAAGAAAGCACCTGTACAGCGGGTGCTTTCTTTATTGTAAAAATGTTTATTTTTTATGATATCATAAAGATGCCGCCCGAAAAAGGCGGTGATTAGGTGCTGTCTGCAAGCGCAGGTGGTCATGCTTTCCTCCGGCAAGCGTCCGGGGGGACGTAAAAAGCTTATTGTTTTGTTCCCCCCGTTCGCAAATGCGGAAGGGGGATGCATCATGGTGTTGAACGATGTTCTGCAGCTGTTCGTCATTGTTGGCGGTACAGTTGGGATTACATTTCAGATCGCATGGGCAATCTTCAAAGAGATCCATAACAATAAGAAATGACCGCCCCAGTCTCCAAACGGTGAGCGGTCATTCTTCTTATTGACCAATTAGCCGGAGGGAGCTGACCATTGCGGACAGCACCTTCTCTATTTGTAGTATAGTTTCTTTTTGCTGGTTTGTCAAGAGATGCTTCTCGGCTGCTATGCAAGGCATTTTTTATATAAGTGAATAACTGTCAGCTCTTCACCTTTCAGGTGAGAAAAATTGCAGCCTGCCGTAAATACACCGAAAACGGACGCACCTGCAACGAAAATTGCAGTACGGCCCTGCGGCAGGACGGGCTGTGCACGCGGGGAAGACAAAGAATACTTTTGACAACAAAAGTTCATCTCACTGAAGCGCCCCTGTTCTTCGACCAAATTTGTGCTATAATACAAAAGCAACGCTTCGCCCGGCCCCGCAAAGGGCAGGGCAGAGCAGAACGGAAAACAAGGAGTTTGGAATCATGGAAAGAGAAAAACTGAAGTCCCGGCTGGGCTTCATTCTGCTTTCGGCGGGCTGTGCCATCGGCATTGGCAACGTGTGGAAGTTCCCTTATATTGCCGGTCAGGGCGGCGGCGGCGCGTTCGTGCTGTTCTACCTGATCTTCCTCATCATTCTGGGCCTGCCCATCATGACCATGGAGTTTGCGGTGGGCCGCGCTTCCCGCAAAAGCCCGGTGCGGGCCTATCAGGCACTGGAAAAGCCGGGCCAGAAGTGGCACATCCACGGCTACCTCACCCTCATTGGCTGCTATCTGCTCATGATGTTCTACACCACCGTGGCAGGCTGGATGCTGCACTATTTCTACATGACCGCCACCGGTAAGCTGGCAGGCTGAACGCCGATCAGGTGGCCGGCAAGTTTACCGAAATGCTGGCAGACCCCGGCGTGATGACCTTCTGGATGGTGTTCGTGGTGGCACTGGGCATCTTTGTATGCGCCAAGGGCCTGCAGAACGGCCTTGAGCGCGTGACCAAGGTCATGATGATCGCCCTGCTGGTGATCATGGTGGTGCTGGCCGTCAACAGCCTGTTCATGCCCGGCGCAAAGGAAGGCCTGAGCTTCTTCCTCGTGCCCGACTTCGGGCGCATGAAAGAGGTGGGCGTGGTCAACACGCTGGTGTCCGCCATGAATCAGGCCTTCTTCACCCTGAGCCTTGGCATTGGCGCAATGTCCATCTTTGGCAGCTACATCGGCAAGGAGCACTCCCTGCTGGGCGAGTCCGCCCGCATCGTGGTGCTGGATACCTTCGTGGCCATCACCGCCGGTCTCATCATCTTTCCGGCCTGCTTCACCTACGGTGTGGACCAGACCAGCGGCCCCAGCCTGATCTTCATTACCCTGCCCAACATCTTTGCCAACATGGCCATGGGCCGGTTGTGGGGCTCCCTGTTCTTCCTGTTCATGGCCTTTGCGGCGCTTTCCACCGTGCTGGCCGTGTTCGAGAACATCATCTGCTGCGGCATGGAGCTGACCGGCTGCAGCCGCAAGAAATCCAGTCTGGTGAACTTCGTGCTCATCACTCTGCTTTCGCTGCCCTGCGTGCTGGGCTACAACGTGTGGGCATGGGACGGCTTTGCCGTGTTCGGCGGCGCTGTGCTGGATTTGGAGGACTTCCTCGTGAGCAACCTGTTCCTGCCGCTGGGCAGCTTGGTGTACCTGCTGTTCTGCGTTACCAAGTACGGCTGGGGCTGGGACAACTATAAAAAGGAAGTCAACACCGGCAAGGGCCTCAAGATGCACGACTGGATGCGCGGCTACCTGACCTGCGTGCTGCCGGTGATCGTGCTGTTCATCTTTGCTTTTGGCATCTACGATAAATTTTTTGCGTAAATAAATAACTTCTACCTCTCTGTAATCTTCGGTGACAACTCACCCAAAGGGAGAAGACCGGACGGAAAGATGCACTTTGCATGGACTGCCAAGGGTCCACTTGGGGAGCTGGGCGAACCCACGAAAGGGTTTGACTGAGAGGGCAAGCAGGTTAACGACAGGCTCCTCCTATTCCATCAATAAGAGGGGCCTTTTGCGGCAGAAAGGAACCTTCCATGCATATCCTGATCTGTGACGACGATGCGGCGTTCGGCGCGCGCATGGCAGAATATGTCACCGTCTACTTTACCGCCCGCAGCGTGCAGGTGCACACCGCCGTCTGCACCAGCGCAGCCGAGGTGCTTGCAACGCCGGGGCTGGAGCTGTATCAGCTGGCGTTTCTGGACGTGGACATGCCCGGTGCAAACGGCATGGTGCTGGGCCGTCAGCTCAAGCAGAAGTGCCCCGGCCTGATGCTGGTGTATGTTTCGGCTATCTGGAATTTGCGCTGGAAGGCTACACGGTGAACGCCTACCGCTACCTGCTCAAGCGGGACATTGCGCGCACCCTGCCCAAGTGTCTGGACGACCTGCTTGCCGCCCTGACCGACCAGCGCAAGACCCTGACGGTGCACCACAACCGCACCGAAACGGAAATTCCGCTGGATCAGATCTATTATCTGGAAGACCTGCGCCAGATCAACGTCTACGGCGACATTGCCCGCCGGCCCATCTGCACCTACTACGGCAAGATCGCGACCTGCCGCCCATGCTCTACGAGAACGGCTTTTTGCAGGTGAGCCGCAACGATGTGGTGAACATGAAATATGTGCGCAGCTCCGCAGCTACCGCGCCCTGCTGAAAAACGGGGTGGAGCTGAGCGTGAGCCGCGCAGGCTATGCGGCCATCCAGAACGCATATCTGGAATGGAAGGGGCAGTATGTGGATGAGTGATGCATTTGCGGAAATGATGCTGGGGCATCTGGTGTGTCTGGTCCAGGGGAACGCCTTTATTCTGGTGGAGTGGGCCTATCTGGGCAGGGGAAAACTGCGCTGGCCGGTTCTGTGGGCAGAGCTGCTGTGTATGGGGCAGCTGGGCCTGTCACTCGCAACAGGAATGTCATTTTTCAATGTGCAGAGCGTCCTGCTCAATGTGCTGTACCTTTTTGTTACGGCGCAGCTGTTTGGCGGAACCTTTGCCGATAAGCTCACCGCCTGCCTGATCAACGGCACCATGTGCCTGCTGGTGGAGAACACGGTCAACTATACCTACTCCTGGTTCACAGGAGTGCGCACCGGCGAAGCATGGCAGCGCCCCGGCTGCCTGATCGCGCTGTGCGCCGCGAACCTTATCGTGGGTGCAGCAGTTGCGCATTCCCTGTACAGCTGGAACCAGAAGTGTGCTCTGCAGCCGCTGCAGGCGCTGGTGATGTCCTTTTTCCCCGGGGTGGCTGTGGTGCTGAACATCGTGCTGATGGTCACAGGGACCCAGCAGCCCGCTACCCGGATGACCATGCTACTCACCTTTGGCATGAGCGTGGCGGTGCTGGTGCATATCGCCATCGTGCAGATGTTCAACGATCAGGTGGTGCAGCGGCAGAACTCCCGCTACCGTGCTCAGCTGGAACAGCAGCGTGCCGAAGCCCTGCTGGATTCCTACACGGAACAGCGCCGCCTGACCCACGAGTTCACCAACCACATGACAGCCCTTACCGCTCTGCTGGATCAGGGGGATCTGAAAGGCGCACAGGCCTACATTGCCAGCGTGAGCAAAACGGTGGCGGCGGGCACCACCATCATGGATACCCACAACCCGCTGCTGGATTCCATTCTGAGCAAAAAATACGAAGAAGCGGCAAAAGTTGGCGTGAATATTTACTTTGACCTGTGCGATCTCAAGCGGATGCCCTTCGACAGCATGGATATGGTCATCGTGCTCTCCAACCTTCTGGACAACGCCACCCGCGCCGCAGCGCAGGCCCTGCCGCCGGAGGTGTATGTGCGCATCCGCAAAACGCCGGAAGAATACCTGATCTCGGTGCGCAACCGCGTGCAGGAAGACCTGCTGCTGGAGGAGGGCAAGCTGCCCGGCACCACCAAAAGGAGAGCGGCCACGGCATGGGCCTTGCCAACGTGCAGGACGTGCTGCGCAAGTACGGTGCCGAGTACACCGTGAGCTGCCGCGACCGGTGGTTCCGGTTTACCTGCGCCATCCCGTGCGCAGTTCATGACATGTGTACCGACAATTTATGACATGTTCTGTGCAACAGGCACGCAACAATGCTATACTAAGGCCAGTAAAGGTGACCTCCTGCCGGGGCAGGGCGGATTTGCGGCCAAAGGAAGACCTGGTGAAGCTTTGCCCCCTGTGCAGTGATCCGGGCAGCGGTGCGTGTTAAGCTGCTCTGTTTTCCCTTTGCTCTTCGCTGTGCAGTCCTCATGCGCTGCGCAGCTCATCTGGCGGGGCTTTCAACGGCGAACTTTGGGGTTTGCTGCTGATAAAGTCACTCGGTACGTCGCATTTCTGTCCGGCAGGTGCTGCTTGTGGGAATGGAGCATCTGCCGCACAGGGCATTTGCGTCGGTGAGAGTTCCGTCAGATTTTTTTATTGCAAAAAAAAGAGCTGCTGTACGGCAAAATTGCCTGATACAGCAGCTCTTTTTCTGTGTCGTTATTCCGGCTTTACCTGCAGCTCCTGCTCGCAGTAGATGCAGCGGTATTTGCCGTTGGAGCTCAGCTCAAAGATCTGGTCGCACTCTTCCTCAATGGAGGAGATGCAGCGGGGGTTGCGGCATTTTACAATGTTCACAAGGCGCTTGGGGGGCATCGGCTTTTCCTTGCGCACGGCCTTGCCGTTTTCAATGATGGTCACGCTGATGCCCGGGTCAAGGTAGGCCAGCACATCCAGGTTCAGCCAGGAAGCATCGCCCTCCACCTTGATGATGTCCTTGCGGCCGCTGGCGGTCTTGTTGCTGCGTGCATTCTGGATCAGCGCCACGCTGGCGGTGCGGTTGCCCGCAATGCCCAGCAGGTCCATCAGGCCAATGGCGGTGCCTGCCTTGATGTGGTCGATCACGATGCCGTTCTGAATTTCATCGATGTTCAGCATATCAGTTCTCCTCCTTAGGTGCCTTGGGGTCGCGCAGGCCCAGCAGGGTCATGATCAGTGCCATGCGGACGTACACACCGTTCTGCACCTGCTCAAAGTAGGCGGCACGCGGGTCGTCGTCCACGTCCAGTGCGATCTCGTTGACGCGGGGCAGGGGATGCAGCACAGCCATATCCGGCTTTGCAAGGCCCATCTTTTCCTTGGTGAGGATGTAGCTGTTCTTCAGGCGGATGTAGTCCTCCTCGTTGAAGAAGCGCTCCTTCTGCACGCGGGTCATGTACAGGATGTCCAGCTCCGACATGGGATTCCTCCAGACTGCGGGTCTCCTGGTAGGGGATGCCGTTGGCCTCCAGCACGTCCTTTACGATGTAGTCCGGCACGCGCAGCTCTTCCGGGCTGATGAGCACGAACCGGATGTTCTTGCAGCGGGCCATGGTCTTGATGAGGGAGTGCACGGTGCGGCCGAATTTCAGGTCGCCGCACAGGCCGATGGTCAGGTCATCCAGCCGTCCCATGCGGCGGCGGATGGTCATGAGGTCCGTCAGGGTCTGGGTGGGGTGCTGGTGGCCGCCGTCGCCCGCGTTGATCACCGGGATGCGGGAGTAGCGGGAAGCGCGCAGCGGTGCGCCCTCTTTGGGGTGGCGCATGGCCACGATGTCCGCATAGCAGGACACCACGCGGATGGTGTCGGCAACGCTTTCGCCCTTGCTTGCGCTGGACACGTTCTCACTGGGAAAGCCCAGCACATGGCCGCCAAGGTTCAGCATGGCTGCCTCAAAGGAGAGGCGGGTGCGGGTGGAAGGCTCGTAGAACAGGGTAGCCAGCTTTTTATGCCGGGCCACCTCCTGATACGCGGCCGGGTCGTCATGGATGCGGTCGGCCAGATCAAGCAGCGTGGAGATTTCCTGTTGGGTAAAATCCAACGGGTCGATCAGATGTCGCATGGGTGCATACCTCCGTCAGTTTTTTGGTTTAGAGCAGCTTGCGTAAAATGGAAAAATCAAAGAAGTTTGTGTAGTAGCTCAGCGAACGCATCACCGGGCGGCACAAACGATTGAAACACACTTCGTCCAGCAGCAGCATGGCCTCGCCCGGAGCAAGGCGCATGGCGGAGCGGATGGCATCATCGCCGCAGCTTGCCTTCAGGTGGGCGACGTGGAGGAGATCTGCTGGTGGCACTCCCGTTCCAGAATATCGAACACGCCGCCGGTCAGGTCGATGCGGGTGTAGTCTCTGGCACCGAACAGTGCTCTGGGCAGGTAGTCGATGGAATAGATCACCGGGGTGGTGTCGGCCAGAATGCGCTTTTTGATGCAGATCACGTCGTCGCCCGGCTCAATTTCCAGATCGCGGGCCAGCTCTTCACCGGCACGGATGGGAAATACCTGAATGCCGTCGGCGTGGGGGTAGCTGCCAAAGCTGCGGATCAGCGGATAGTATTCCAGCTTCTGGTCCAGCCGGCTGCGCAGGCTCAGCACAGCGCGGTTCACCACCGTGCCAATGCCGCGCACGCGCTCCACATAGCCTGCGCGCTCCATCTCGCTCAATGCATCGCGGATGACGGTGCGGCTCACGCCCAGCTCAGCGGCAAGATCTACCTCGGCGGCAGACGGTCGGCCCGGGCATAGCGCCCGGTGCGCAGCTCTTCCAGCAGACTGGCAACGATGCGGTCGCTGATCACAGCACCGCCCAATCGGTTGGAAGAGGTAAGTGCAGATTCCTTCATGGTTCGGTTCCTCCGTTCACGGGCAGGGGATGCTCCCCGCCGGGACTTGAAGCCTGCGCCGCACGGCACCTTTTGTGACCACGCCATACGCCGCAGACCCCTTTATACTTTATTATAACATAAAATTGACATTTTATAAAAAGCGGCATTTATACTGGAAACAGCGAAAAAGTATGATTTTATTTTTGGAGGGAAACGCAAGATGGAAGTTTTTTCTGCACAAGATCTGCGGCCAGCCGGTGCAGCCGCCGGTGTCCATGCAGCTGCGCCGCTGCACGCCGGAGCAGGCCCCGGCGGTGTACGCCTTGCAAAACGAGGTGCGCGCCGCCATGCCGGACCCGGAGCAGTTCGTGCCGGACACGCTGGAAAACATCACGGCCTATGTCCGCAATGATCTGTGCATCGGCGCATGGCAGGGCAGCCGCCTTGGCGGGTATCTCATCGTGCGCTTCTGCGGGCGCAGCGCACACAACTATGCGGCCTTCATGGATGTGCCGCGCACCGAGTGGGAGCACTGGGCCAATGCGGACAGCGCCATCGTCCACGCAGACTTTCGCGGCAACGGCCTGCAACGGCTCATGCTGGAAGCAGCGCTGCCGCTTTTCCCGAAAAAAATCACCCACATCGGTGCTACCGTCAGCCCGCAGAACCAGTACAGCCTGCACAACGCCCTTGTGTCCGGTTTTGCCATCGTCTCCCGGCGGGAAATGTACGGCGGCCACGACCGCTACCTGCTGGCAAAGGAGCTGTAAAAAAGTTGTAATTCGTCAAAAAGTATGTTAAACTAAAAACGCCACCCCGAAGGTGGCGTTAAGGTGCTATCTGCAAGCGCAGGTGGTCATGCTTCCTGCCCGTTATCGCTGCTCTTTCTACATAGAACGAAGCAGAGGTTCCGGGAGTGGAACTTTTTTGCAAAATGAAACTTCCCGGAGCCTTGAAGGCGAAGGGAGGGATATCCGGTGACTCTGTTGGAAACCCTCGCACTGCTCACCTTCATTCTCACACTGTTGGGTCTGATCGTGGACGTGATCCGTCTGGCCGTTGAGGTCATGACAATGTTTTCCAAGCACAAAGCCGATGATAGCAAAAAAGACTGACCGCCCAGCTACCAACTCGTGCGGTCAATCTTTTCTTGACTAAACGGGCAAGAAGCTGACCATTGCGGACAGCGCCTTTTCTGTTTGTAGTATAGTGCTTTTTTCAGGGATTGTCAAGGGCGCAGGGCTTCTCTTTACGCCGCCTGTAGTGTCTGACCTCTCTGGCGCATCTTGTGCCGCACCACCAGCAGGCAGGCCAGATGCACGGCAGCCGTCAGCACCCAGCTGATGGGGTAGCTGATGTACAGCATGAACGGTGTGCGGTTCAGCTGGAAGATGGTGGCGATCCACACCAGCCGCAGCAGGCAGCTGCCCACAAGGCTCACCACCATGGGCAGCACGCTGTAGCCAGGCGCGCAGGCTGCTGGCCAGCGTATCCATGATGCCGCACAGCAGGTAGGTGCCGCAGATCACCCGCAGCGCTCGTATCCGGCAGCGATCACCGCCGCATCCGAGGAGTAGAAGTGCAGCAGCTGGGTGCCTGCCAGCACCGCACCGCCGCCCAGCACCACGCCGGTCACGATGGCGCACAGCAGGCAGTTGAGGACAACACGGTTCAGGTTCTGGTACTTGCGGTGCGCCCATGTTCTGGCTGGTAAAGGTCACCGCTGCCTGCGAAAAGGCGTTCATGGCGGTATAGACGAAGCCCTCCAGATTGGCGGAGGCCGAACTGCCTGCCACCACCGTGGAGCCGAAGGAGTTGATGGCCGACTGGATGACCACGTTGGACAGGCTGAACACGGTGCTCTGCAGACCGGCAGGCAGGCCGATAAGCAAAATCTGCTTCAAGGCACCCATGTGGAAGCCAGATGATGCAGATCCAGATGCAGCGCGCCCTCCTCCTTCATCAGCATCCGCGTCACCATGCAGGCGGAAACGGTCTGACTGATGATGGTAGCCAGCGCCACGCCTGCCACGCTCATGGAAAAGCCAATGACGAACACAAGGTTCAGCACCACATTGATGAGACCGGCTGCTGCCAGACAGTACAGCGGGCGCTTGGTGTCGCCCACGGCGCGCAGCAGCGCACTGCTGAAGTTGTACAGCATGGTCATGGGCATCCCGATGAAATAAATTTTAAGGTACAGCGCAGAAAGGTCGATCACATCCTCCGGGCAGCTCATCAGCTCCAGCAGCCCCCGGGCTGCAAAGAACCCCACCACAGCCAGCAGCACGCCGCTGACAAAGCCCAGCGTCACCGAGGTCTGCACCGTGTCCTGCACGCCGCGGTCATCTTTTTGCGCCAAAGCAGCGGGCCGCCACCACGTTTGCGCCCAGCGAAAGCCCTACGAACAGGTTCACCAGCAGGTTGATGAGGGAGCCGTTGGAGCCGACGGCGGCCAGTGCGGTGCTGCCCGCAAAGCGGCCCACGACCACTACGTCCGCAGCGTTGAACAGCAGCTGCAGAATGCTGGAAGCTGCCAGCGGGATGGAGAACAGGATGATCTTTTGCAGCATCGGGCCGCTGGTAAGGTCAGCGGTGCGGCTTGTCTGAGCCATGAGAAGAGTGCCTCCTTTTTTATCGTTTACGCGGAGAAGCCATTTTCCGAAGCATTGCACACTGCTTAGGAGGACAGCATCTGAAATGTAAATTTTTCGTAAATAAAGGGAACCGAAGCATATTATACGCGCGGCGCAGAAAAATACAAGTGGCACCGCCGAAAAAATGCAAATTCCCGGCGGTGCCGCTTATAAAACGATCAAAAACATTTCTTGAAGCACAGTAGAAGAGTTTATTCTTCCTGCAAAGCGTCCCGGAACAAACCCGCAGATAATCCCGCCCGCCGTAGAGGACGCGGTCAATATAAATATCGTTCCGAAAAGCATGATAAAAAATCAGATACTTTCCGCTGACGAGAAAGCGCTCATCCAAATAAAGTTCATGATCCAGCGGAGCTACGGAAGAAAGCAATGCACCGCTTTCCGGGAACAGCTTTAATTGTTCAGCAGCATCCATGATGCGGTTCAGAATGCGCTCTGCAGAAGGCAGATTTTGCAAGTCGAACGAGATATAATCCCAGATGTCGTCCAGGTCCTGACGGGAACGAGTTGTATAAATGAGGTTATTTTCCATTGGCTCTTGCGCGGAAATGCGCCCTCATTTCTTCCGGAGTGTAAAGCTTTTCCGTCTCACCAGAGCACCGTCCTTTTGCAATTTCATTCATAAGCCGGATGGTAGCCTGCGTTTTCTCATAATCTTCCATGTCCAGAATGGCATACTTTCCACGGCCGTTTTTTGGTAAGAAAAACCGGCGATCCTGCTTCCACATCGCGAAGGACTTCGTTGTAATTCCGCAGGTCAGAAATAGGTTTGATGTTTCGGCATAAAGATCAACTCCCCTTTCATCTGTAGTATAACAAAATTCTGCTGTGAAAATTCAACGTAAAAATTTGCAGCTGATAAAAAGTGAGATTTCTACAAAAAAAACCGCCGTCCTGTCGGGCAGCGGTCTTCTGATAAAATAAGCTTACGCTTCCACCGTCTTCCAGTGCTCCGGTGCGGCAAAATCGCTCGTCTCGCCGTCATCGGTGTACATCCGGCAGCGGGCGCTGCCATTTTCGTCCGGGCAGGCCCACAGGGTCAGGCTGGTATCGTCCAGCTGGGCGGTGCAGCTGGCGGGTCTTGCCACCGGCACCGCATGGCCCGGGCGGATGAACAGCAGCACTTCGTCCAATGCGCAGCGGACGTAGTGGTGCCCGGCGGGCAGAAGCTCGGTGTCGTAGTCGTCTACACTGCGGATGCGGTAGAGCTTCATTGCTTCCGGCAGGTAGACATGCCGTCCGCTGGCGTTCTGGGTGTAGACAGGCGCTACCATCACACCCTCGCCCAGCAGCAGCTGGTCCTGCACCTCGCGGGCATCCGGGTCAGCAGGAAAATCAAAGCCCAAGGGCCGGAAGTAACTGGTATTTTCCAATGCCGCCTTCATGAAGGTACTATAAAGGTAGGGCAGCAGGGCATACCGCAGCCGGAGCATCTTCCGCAGGGCAGGCAGCATATCCGCAAAGCGGTAGTATTCCTGCATCCGGGAGCCGTCGGTGGCGTGGTTGCGCATCAGCGGCGTGAACAGGCCGAACTCCAGCCAGCGCAGAGCCAGATCAGGCGTAGTATCGTAGGAAAAACCGCACAGGTCGGCACCGGCATAAAGAAAGCCGCACAGCTGCACGTTGGGCATCATCTGGATATTGGCCAGAAGCTGTGCCCATGTGGAAGCGTTGTCACCCAGCCAGATGCCGCCGTAGCGGTGGCTGCCGATGAAGCTGGAACGGCTGTAGAGCAGCGTGCGTCTGCCGGGCCGCAGGCGGGCAAAGGCTTCGCCTGCCGCACGGGTCATATTGCCGCCGTAGAGGTTGTGCACCCTGTCATGGCGCACCCGCTGGCCGTCCACATCGTGGTAGAAGCTGGCGTAGTCCTCCGGGGCGTTCATCAGGCCCAGCGCGCCGCCCACCACCTTGCCAAAGAACTCATCCTGCACGATGTTGTCCTTCCGGCTTCAGTTCGTCCATGCTCTCAAAGAAAGCCTTGAGCCGCTCGGGTGAGTAAAACAGCGCAGGCTCGTTCATATCGTTCCAGAAGCCCTCGATGCCGCAGTCGGTCAGTGCCTTGTACTGCCGGCCGAACCACTCCCGCACCTCCGGGCGCAGGAAGTCCGCAAAATAAGCCTTGCCGGGCCACACCCGCCGCCACAAAGGGGGTGCCGTCGGCTTTGGTGCAGAAGTAACCGTTTGCAAGGCCCTCGGCACAGACGGGGTTCTTCGGGTCGATGCGCACACCCGCATCGATGATGGGCACCAGCCGGATGCCCTGTGCCTTCAGTTCGGCGCTCAGGGCGGCAAGGTCCGGGAAGCGCTGCTTGTTTACGGTAAAATCCGCGTAGTCCTGCATGTAATCGATGTCCATGCAGATCATATCCAGCGGCAGATCGTTCTCTTTGTACTGGCGGGCCACCTCCCGCACGTCCTCAGCGGTCTTGTAGCCAAAGCGGCTCTGTGCCAGACCAAAGGCCCACTTGGGCGGGATATAGCTGCGGCCGATGAGCTGCCGGAACTGGCGGCTGATATCGTTCAGGTCGTCGCCGGTAATGATGTAAAGCTCATGATCCGGCTCTTCGGTGGCAAAGCGCAGGGCATCGTATTCGGTGTAGCCGATATCGTAGCGCACTTTGCCCGGGAAATCGATGAACACACCAAAGCATTCACGGCCCGCGCCGCCGTCAATGAGCAGAAAATTGTGCGCACCATAGTAGGAAAGCTTATCCTCGCTGTGGCGGGCTTCATCGGTGTTGTTGGTCACGTAGTGCCAGCCGCGCTTGTTGATGCCGCGGGGCATTTCGCCCAGACCGTACACGATGGCATCCGGAGCCATCCGGTAGGCCCAGCCGTCTTCTTCGGCTGTGAGGAAGGGCACCGGCCCGGCGGAAACTGGGATCTCCTGCACCACACTGTCGGTGGGCAGGGGCAGGCCAAAACGGAAACGCTGGATCATAGGGGACCT
>ENA-OQAR01000443-OQAR01000443.1-human-gut-metagenome-genome-assembly--contig:-NODE-443-length-12584-cov-1.328570_pt1 | contig 12584 bp, 22 predicted proteins | sample MGYA00242738_ERZ504533 | MGnify/ENA primary metagenome ERZ504533 (study PRJEB26092, sample SAMD00036276) | human gut metagenome | host: Homo sapiens | study: EMG produced TPA metagenomics assembly of... | reverse complement strand
CAGCCGTCCTTTTCTACCGCTTTCAGGCTCCGTATTCTCTCCCGTCTGGCTTTCCCGTCCGTCACCGCACCGGTTTTTATCGGTGCAGATATGGGCTGTCGCGCCTGATTCCGTCGTTTTGAAGTGCATTTCTTGCAAATTCTTCCTTCTGCGAAGCGTAATGTTAGGCAAAGGAAAACGTTCGAAGGGCTTTTCGCCCAAGCCCGGAAGCACCATAAACCCGAAGCGGCTCCGGCAACAAGGAAGCCGAACAGAGGGAAAGAAAAACAATTATTAAAATTTAACAAATGAAGACATTAGAAGAATTATTGCAAGAACTGGGCTGCGAAGGTAGCGCATTCGACAGTACCGGAGAATTACAAAAGCGGGAGAAAAGGCGTATGAACGCTTGGAGCACTTGCTGTATGACATAGAAAGTCTTACAGGCAAAAAGGTGACACCCATAATTGAGGAACTTGACAGAATATGCAACGAGAACTATTAAAATTCAAGAATATGGACATTAAAGAAAGCAAAGAATACCGCCTCGCCAAAGACTGGGAAATGGCGGTAAACAGTTTCAGTTTCAACCCCGAACGGTTCGCGGCGGCAATCCCGGACATGCACCCGACGCTTCAGCAAAGCCTGTACCGCCTGATTAAGGCGTGTATCAAGGTCATGGCGGACGAAACACGCCGTTACGATGACCGGAACCGGGCATCGCACGAGGAAGCGAAGCATATCATGGAATACCTCAATGAACACGGAAAAAAATGTACCATTAATATAAAAAACGACGATATGAAAACAACTAAGATTCAATTCAACGGCAGGTCTTATTACTCCCGCATCGTGGAATCTGTCGATGGCGAAGAATTGCTTATCGGTTCGACAATCCTGCTCGATGCCTTGCAGCCCGGCAGTTTCAATGACGAGAACGAAGGTTTTGCCAGTAAAGAAGCCGAAAGGATTTATGACGAGATTTTCTTCTTTACCGACGAGAGAACGCTTCAGCTTCCCGAAAACGAGTTGATAGCCGAACTCAAAAAGGATAACCCCGATTGGTTCGAGTAAATCATGGAATAATAATTTATAAACTTAGAATTATGGAAAAAGAATATGTAATGCAGGTCGCACAGACCATTAAGGAACAGTTAGTAGCGTTAACCCCCATGACCGTCCTCATGTCGTGGGGTATCAAAGAGTTTGCCGCCACCCTATACAGGGATTTGCCGGCACTCCGCATTAAGGTGAACGGACGGCTGCACGCAGGGTACGTCATCGTCGCACTCAACGGATCGGATTATTACGAGGTCTATCTTGTGAAAGGAATGGAGGTGGAATGTGTGAACGAAGAGGTTTGTTTCGACGAGTTGGGAGACGTTATCGACCGGGCTATCGAGAGCGGCACGGACAAAGCCGAGTACGATAAAATTCTGCGAACAGGAGCGACAGAATTTATATGTAACTGTTGTCACTGTCTGATTCCTCTTTTTAGGGGATGAAAGCCGTGCCTTTCGGAAAACGAGCAGGGTACGGCTTTTCTATGTATAATGCAGAAACGAAATAAAAAACCTGCCGTTTATAAAAACGGATTACCTACGTGTTACAGTACCTTACCTCTTATTGTAAAAAGGTTTGTTTTTATCTTTTGGCCGGCAGATTGTTTTTCACTTCAAGATGTCGTTTCTTTTATCTGTCTACTGCCTTTTTACTTGCAGCTCTATTTACGACCAGAATGACTCGCTTCATATAAACCCACATCGGCAATGTGACCAATGACAACGTGAACACGTCCGAAGTCGGCGTGATGACAGCCGCAACGATAAGGATAATCACTATAGCGTGCTTCCGGTAACGTCGCATGAAATCGGCGGTGAGAAACCCCAATTTGGCAAACAGCATGATAAAATCGGAATCTCGAACACGATACCCATTGTCAGGCACATCAGCACGAGGGTCGAAATGTAGGATTGCAAGACGATCATGTTCTCCACTTCACCGCTGACCTGATAGGTTCCAAGGAAACGGAATGTCAGCGGGAAAATAAGAAAGTAGCTGACCGCCACACCCATCAGGAACATTGCATAGCCGCCTCCGACTATCCGCACGGCATATTTCCGCTCGCAGGCATACAGGCAGGCGACACGAACCGGAACAACTGGTAAAGGATATAGGGCGACGCGCACAGGACACCCGCGCATAATGCCGTCTTCATGTGGATGACGAACTGCCCGGCCAGTCCCGTGTTGATGAGCTGCACGGCAAAACTCCCGGTCTCGCCGCCGGCCCATGCTGCAATCCGGTTGAAAAGACGGTACGTGATGAAGCCGTCGTTTTCGGGGCAGGATAACGGCAAAAAGTTTTCCTTAAAACAAAAGGCGGCGATACCGAACACGACGGCCACGGCGACGATTTTAACAATCGCCGTCCGCAGCACGTCCAAGTGCTCCCAAAAGCTCAAGCCGTCCGTTTTGTCTTCCTTTGCCATGTCACTCCTCTTTCTTGTCGGTATTTTCGGGACTGATTTCTTTCTCCATGCCGTTCATACCTTCCTTGAATGAACGGACACCTTTGCCGATGCCTTTCATCAGTTCGGGAATTTTGCGTCCTCCGAAGAACAGCAGGACGACTAATGCAATCAGCAGCACTTCCTGCATACCGATGCCTCCGATAAATAATGGTATCATATGAAAATTGTTAAAGGTTGTTCGATTAACTCAATAGTCGTTTTCAGTCATCGTTCCGCCGGCTATTCCCGCCATTTTCAGAAAGTTCCTTCGTCCATGACTCCGCCTTCTCAATCCAGTCCTTTCTCATGTAACCATCTCGACAGGTGATCGGCCACCTCCACGTTGTTCAAATCGGAGAAGGGAAAATGGGTGTTGCCCTTCAAACCTATCTCCGGCAGATGAATGACCGTGACATCGCCGCCGTGTTCGTTGAGCAAGGCAGCCCATTTGCGCATCAGATGCAGGCGTCGTGTCCATTCGTACAGTTCCGGCCGTTCGTCGGTTTCCGGCAGATTGTCGCCATAGTAGATGATGATAGGGATTTTCGTGAACTGCAGAAATTCTTCCATCGGCACTTCCACGCCTTCGGTCTTCTTCGACAGGGTTAGTACTTTCCCTTCCTCCGGCATCTGCCCTTCGGGAAAAGGCACGTTTGTTCCCGGCTCGTAGGCGACGATGGCACGGATGTTCCTTGTCTGCGGCAGTGTAAGCCATCCGACACCTCCGCCCTGCGAATGGGTGACGAAGACAGCCGGACCTATCCTGTCGAACAGTGCGGCATACGCCTTGGCGTAGACATCCAGATCGGGAGGGCCGAGAGTTGGCGTCATCTGACGGAAATACTGGTTCAGAGCCTCCTTGTCGCGGCTGAACTGCACGCCCTCGAAATAATCGGGCCAGATGCCCACGCGGAAACGGTTGAACACGTCTCCTCGTCGAAGACGGGGGTAACGGTTGCGGGTGTCGTGCTCCGCCCCGCGTTTCCCCGGCGGGGCTGGTCGACGAGATAAGTCTGGAAACCGCGGCGCAGGAAAATATTCTGGAACCCCTCGCGGCCGTCCGGCGTAGTTTCCCATGTCTTGGAAAACTGCCCCACGCCGTGGGCGAAGACAAGCGGGTATTTCCGGGCATCGACGGGTTTCTGATAGAACACGTAGGCGTGGTCGCCGTGATAGGTGCGCCCCAGTGAATCGGTGAGCACCGTGCCGCCCACGGCGAAACTGCCCTGTTCCTCGATTTGCATGATATTCCCGTTGCGTGCGTTGCAACCCGACAGCAAGGCGGCGGCCATCATATAAAAGACAACCTTTCTCATACGCCCTTCCTATTTCTGGATTTTCGATTCCTGCAAGCGTCATAGCGGCTTCCCACGACCGGAATTGCGGCCACGGCCTTTTCCAGCTCGGTCACTTCTTCCGCGTGAACACTATGTCGCAGGCCCGCAGGTTCTCTTCGAGGTGCGAGAGCTTGGTCGTGCCGGGAATAGGAACGATAAAAGGCTCCTGTTCAGCAGCCATGCCAATGCCACCTGCGCCGTGGTAATGCCTCTCGTCCGTCCGAAAGCGTTCAGTACCTCCACGATACGCGTGTTGGCACGGATGGCTTCGGGCTGGAAACGCGGAAGCGTCTGGCGGTTGTCGTTGGCGGTGTCGAACCGGGTGTACTCGTTTATCATGCCGCCGAGGAAACCACGGTTCAGCGGGCTGTACGGCACGAAACCGATACCCAGTTCCTCGCAAAGCGCCAGCACGCCGTTTTCTTCCACCGCGCGGTGCATGAAGTGATACTCGCTCTGTATGGCCGTAACCGGACATACCTTGTGCGCCCGGCGGATGGTTTCAGCATTGACCTCGCACATGCCCCAGTGCAGTATCTTTCCCTCCCGGATAAGCTCGCCGCATGTTTCGGCTACGACCTCGATGGGCGTCGCAGGGTCGACGCGATGCTGGTAGAATATGCCGAGCGTCTCCACGCCGAGATTGCGCAGGGAGTTCTCGCATACGCGCCGGATGTTTGTCGGGGTGCTGTCCTCTTCCGGTCTTCACCTGCACGCCGTTCACGAACTTGTGCCCGAATTGGAAGAGACGAACACGCGGTCGGTATAGCCTTTCAGGCTTCGCCTACCAGTTTTTTCATTCTTGTGGTAGCCATAGCTTTCAGCCGTATCGAATAAGGTTACACCCCGTTCTATCGCTTCGTGAATCAACCGGATGCAGGTCTTTTCATCGGGAGACTGGCTGCGGTGATGGTTCAGCCCCATGCAGCCGAAGCCCATCGCCGAAATGGTAAAGGCTGCCTTGCCGCTGCTCAAGGTACGCTGTGCGCGGACTGCTGCCATCCTGCTGGAATGGTTGCTGCCGATACTGACGATTTACCTGTAATGGCTTTTTCCGCGGCCGTACTTCTCCAATGCCGGCGCGATGCAGATGGCCGCGCCTGCCAATGCGGTTCGTTTCAGGAACCCGCGACGACTGATGCCGTTCTCTTGAATCTGTTCTTTTTTCATGTCGTTATCTGTTTGATTATCTTTCTGATTGCAAAATTAGATAGGGGAATTAAGAGCCTGTGTATCAATTTCACGGATAGAATTACCAATTTCAACGGGCCGGTAAGAACGATGCCGGTATACCAGTAAAATTGGTATCCAAAACGTGATTTCGGTATATGCCGTACCATCGGGAATCCGTATCTTTGCTTTTAATTAAAAGCAGAATGAAAGCTATCACAGAAAAATAGCTATATTTGCAATGACTTAAAAAAGAGGAAATTATGAGTGAAATAATGAAGGTTGATACAGTCCAGCAGTACAACGACTATTTTTGGCGTGGAGACCCTGCACCCGTTGGTCAGCGTTATTGAAGGCAGTAAAGGGAAGCCTCTCCGGTTCGGGAAAAAAACTGTATAACATCTATGCTATTCTATTGAAAGATGCGAACTGTGGAAATCTTAAATATGGAAAAAGTATATACGATTATCAGCAGGGGACGATGCTTTTCCTCGCCCCCGGCAGGTAATGGGATCTGAAGATGACGGGCAGCTGCACCAGCCCGAAGGATGGGTTGTTGCATTTCATCCCGAATTTCTGCGAGGTACACCATTGGCGCATATAATGAAAGATTATTCATATTTTTCTTACAATGCCAACGAAGCCCTGCACCTTTCCAAACAAGAAAGAACGGACGGTTATAGAATGTATGGAAAAAATTCGCATTGAGCTGCAGTATCCTATCGACAAGCACAGCCGTTCGCTCATCGTGGATAACATCAAGCTGCTGCTTGATTATTGCATCCGCTTCTACGACCGTCAGTTCATCACCCGCGACAATGCCAAATCACGACCTGTTAGCGCGTTTCGAGGACCTTCTGGATGAGTATTTCGCCTCTGATGCCCCTGCAAGGCATGGAGGGATGCCGACTGTGCAATATTGTGCATACAAACTTTGTCTTTCCCCGAATTATTTCAGTGACCTGATGAAAAAAGAAACGGGAATGCCTGCCCTGAAACACATCCAGCAGAAAATGCTCGATGTCGCTAAAGAGCGGGTATTCAATACGGCGAAGTCCATAAGTGAAATATCCTATGAACTTGGATTTCCATATCCGCAACACTTCAGCCGTTGGTTCAAGAAAATGGCCGGGTGTACGCCCAATGAATACAGAACCGCAAATTAGCTTTATTTTTTATTTTGTGAATGACTGACCAGTAAAACACCGGATATGACAAGTATGGCCGAAACCGGTTCATCCCAGCTAAAAAATGTCCTGCCCGATTAAAATGGCAACGACAGAAGCTATAATAGGCTGTAGGTTGATGTAAATGCTGGCAGTGGTGGGCTGTATCCCCTTGAGAGCGACGGGATATAGCAGATTGTTGAGAACAGTTGCCAGCAACAATACGAATACAAGCTGGAGTAATGGTTGCCAACAGAACGCGGACTGATAAAGCGGTTGCACGTACAATTCATTTATACTGAACGGCAGCATGGACAATGCTGCAAATAGGAACATCCATTTTTGAAGTGTGACAGGAGAGTATTTTATCGCCACTCTTCGGATGATAATCAGATAAAATCCGAGCATAACTGTATTGACGATGGCGAAAACAATGCCAAGTATATGATTTTCAACGGATGCGGCAATATCCATTTGTGAAATCAAGACCCATGCTCCTGCAATTCCCAACAGAACACCTGTCAACTTCCGCCGGTTGATAGCTTCTTTTAAAAACAATACGGAAAAGAGCATAACTACGATTGGATTTAAGGCGACAATAAGTGCGAAGTGAACTGGTGTCGTATAATTAAGTCCCCACGCAAAGGAAAGATAAGTACAAGCAACACCGGAAATACCGCCCAAAGCAATCACCATCAAGTCTTTGGCATTGACCTTTTCTCTCCTGAAAACAAGCCCGATCGTCCAAAATATCAGCGTGGCGAATAAAACACGAGAGGAGGCAAGCCCAATCGGTGTCATCCACTCTGCCAGGAGCGATTTACCGACAGGTACATTCAAACACAAATAATTTGTGTCGAAAGCATGGCGATATGTCCGTTCAACCCTTTGTTCACATGGATTTATCTGTTTGATAGAGAGTGCAAAGATACGACTTTATTTTCATAAACTCCCGTCGAAACTGCGGTAAAAGACTGAAAGGATTTTATTGTTGTTTCCGTAAAAATGGTTGTATCAACCGGGCTGTCCTCAAGGAAATATTCGCAGATATACTGTCCGAAAAACAGGTTCGGGAGTTTTATCTCCAAAACGGAAGATGCAGGTATTATACAAAAAAAGGGGGACTGGTAAATGTACCCGTTATATAAAAAACACCTGATTTCCCTTCTTTTTATGTAGGGCCGCAAGAAGCTGATTTTGAACTATAAGATTTTCACAATAGATAGGAAACGCCGAAAACGTCCGCAATAATCACGGAATCATTGCAGGCGTTTTTTAGTTCCCTCATATCGGAATCTGGCTTTCTATTTAGTTTCCCGTTTGTTCAGCACGTCCTTTATCATTTCTTTTACCTCCATTCCCACATTCACGAAATTCCGATAAAGAATGCGTTCCTGTTCCTCCCTCGACTTGAACGTGTGGAACTTCAGTAACGGTACATACGCCGCTTCCCCCTTCTTGATTTCCTTCATGTCGAAATCCGTTTTGCAGAAGAACTTCGAGGTCTTAAACTCCTCCGCTTCCTGTACGTTCATTGAGCCGCCTATACCGGTTTTTGTTTGGATGAAGTCCTGAGCCGTCTGGCCATATATCCAACCTATCTGCCTTTGTATTGAAAAGTACCCATATCAGCAGGATTTTGCTCTCTATTACTTAATGATGTTGTTCTATTTTTGCAGCCTGTAAATCAACGATATGTAATAAATGGATTATATCGACAAAATATTTAAGACAGTATCAATTAAGGATAGCCGACGGATTATTGAACTTTATTTTCAGGAGCTGTATTGTTTTGCGCCACTTTCCAACAAAGCCCTCTCTCAAAAATTACTCTTGCCGGTACCTATCGTGACCGCCATAAAGAACGAAGGTATCAGGCTGGGCATATTGGAACAATGCAGCGGAGGCGTAGGGCTTACTCATAACGGAAAGGAGTATGTGGAACAAGCTCTTGGATTCAAGGGGATTGACCTCTGCCTGTATCGCCGACTGGCGGAAAGCGAACAGGCAAGGGGACGCATACGCTGACGCGCTGAGTAAAAAAAATACCGTGCGGCATTCGACGAACGCCCCGTAGCGGATGTAGCACTGGACCAAGCCCAATGTACCGTACAGACAGCATTCCGCAGGGCTTTGCTCTGTTGGCAAACGGCACATTGACAGGCAGACAAATCGTATGCATGGGCGATGATGATTTTGTCAGCCTTGCCATCGGGTTTCTGCTGAAAGAACTTTATCCCGGTCCAAGCATCTGCCCGACACACATCCATGTACTTGAGATGGACGGTCGTTATATCGAGTGTCTGGAGCGGCTGGCCGGACGGTTCGCCCTGCCGATAAGTTGTGAACGGGTGGATTTGAGGATGCCTCTGCCTCCGCATTTGTGCGGGCGTTTCGACTGCCTGTTCACCGATCCGCCTTATACGCAAGAGGGAGCTTCCTTGTTCCTGTCACGTGCCATTAGCGTACTGAAAGAAGAGTCCGGATTGAGAATCTTTTTCTCGTTCGGGAACAAGTCGGCAACGGAGGTTTACTTTCTGCAAAAAATGTTTCCAACTGCACGGACTGGCCATCAAAGAGATGTTCACCCGGTTCAATGAATACATGGGCGCATCTCTTTTTGGGCAACAAAAGGACAGCTCTTTGTCCTGGAAACGACAGAACGTACACGCGCCTTGTTTCCTCTCGAAAAACGAGGGCGCGATGACATCTACACCGCAGACCGCAATCTCCGGCAAAACCGTTACCGCTGCCGCAATGCGGCAAAGTCTATGCCGTGGGGAAAGAGGCGGAATATCAGACCATCAGGGAGTTGAAAAAACAAGGCTGCAATGTATGCGGAGCTACGGTTTTCGACAGACTGCACAAAAACGGGAATACGGATAAAAAGCAATACCTTCCCTTAGGGCATCACATCCTTGCAGACTTCTACAACTGCGACCCGGAAAAACTGGACGATGTGGAACAGATTCGCACATTCATGCACGAAGCGGCAGTAAGTGCCGGAGCGACCATAGTACAGGAAAACTTTCACAAATACGCCCCAGTGGGTGTGAGCGGTGTGGTGGTCATCCAAGAATCCCACTTGACCATACACACGTGGCCGGAGTGTGGTTATGCCGCTGTCGATTTGTTCACATGCGGCACCAATGTCCGTCCGTGGACTGCTTTCGACTATTTGCAGGAGCGGCTCGGATGTGCGAAAGTGGAATACAGCGATTTGATACGGGGAGCCTATGAGCGGCTAAGCCTGTTGCGGTATTCGGAAACGGAACAGCCTGCCGTGCGGCGGAAAAAGCGGCAAAGGTACGACGCGTCTTCGAAATGGAACAGACGGGCCAGGTCTTTGACGGACTGTTCTGTGTTGTCCAAATAGCGTTTGAGTTCCGTTACGACAAACAGGTCAATGATTCCTTCGGAGTCCGCTGTTCTATTTTGCAGGTTATCTTATAAAGGTAATCGGTCGTGATGCAAAGCCTGTCCGCATAATATCGTACATCTCTTTTTACATGGAAATTCTTAGCCAGCAGTGACATGAACTTGCCGAACAGCACCCTTGACTGATCCTTTTGATAACACTTGCCCAAGTCGGGAAACATCGGCTTGAACACAATATCTAAAGCCAGAAAAACATTGTAAATGCAATTTTGCAGGATGTTTTTCCGGCTTTCTTCATCACCGTTCTCCATCGCCCATATCATCTGCTTGAACACTCCGTCTGCCAATGAGTATTGTGCTTCCGAAAGTCGGCAGACCGGATATTCATACAGTCCGTCCCAAAATGCGGGGGAAGTCATTTTGTAGAAAATCTCCCCTGTCAGTTCCAATGACAAGGATATATATTCTGCCGTGAATGAAGGAGAAACACACAGCGGTGCAAATAAGGTGTCCGAAAACAACACAAGCAAATCACCTTTGCGGAATGTCCGTTTTTCGTGTATTGGTGGTTACGACAGCCCGGCCTTCAACGCATAACAGCATGGTACACCCGTTTGCCACGAAAGGCAGTTTACCTGACAAGTCACGCAGGCTTGTTCTTCCGTGTTTGTATTGTTCGCCATGCGAGAGAGCAAAACTTTGTATGCCGGACGTTATCATAACAATTTCCTTTCCATCGTTACATGGGTTGGCTCGAAGCAATGCTTTTTATACAAAGAGCGCATCGGTACGTTCCCGGCATGAACCTTGCCGACAATATAAGCCGCCTTGCACTCTCTCGCATATTCTATGCTTTTTTTCAAACAGGTCGTCTACAATTTGCATTCCTCGAATGCACTCATCCGCATAAATGGACTTGAAGTTGGCATAAACCTCTCCGGTCAGGCTGTTCTGCTTTTTCTCCATCCATACCCAGCCCACAATTTTACCGGATTCCGTGTCTTCTATCACGATCATTCCGCGTCGGTCTTTTGCTTTGGCTAATTTCTTGCAGTGGAACTCGAGGTCAGTAATAGCCTTTTCTCCGAATGAGATTTCAGAAATTTCAATTTCAAATTTTGCCACCGCTTCAAAGTCTTCCTCTTTTATTTCTCGCATATTGTACATGATTCCAAATATTGTTTTTCCGTTAACACCAATCTGTCCGGCATGATGCCCATAAAAACTTATCCCTTCTTCGGAAATAAGAAGGTCTGTAGCTTTTCCAATCCCGCCTTGTGCTTTTGAGGATTGCTCTTTTTCAGCTTGGCAATGTTCTGTAATTTCCATTTTACGGACGGATAGCGGCTTAAATCTCCGGCACAGCATTTTTCCCAATCGGGTTCGCCGTTTTCAAATGACAGAAGAAATTCCCGGTCTGTTTCGGTCAGGCTGTCGTTTACCTGCTGAATGAGGTTATGCCTTGCCTCTTCATAATCCGAATAAGTGAATGGAGTATCGGACATTCCCTCAAACTGCTTTTCCAGTGCTTCCGTCTGGTCGATGGCGTTCGGCTGCAAAGATTCGATGACAGGCTTGTCGCTCCCCAACAGGCAAAGCATGAAGCCGTTCTTGACATCATGAAACGACGCCATTTCCATATACTTGCAATCGAACAGGTCCCGTGGGTGTTGGCGGCTTAATGCCGCTGCAATTTTGCCCCCGTAAAGCTGCGAATAAGAAACTGTACGTGCTTTACAGGTCATATTGAACTCCGTTTCAGCCCGTTCGCACAGTTTCCTGTCCTCTGTCTCTCCGATGATACCCCGCTTTGTCCCGTTCACTTCGATTTTGACGGTCGCACCGTCCAAAGTACATTGTAATTTCCAGACATCATGCTTGTGGATCACTTTTATGCCCGGTATGGATTTTTCTATGTAGCTTTTCAAAGTTCGCAGATGGTTGTTGATTGCGTCCAGACTCTCGGCCCTTTCCTTTACGGGAATATAGGTGAGGTCTATATCGACTGAATAGCGAGGCATGTTTTTATGAAACAGGTTGATAGCCGTACCTCCATGCACAGCAAAATCTTTGATGCGGTACACGGACGGCATAATGCGTATCAACAATGCCACCTGTTTTTTATAGATGTCATTCATATTCGTTCAGTTCTTTAGGTACGGTTATTTTGTATTTGGAGATATAAATCCCGTTTTTTGACAGTTGCAATTTGGAGGTTCCCAGTCCTATTTTGGATGTATCAAGTGCCTCGAACCAATAGTGTCCCGCTTTTTCTGCCATATAAAGGAACATACGCTTTACTTTAAGGTTCTTGGTCGTTTCGAGCAGTTGCTGTAGCATTTCGGGACGCAGCGTTGTCAGTTGTTCCATCATATAGAACAAGTCCATATAGGAATATTGTTGCGGTGCAAGCAACAGACATTCCAAGAATGCCTGTTCAGGTGTAGAAACCAGCAGATCCACTTCGTATTTCACAATCGTTGCGGTCTGCGGTTCTGAAAAGGTATCGGTGGAAAACGGTTTTATCACCCTGTCGAAAACATCGTGGCGTATCCATTCCGGAACACGCTGTTTGCCGTGTGCCACCATCAGCAACGGTTTCCCCATAGGCACATAGTGTTGAAGCCGAACAGTTCCAATGCAGAATGAGCTGCGACACGGAACGTCTTGCCCAATTGCCTGTTGTAGCAGGACAATGCGGCGTATGCCGACAGGCTGTCTCCCGTTCGGTACATGACTCCCTTTGACAGCATCTCAAGCCAGCCGGATTCCCGGTATCTTTTTATCAAACTGGTCGGAATAACCGTTCCTTTTCAGCCATTCGGAGAATAACAATCCTTTGGGAGTGGCGGAAAGCAGCAGTTGGTTTATTTTGCTTTTTTGTTCTATATCCACAGTATATGATTTGTTTTCTTTTTCAACTGCAAAGGTAGCATTATTTTCCGTTCCAAAGGTCTTGAAAGTTTGATTTTGTTTCGGTATAATATACTTTTTGTGTAGTATTTGAATACCAAAACCAAACTCCACAGGATTTTCCAAGAT
>ENA-OQAR01000442-OQAR01000442.1-human-gut-metagenome-genome-assembly--contig:-NODE-442-length-12617-cov-2.294796_pt1 | contig 12617 bp, 22 predicted proteins | sample MGYA00242738_ERZ504533 | MGnify/ENA primary metagenome ERZ504533 (study PRJEB26092, sample SAMD00036276) | human gut metagenome | host: Homo sapiens | study: EMG produced TPA metagenomics assembly of... | reverse complement strand
TCCAGTTTCAGGCTTGAACCTTATTTTTCTGGATCTTGATGGCATCTTCTCTGGTCATGGTCGTACCGTCCGTACTGTCATCTCCGTCACCACTGTCATCCGGAATTTCATCGTCATCACCAGTATCATCGTACTTCATTGCATCATCCAAAGTAAATTCTGTCTCTGCATACATATAAACAGGATTTTCCAGAAGACTTCCATCGATCAGATAATATCCTGTACAGGAAAGTTTTCTGTCTTCAAAATCCGCAATGGTATCATTCTCATGAAATTCCAGCTGAAACCAGCTGCCACCTTTCTGAACTACTTTTGTTCCGTCTTCACTGTATCCTGCCATCCGGTTAAAAAATGAACCCATGACAGTAACCTTGCCTTTTGCACTGCTCACCAGAAAAACATACGGATCATCTTCTGTTCCGGTTCCTGTAAATGGCTGAGATGTATAATCCAGTTTCTGATAAAAACTGCGGTTCTCCATCTGTGATTCCCGGAATTTCTTCTTCTGTTGCATTCGGATCAGGAAGTTCATTCGGCCCCAGTGTCGGTGTCGGCGTAGGTGATACGGAAGGTGTACTGTCATCTCCTGCATTCAGATCCGGCGTTTCACCATCTGTAATATCATCTACCGCAGGATCCTGATAAGACGGATCCATGATAAGACCATCATCAGAAGAATCCTCATCTTCATCCAGCTGCTCACCGTCTGAAGTTTCCCCTGCTGCTGCCTCTTCCCCAGCAATGACATCTGCTTCCTGAGACTCTTCTGATGCGGAAGCTGTATCTGTAAACGCACTGAGAAGCAACGGCTGAGATGCCGACGCAAGATAACTTCCATCTACTGCAGTTCCCAGAGAACCGGTTGTGGACTGCATCTCATCATCACCGCTTCCATCAGAAGGAATATCCGTGCTTGTCATATTACTGTCACCGGTATTTCCATCTGTAGAATTCAGCTCTGTATCATCTGTGCTGTCCGTACTGTCCTCAATAGGTCCTCCGTTCTGAAGACTTGTCAGACGGTTCTGGGCTTTTGTAAGATCCTGTTCCTGTTTCTGCAGTTTCAGCTTTGCAATATTCAGTTCCATCTCTACAAGCGTCATATCAAAGGAGATCAGATTGTCTCCTTTTTTTTACATCATCACCCTGAGAAACGTAAATCTTCTCAAATGATCATATCTTTATCCATATTTACATTCTGCGCAACATTTTGTGGTGATGGTTCCATCCAGCGTTGTTTCCGAATACCAGTCTGTCATAAGGTTGCTGACACTTGTTACCGGTACTTCTGTCACCTTGGATTCTTTTACATGCATAAGACCTGTATAAATACCAGCTGATGCCAGTGCTGCGATCAATACACCGACAATTATTCTCTTCACCACTTTCATGTTATCACCTCTTTTCCTGCAGCTCACCATCACGGATCATAACAACTCTCTTGGCGTGTGCCGCAATTTCCGGATCATGCGTGATCATCAGTACAGATACTCCCTCATCATTCAGCTTCTGAAAAAAGTTCCATGACCTGTGCTCCGGATTTTGTATCCAATGCTCCCGTAGGTTCGTCTGCAAGCAAAAAGTTTGGGATTGTTTACAATCGCCCTTGCAATGGCAACTCGCTGCATCTGACCACCGGAAAGCTGATTCGGCTTAAAATTAACCCTGTCAGCAAGTCCTACACGCTCCAGCGCTTTCAAAGCACGTTCCTGCGTTCTTTCTTTGGGACTTTTGCATAATTCAGAGGCAGCTCAACATTTGTCAGCGCACTCTGTCTTGGAAGCAAGTGAAAACTCTGGAACACAAAGCCTATGGTTTTCAAACGAAGATCTGACATTTCATTCTCCGTGCACTTTGCAATATCCTCTCCATTCAGGAGAAAAGTTCCTTTCGTAGGTTTATCCAGACAGCCGATAATATTCATCAGTGTGGTTTTTCCAGAACCGGATGGTCCCATGATTGCTACATATTCACCCTCTTCCATCGAAAAATTCACATCTTTCAATACTGGAACTGTCATTTTCCCCTGCTGGTAATCTTTATATATTCCCTTTAAATCCAAAATCATTCCGTCGGTGCTCCTTCCATTGGAACGAGGTCATCTTCCGGAGAAAGCCCTTCCGTTGTGCTCATATCTCCATCCAGACCGCTGTCTTCGACCATATCAGGTTCTGATCCATCGCTTTCCATATCGCTGTAATCTTCATCAGAAACATCCTGGGAATCTTCATCAGAAGTATCCCACATAGCCGCAGTTGTCTGATCAGCGGTTCCCTCTACAACAGACATTCCCTCTTTAAGTTCCTCTGTCGGGAATGCGATCCTGTCTTTCTCTGTAAGCCCGTCCGCAATCTCGTATTCCGCTAGATTTTCATCATACTGTCCAAGTACAACATCTCTCTTTTCCAGTTTGTTCCCACTGCCTGCAACCCATACATAAGGGCTATCTGTATCCGCATCCACAATAAAGTAATCATTCAGCCAGATACCTGCTTTATTATCATCCTGTCCCTCATCCGGTTCAATATAAACATGCTGTCCAAGCATCAGACCATCCGAAGAATCCAGATTCACATAAAACGATATGTACTGGAGGAAGTCTGATCATCACCAGTACTGGACATTCCAAACATTGCAGCATCTGAGCTGCTGTTAGTAGCCGAATTATCCATATCAACGGACCCCATTGTCCCTTTCCAGGTTTTGATGCGTCTACCCTGGAGCGGATGATCACTGGCGTTCCCTCTATGATCGAATCCCGGTTTACTTCATTTACCGTTCCCTTTACACGGTAAGCCCCTGTACTCAGGATCGTAATAAATGCATTGCTGGAACTATCTCCAGAGCCTGAGTCCGATGAATCCGCAGTTCCTTCCGTCAAAGTATCATCTACCCCATCAGAACTGTCGCCCCCCATCTTGGAAGTATCGATCTTCTGGACTACACCATCAATTTCACTTCGCACCTCAGTATTCTGCGTTGCCTGGGAAAGCTTTTCGATTTCTGCCTGTTTACTCTTCTGATCATACTCATTCTTCTTGAGATTCATTTTCTGAGTTTCGATCTCTATTGTATAAGAAAGCTGGTTATCAGCTGTAGCTTTCTTTTTTCTCAGCTTCCAGAGTCGTAATCTGATCCGAAATGCTTAAAGCTTCGTTTTTCAGCCGGTCCAGTGCCAGCTGTGCTTCCTGCAGACTCTGCTGGATACTTCCCAGATCATACTGAAAAAGGAGCTGACCCTTTTTCACTTCTTCACCGGTCTTTACCTGTACTTCTTTTACTTTTTCGCCCGCTCTCGATCTTTACCTGCACAGTTTCCTGCGGTTCCACCACGCCTGCATAACGATTCTCCACACCGGAATCCATTTCTGAAAGCTTGCTTATCTTCGTTACATATACGGTATCACTGCCGCTTACAGTCCCCATATGATGACTGTAGTAATACCAGCCACCTGCTCCAATACCGGCTGCCAGTATAATAATTCCCAGGGCAATTAAAAATACGTTTTTTTCATATATTTCCTCTTTTCTCAGCATTATGCCGAAACTACAAGTTGCTTCAAACATCATAGCAGATTAAAGAGAAAAAGAAAAGTCTTTGAGGAAAACGATGCAAATTTCACAAATTTTTTTCACCATTTTTTTTATAAAAATAGTATAGTTTTATGCGATTTTTGACTTTTGAGGCGATATCTGATAAAATAAGATGTAAATTTTTTTTGAAAGGAAAGAACGATATGAAGACAGTGAAATATCTGCTGGCTTTCTTCTTTGTTTTTCTGGCAGTCTCCATAACCGGCTGTTCCCACCTGGCAAAAACATCTGCGGAGAAAGCGATCAAAAAGGATCTGGATCTTCTTAAAAATCTGGATTCCGAAACGACCATGAAATACATATCGTATCAGGAACTGTTTCCAGATTCTGATGATAATACGGAACTTTCTGATGATATAAAAAGAAGTCTTTTCCCTCTTCTTCCAGAATTTTGATTACAAAGTACTGGATATATCCATTGACCAGGATCAGGAAACTGCTTCTGCACACCTGCGGCTTACCACTCTGGATTCCCAGGCGCTTGCGAAAGATTTCATTACCCAGAGCCTTAAAGATGAAATCTTAAAAGCCGCTTCCAGTGAAAAAAGCACAGATAATGATGGGAATTCTCTGGAGCAGCGTTATCTGCATCTCCACAAACTCCTAAAAAAAGGTTCCTATAAAACCATAGACCGAAATGCTTCCATTCAGCTGATCAATCATGGTTCCTCTTCCGAACCGGACTGGGATATCACACACAGTTCTTCTCTGGAAAATGACCTGGTTGGAGGTCTGATCACCTATTTATCCGATCCGGATCTTGTCCCAGCTGATGAAACCCTGGCAATTTTATCTGAAAACCCTGCAGGAAATGGATGTTCAGCAGATGTCCAATTACCTTGGTCTGGACTCCATCCTGAACACTTCAGACCCAGCAAAAAATGCCATTGCATCCGCACTTATGGAACAGTTTCACTCCTGTTTTAACTATAAAATAACAGACAGTTCCATCTCGGGCTATCTTGCTCAGGTCAGTGCACAGCTGACTACTTTTGACAGTGATTCGATTCTCTCTCAATATGAAAAAGAACTAAATACCTATCTTGGTTCCGCTGATGCAGTGATTGACGGCTCTCAGAAAAGATATGACAAATCTCACGAACTTCTTCTTGACAGTATCAAGAACAACGAATCAACCATAACTGCCAACGCTGTTTTTCACCTGATAAATGACGGCGCTTCCTGGAAACTCGAAGATGCCGGAACCGAACTTGGCAATGCTATTTTTGGAACACTTACCGCATCTCCTGTCCCTGAAGATATGACAGAGGATATTTCTGACGATCAGGGCACCGGAAACGAAGAGGTCTCTGATGAAGACAATAATTCCGGTGACAATGAAACGGAAACAGAAGAAGTCGATGATAATGTCGATGATTCCGACAGTGACGAATAAAATTAATCCGGCAGATGTTCGCAACTATACAGGGGACTTCGCTGATCCAGTAAAAAACTCCCATTTGAATTTCCTGGTCATACAGACTGAAACGGAAACAAATGAGAGTTTTTTTATACTCCGGATATGATTTTTATAAAAGCAGTGCAAGTACTATAAGAATAATAGGCCGGATGATCCGGCTTCCGTTTTTCATAACCATGCCTGCCCCTGTATAATGTCCTGCAATAGAAAATACAGATGCTGCAATTCCAAGCATGATCACGATCTTTCCGCTGAGCAGAAATACCACAAGAGCCGCTACATTGGAAGAAAGGTTGGTAACCTTCATGGTACCGGACGCTTTTGCCACACTCATTTTTCCAAGTCCTGTATACAGAAGCAGGAGAAAGGTTCCTGTCCCGGGGCCATAAAAACCATCATAGCAGCCCACAGCAAGAGAACACAGGGCACAGATCAGAATCTGTTTCTTTCTGGCGATCTCTCCGCCTTTTTCATCCATATTCTTCTTACGCAATACATAAAAAGCAACTACCGGAAGTACCGGGATCAGCATATAACGCAAGATTTTATCACTGGCAACAAGTGCTACATGTGCTCCCATTGTTGATCCCAGAAGCGCCATCGGGATACACGGGAGTACCAGAATCCAGTCTACAAATTTATTCTTACACAGACGTACCGTAGAGATCAGAGTTCCCGTTGCTGATGACAGTTTGTTAGTAGCAACGGCATTATGTATGGGAACTCCGGCCAAAAGATAAGCAGGCAGGGAGATCAAGCCTCCCCCGCCTGCTACAGCATCTACAAATCCGGCAAGAAATACAAGTGGACAAACGATCAGAAATGTATAGATTGTCGGCTGCATGATTTTTATTCTTCCTCTTCTTCCTTCGCAGGCTCAAGATCAAGTCCCAGCTCGTGAAGCTGTGCCTCACTTACCTGACTTGGTGACTGAGTCATCAGACAGGAAGCATCCTTAACCTTCGGGAATGCGATAACATCACGGATGGTATCTGCTTTTGCCATAAGCATAACAAGTCTGTCAAGACCGTATGCCAGTCCTGCGTGAGGCGGAACTCCGTATTTGAAGGCATCCAGAAGGAAGCCGAACTGCTCATGTGCAGCTTCTTTTGTGAAGCCAAGTGCCTCAAACATTCTCTCCTGAATATCATCCTGATGGATACGTACACTACCGCCACCGATCTCATTTCCGTTAAGAACGATGTCGTATGCTTTTGCACGGACCTTTCCCGGATCTGTGTCAAGAAGCGGCAGATCCTCTTCCATAAGCATAGTGAACGATGGTGCATCGCTGTGAAACGGTTCTCCTCCTCGCTCCACTCAAGAAGCGGGAACTCTGTTACCCATACAAAACGGTACTCGTTCTTGTCAAGAAGATCCATCTGTTTTGCAAGCTCAAGACGAAGGGCACCAAGTACATCGTATACCAGTTTTTGTCTTGTCTGCTGCGAAAAGGAGCAGGTCTCCCGGCTTACCGTCCATGGCTTTACAAGGGCATCCATTTCCTCATCCTTCATAAATTTTGGCAAAGGACGATTTTCTGGTTCCGTCCTCTGCGATGGCAATGTATGCAAGGCCTTTTTGCACCGTAGCCTTTTACGAACTCAACAAGTTTGTCGATCTTCTTTCTCGGCATTGCGCCCTGGCCTTCTGCGTTGATACCACGAACGCTTCCGCCATTCTCAAGAGCACCTGTGAATACACCGAAACCGCAGTCTTTTACGATATCGCTGACATCATGAAGCTCCATGCCGAAACGCATATCCGGCTTATCAGAACCGAAACGGTCCATAGCTTCCTGCCAGGTAATTCTCTGGATCGGAAGTTTTACATCGATGTCCAGAACTTCTTTGAACAGGAATGCAAGATATCTCTCATTAACATCGATAACATCGTCTACGTCTACGAAAGAAAGCTCCATATCGATCTGTGTGAACTCCGGCTGACGGTCAGCACGAAGGTCCTCATCACGGAAACATCTTGCGATCTGGATATAACGGTCAAATCCGGAGCACATCAGAAGCTGTTTGTACAGCTGCGGAGACTGTGGAAGTCCGTAGAAGCTTCCCGGATGAACACGGGATGGTACCAGGTAGTCTCTGGCTCCCTCAGGAGTACTCTTTCCAAGCATCGGTGTCTCGATCTCAAGAAATCCCTCGTTTGTGAAGAACTGTCTTGTAAGCTGAGCAACCTTGCTCTTCATCATGATGTTTCTCTGAAGATCCGGTCTTCTTAAGTCAAGATAACGGTATTTCAGACGGATCTCATCTTTTGTCTTGCTATTCTCCTCGATCGGGAATGGCGGTACATCTGCCTCAGCAAGAACACGGAGGGATTTTACGCGAGCTCGATCTCGCCTGTTGCAAGATTCTCGTTTACAGCTCCTCCACGTTTTTTCTACAGTACCGGTTACGGCAATGACAAACTCGCTACGGAGCTTGCCAGCTTTTGTAAAGCCTTCCTCGTCAATGCTGCCATTCTCAAAAATCAGCTGCATGATTCCGGAACGATCACGAAGGTCTACAAATACAAGACCTCCTTTATTTCTGGCTTTTGCCACCCATCCCATTAATGTTACTTCTTTTCCGACCATCTCTGTGGTCACTTCTGCACATCGGCAGGTTCTGTGCAGTCCCTGCATGCTTTCAGCCATCTCTTTATCCTCCTCAGACTACTCTGATCGCAGTCTTTTTATTTTACTCTGATATCTTTGTTCATCAACAGATATTTAGTCTCTGTTGAAAAATTCTACAAACTCTGTATAACCATCTGCTGCCAGCTGGTCTTTCTGGAACTTTTTGTTCTTCTTCATAATAGAGATATTGATCTGTGTACCGGCACTTCTCTCCTCTGTTGCCTGTTTCAGGATGTTCAGAAGTTTGTCTGCAGGCATATTCTTCTCGATCAGGTATGCTTTCTTGCCATTCTTGGTCGGGATCTCATAACCTCTCTCAAGAAGCAGCATAACGATTCTCTCAAATCCGATGGAGAAACCGCAGGCACAGGTATTATTTCCTGTGAACTTGCCGATCATCTCATCGTAACGTCCGCCACCGCCGACGCTTCCACCGAACTCGTCCATGGAGATCTCGAAGATCGGGCCTGTGTAATAGGACATTCCACGTACCAGTGTCGGGTCAAAGGACATCTTGAAATCTGCAGTTTTTACAGATTCTACCGTATTGATAATGGTCTCAAGGTCCTCGGCGATACCTGCCTCCAGAACATCGGAAAGTTTCTCTTTAATATAACGGACACCCTCAACATCGTTGGTGATCTCACGGAAAAGTCCCAGATAAGTGTCAATGCTCTCTTTTGCAAATCCCTCTTTCTCAAGCTCCTCAGCAACACCCTCAATGCCGATCTTATCCATCTTGTCAAGGATGATAAATACAGTGTCAAAGCTCTCTGCCGGGAATCCGCTGTACTGAGCCATTGCCTTCAGGATTCTTCTGTCATTGATACGGATGGTAAAGTTGTGGAAATCCAGTTTTCCGAGAAGTGTTGTTGTTGCAAGTACAAGCTCAATTTCAGCCAGGTAAGTCGGCTCACCCAGGATATCGATATCGCACTGCATAAACTGACGGAAACGACCTCTCTGCGGACGGTCAGCTCTCCATACATTTCCCATCTGAAGTGCCTTAAACGGAGCCGGAAGCTCATTGGCATTGTTGGAATAATATCTGGAAAGCGGTACAGTCAGGTCATAGCGGAGACCGGAATCTGTCAGATCGTTCTCTGTTTTTGCAGTATCCAGTTTCAGTTTTTCACCTCTCTTCATGATCTTGAAGATCAGTTTTTTCATTTTCACCGCCCTGCTTGCTGCAGAGATTCTCAATATGTTCTACACAGGGAGTCTCGATCGCGGAAAAACCAAAGGTTCCGTACGTCTCTCTGATCATATTCATCACATAGTTACGGATTGCCATTTCCTTCGGTAAAATGTCCTTCATTCCTGTAACCGGTTTCTTTTTTAATGCCATAGTTTCCTCCTTTATGAATCACCCTCTGAAATGCAAGAAACACCTGCATGTCAAAGTTTTTAATCTCATCGATCATCAGTCTTAAAACTTCATCTTTTTCCAGAGCTTTCCGATATGGTCTGTCCATACTCAAAGCCGCATATACATCACATACTCTCAGTATCCTTGCACCCATAGGAATATCCTTTCCGCTTCTGTTGCTGGGATATCCGCTGCCGTCAAAAATTCTCATGATGGTAAAGAATACTTTCCAGAACATAATCGGAATATCCCTGGTCCTTCAGGGATCTCATAACTACAATGTGGAATGCATACGGACATACTTCAGTTCTTCAATGACCATCGGATTCTGTTCCTGTCCGTTGATATATCCTTCCAGCTTCAGCTTGCCGATATCATGAAGCATTCCGGCAATGGCCAGCTGATAACATTCTTCCTTACCAAGCCAAGCTCCTTGCCACATCATAAGCAAGATTGCTGACAACAACTCCATGTTTCAGTTCTGCGGAAAGATCCATTTCCAGAATCCGGTCCTGCGTAGTCTCATTTATCTTCTGTACGCTTTTCAAGGATCTGTCTCTCCTTTCCGTCTACAGCCATTTTTCAATGCCTGTGCGTTTTTCTCTCGATCATCTCATCAATACGTGCGATATAATTGGTAACATCCTTTACGTTCTCCACACGCTCGATCCGCTGTCCGTGATCAAACACCAGCTTGGAGGAACCACCAGCACCCAGTGCGATGATCGGCTGCTTTCCTCCATAATCAGTATATTGTAAATCCCTGCTTTGTCAACCTCAGAATAACCTACATTCTCGAAATTTCCCTTCATATTCTTCTGTCTATACAGATAATAAGGGCCCATTCCCATCTCATAGGCAGTTTTCATGGTCAGGTTCATGATCTCCTGATTATTTTCGAAAGTCATCTCCTGGTATTTGTCGCGGAAGATATTCAGTCTTGCCGCACGCTTCACAGCAAGAGAATGTACAGTCAGGCTATCCGGCCCGAGAGCTTTTACCTCGTCCAGTGTATGCTGCACTTTCGTGATATCCTCACCTGGAAGGCCCACGATCAGATCCATGTTAATGTTGTCAAACCCGGCTTCTCTTGCCAGATGAAATGCATTTTTTGTCTGCTCTACCGTGTGACGTCTGCCGATAATATCCAGGGTTTCCTGATTCATGGTCTGTGGATTTACGGAAATTCTGGTAACCGGAAATTCCCGGATCGCCTGAAGTTTTTCCAGAGTGATACTATCCGGTCTTCCTGCCTCAACTGTAAATTCCTCCAGTTCCTCACAGGGAAAATATTCCGTGATCGCGCCAAGAAGTCTCCGAAGCTGATCCGGTTCCAGAGTGGTAGGTGTTCCACCGCCAATATAAACCGTATCCAGTTTCCGATTTTTCATCATCTGGGAAACAGCCTGGATTTCTTTGACCAGTGCATCCAGATAATCTTCTACATATTTACGCCATTTTTCCAGTGGATAGGAACTGAAAGAACAGTACAGACAGATACTTGGACAGAAAGGAATTCCCACATAAAGGCTGTAACCGTTCTCATAATCGATATTTTTCAGGATATCCCGCTCACGGTTGGCAATGGTAACTGCAAGGGCTGTTTTTTCCGGGCTTACCAGATACTGTTCTCTCATATATCTGGCGATCTCTGTATTCTTCATTCCGGATTCCAGCATACCCATCGCCATTCCCGGACGCCGCCAGCACCTGGTATGACCTGATTATAGACGGCCATCTCATGCAGGACAATTTAAAGGCTGCAGGCCGAGACGAGCGCTGGCTGGACGCCCGGCTCCACGCGCAGGGCATCGGCCAGCATGGCGAGGTGTTTTACGCGGCGTGTGACAAAGCGGATGGGTTCTTTGCATGCAGGGTGCGCTAATAATCGAATATGTAAAAAAGACCTGCCAGAATTCTCTGACAGGTCTTTGTGGTGGAGAATACCGGGATCGAACCGGTGACCTCTTGCATGCCATGCAAGCGCTCTCCCAGCTGAGCTAATCCCCCATAGCTGGCGTCGCTTCGAAGCTGTTTGTGTTTCGTGCGCTCCTGACGACGCCATTTATTATAGCAAACCGTTTTTCAAATGTCAAGCGGTTTTTTTGAAATTATTTTAGGATTTTTTAATCGTTGCTTCTGCGGCCCAGCATACGCAGGATATACAGGAAGATGTTGATGAAATAAGGTAGAGGTTCAGCGCACCGATGATGGAGGACTTGTGCAGCATGGCCGCGTCGCCGCCGAAGTAGGAGTAGTAGTATTTCAGCATCTGGGTGTCATAGGCGGTCAGGCCCATGAAGATCAGCAGGCCGACGGCGCAGAGCACAAGGTCCATAATGCCGAAGCCAAAGCCGAACAGGCTGAACAGCCCACCCACCAGGCCGCAGACGATCAGGGCAACCAGACCGCCCATGAGCTTGGGGCCCCAGCCGGTCAGGTCACGGTTGGTGACGTTGCCGTACACCGCCATACGCCGAAGTAGACCGCACCGACGAGGAACGCCAAAATCAGGCTGCCGAAGTCATACGCGAGGAAGATGGAGCTCAGATTCAGGCCGTTGAGCACCGCGTAGGCGAAGAAGATGCCCGTGGCCGTGGACGGCTGCAGCGTCTGCACCCGGGCCGACAGCACGAACACCAGCACCAGCTCCGCGATGGAGGTCAGGATGAACAGGCCCGAGGTGATAAGCGGGTAGATCAGCCCCGTCGTCACTGCGCCGATGCCGACCAGGAACGTGACCAGCAGACCGGCAAACATCCAGCCGAAGGTCTTGGACAGAAACTCGGAAAGCGTACCAAAGGGGCTTTCCGCATACGAAATATCAGAATAATTGCGATTCATAGTTGCAATCCCCTTTCTCTAGGCAGTATTATAGCGTGTTTTTCACCGTAAATCATCAAGAAATTGTGAAATTTGCTTCTTTTTAAAACTATAGTCAGGCAGTGCTTTCTGTGCTATAATAGCAAATAATGCTTTCCGTTTACATTTATATAAAGGGATGTGATTTTTATGACAGCAGCCGAAATCGAGGCCCTGGGCGGTTACTACGGTGCCACCCCGCGCCCCGACGATTTTGAGAGCTTCTGGCAGGCGCGGATGGCCGAGGCTGACGCGGTGCCGCTGCACTACACCGTCACCCAGGCGCAGGAGGTCCCGAGCTGGGACAGCTGCGAGTTTCTGGACCTGTGGTTCACCGGCATGGAGGGCGCACGCCTTTACGCAAAGTTTTTACGCCCGCGCCGGAGCGAGCCGATGCCGCTGGTTCTGCAGTTTCACGGCTACCCTGGCGCATCCCGCAGCTTTGCCGAGCAGGCGTCGTTCGCGGGCATGGGCATGGCGCTGATTGCCATGGACTGCCCCGGTCAGGCCGGCTACAGTGAGGATGTCGGCGGCTTTTTTGGGGCACCACCGTGTCCGGGCATATCATTGCCGGGCTGGACGGCCCGCCGGAGCGGATGTACTATGTGCGGCTGCACCAGAACATCCGCATCCTCTGCCGCCTGGTGCGGGAGCTGGACGGCATCGACACGAGCCGTGTCTTTTGTCAACGGCGGTTCGCAGGGCGGCGGGCTGGGTCGTGGCCTGGTGCGGGCCGC
>ENA-OQAR01000441-OQAR01000441.1-human-gut-metagenome-genome-assembly--contig:-NODE-441-length-12619-cov-3.196206_pt1 | contig 12619 bp, 15 predicted proteins | sample MGYA00242738_ERZ504533 | MGnify/ENA primary metagenome ERZ504533 (study PRJEB26092, sample SAMD00036276) | human gut metagenome | host: Homo sapiens | study: EMG produced TPA metagenomics assembly of... | reverse complement strand
TGGATGATTTGATGCAGGAGGGAAGTATCGGCCTGCTGAACGCGATCCCTTTGTTTGATGCCGGACGGGGCATGAAATTTCTGACCTATGCAGCACCGGCGCTCCGCAACGCCATGACGGACTGCATGCCCAGCATCGGGCAGCCGCCGCAATTTTTGGCACGCAGTTTGCAATCCATCTTCCGCTCTCCTTTTTACCCATAAGGGTCATACAGATCATATTCTTCCGCTTCCAGATGCTTTTCCTCCAGCACCTTCATGGCCTGTTCCAGCTCGCTCTGGCCGCAGCCGCTCTCGCTCACCAGCGCGTGCACCGCCGCCGCAAGGTCGCCGCCAAAGAGGGTATCCAGCCGTTCCCGCATACTCCACACATTATAGGCGCGCTGGGTGATGGCCGGAGTGTAGGTGTTGCGGTTGCCATCCTTGCCGCTTTTCACCCAACCCTTTTCTTCCAGCCGGTAAAGAAAGTTGAGCACGGTCGCCGGTGCCCAGCCCTTTGCGCGCAGCTTTGCGTCGATGTCCCGCCGGGTGACGGGCGCACGGCAGGCCCACACCGCCAGCATCACCTGCTCCTCTGCCGCCGAAAGCGGCTTTACACTGTCCGGGATGCCGTACATCCTGCTGTTCTCCCTCCTTTTGGCATCTTTTTTGCTTTTACGTTTGTCTTTGTTTTATTATTATACCAATTTCTGCGCCAAAGCGCAAGAGCCGGAAACGCCGATGAAATCAGGCTTTTTCAGCTCTATTTTACATTTGTCTTTGTTTTTGTTTTTCTATCAAGGACATTTGTGTGCTTTGTGCCCGCACAGGGGCTTTTGCGCCGTATCTTTGTGCAAAGATGCTCTTGTTTTCATCCCTGCAAAACCGGTATACTACGGCTACAGCAATCAACAGAACGCACCGCAGAAAACCGCGGTGCTGTGCGATACAGGAAAGGGAGAGTTCATTATGGCACGAGTTTACAACTTCAGCGCAGGCCCCAGCATGCTGCCCGAGAAGGTGCTCAAGCAGGCACAGGCAGAGCTGCTCGAGTATGGCGACAGCGGTCAGAGCGTGATGGAGATGAGCCACCGCAGCAAGTGGTTCGATGCCATCATCAAGGACACCGAGGCCACCCTGCGCCGGGTAATGGACATTCCCGACAACTACAAGGTCGGTTTCTTTCAGGGCGGTGCCACCCAGCAATTTGCCATGGTCCCGCTGAATTTCATGACCACCGGCAAAGCAGATTACCTTGTCACCGGCAACTTCTCGAACCTTGCCGCCAAGGAAGCCGCCAAGTTCGGCGAGGTGAACATCGTTGCTTCCAGCAAGGACAAGAACTTCACCTACATCCCGGACGTGAACGCCATCAACTATGATAAGGATGCCAGCTATATCCACATCTGCCAGAACAACACCATCTTCGGCACCCAGTTCGTGGAGGTGCCGCAGGTGGAGGGTGTGCCTCTGGTAGCCGACATGAGCTCCATGATCCTCTCCAAGCCCGTGGATGTGACCAAGTACGGCTGCATCTACTTCGGCGTGCAGAAGAATGTAGCTCCCGCCGCATGGCAATTGCCATCGTCCGCGACGACCTGCTGGGCCATGCCGCCGACAATGTGCCCACCATGATGAACTACACCACCCTGCTGGGCAAGGACAGCATGTACAACACGCCCCCCTGCTGGTGCATCTATATGACCGGTCTGGTGCTCAAGTATCTGGAAAACGACATCGGCGGTCTTGCCAACATGCAGAAGATCAACGAAGCCAAGGCCAAAGTGCTGTACGACTATCTGGACGGTCAGGACTTCTTCACGAATCCTGTGGAGCACCGCTACCGCAGCACCATGAATGTCACCTTCACCAGCCCCAATGCAGATCTGGACAAGAAGTTCTGCGCCGAAGCTGCAGAAGCAGGCTTCGTGAACCTGAAGGGCCATCGTCTGGTAGGCGGTATGCGCGCTTCCATTTACAACGCAATGCCCGCCGAGGGTGTGGACAAGCTGGTGGACTTCATGGAGAAGTTCCGCAAGGCAAATGCATAAGAGGGGAATTCAGATATGTATACGATCAAAACTTTGAACGCCATCAGCCCGGTGGGTCTGGCAAAGCTGAACAACAAGCAGTTTGACGTGGCTGTGGACACCGATGCCCCGGACGGCATCCTCGTTCGCAGCGCCGACATGCTGAATACCGCCTTCAACGACAATCTTCTGGCCATCGCCCGCGCCGGTGCCGGCGTGAACAACATCCCGCTGGACCGCTGCAGTGAGCAGGGCATCGTGGTGTTCAACACCCCCGGTGCCAACGCCAACGCTGTGGCCGAGCTGGTGATCGGTATGCTGATTGCCGGCAGCCGCAATGTGGCTGTTGCTGCCCAGTGGTGTCAGGGCCTGACCGGCGACCCCGCCATGGCAAAGACCGTGGAAAAGGGTAAGAAGCAGTTCGTGGGCAACGAGATCAAGGGCAAGACGCTGGGTGTCATCGGTCTGGGTGCCATCGGCTCCCGCGTGGCCAACTGCGCCATTGAGCTGGGCATGGAGGTCTACGGCTACGACCCCTACATCTCCATTGACGCCGCATGGAACCTGAGCAGTCAGGTACACCACTGCGTGAACCTGAACGACATGCTGCCCCTGTGCGACTACATCACCATCCATGTGCCCTACCTGCCCACCACCAAGGACACCATCACGCCCAGACCCTTGCCCTGTGCAAGGACGGCGTGAAGATCCTGAACTACGCCCGCGGCGAACTGGTCAACACCGAAGCCCTGCTGGAAGCCATGGAGACCGGCAAGGTGTCCGGCTATATGACCGACTTCCCGTCCGAGGCCATTCTGGGCAAGCCCGGCATCGTGTGCACCCCCGCATCTGGGCGTTCCACCCCGGAAGCCCGAGGACAACTGCGCCGTGATGGCTGCAAAGGAGCTGAGCGACTACCTGAAGAACGGCAACATCATCCACTCGGTGAACATGCCGGAGGTCAACCAGCCCAGAGCCGGCGGCAAGCGCATCTGCATCATCCACAAAAACGAGCCCGGCATGATCAGCCAGATTACCGCCCTGACCACCGAAGCCGGCCTGAACATCGAGAACATGGTGAACAAGAGCAAAAAGAACATGGCCTACACCATGCTGGATGCTACCGGTGCTGTGGACAAGAAGCTGGCCGAAAAGCTGGCTGCCATCCCCGCCGTGATCCGGGTGCGCATCCTGTAAAGCAAAACGGTTTAAAATGCCCGCCGCGTCGCTCTTGGCATCTTCAGCGGAAAACGATTTTTATTTTAGCAACCCGGAAAAATCTGCGGATTTTTCGGGTTGCTTTTTCACAGAGAAGGGCCGTGGCGGCAACCTGCATTTCCAAACCAGGATTTTTTACAAACTGGAAATTCTTTCTCGTCCCATCTGCCGGTTAGTTTCCATTTACAAACTGTAGTTTGTCTTAAAAAACGCGTTAGAGATAGCTTTTTCTAACTACACATCGTAAAAAAGTTTACATGTATTAACATTCAAGAAAAAAGTATGAAATGGTAAATTCTGTGCTACAATAGGCTCGACAGAAGGGAAATGTCCACCCTGTTCTCCGGCTTTTGGGCCGGTATATTCATCTTACAGGTCCTGCGGTGCAGGGCCTCTGACAGGAAATAGAAAAGGTAGGGAAGTTACTATGGATATCAAGAAGATCGCACTGTTCGCCGCCGGTACTCTGTTCGGCTCTGCCGGTTTCAAGCTGCTGTCCAGCAAGGATGCCAAGAAGGTCTACACCCAGACCACCGCTGCTGTGCTGCGCATGAAGGACTCCACCATGGAGACCGTCAGCAAGGTCCAGGAGCAGGCCGGTGACATTCTGGCCGATGCAAAGGCCATCAACGAGGCTCGTGCTGTTGAAGCCGAGACTGCTGTGATCGAGGATGCCGCCGAGGAGACCACCGAAGAGACCGCTGAGTAATTTTCGGTTCGTAAAGCATTGAAAGCCCCCAACGTGGCTTTCGAGCCGCCTCGGGCGGCTCTTTTTTTTGTGAGAGTGGGGCCGCAGGCGTGCAGGGTATAGCAGCCTGACGCTGCGGCAAAAAGATAGAGAAGGATATTTGATATATGAAATGTACCATTCTGCATGAAGGCAAAGGCCGGATGCGCGTGCATGTGGAAAAAGTCCGCATGACTTTGCACCGTGCCGATGTGCTGGAAGCTTATCTGAACCACCATGATGCCATCGTCCATGCCGCCGTTTACGAGCGCACCGGCGATGTGGTCATTACCTATACCGGCAAGCGCACCGCCGCCATTGCCATTCTGGCAGGCTATAAGTTCGATGTGGCCGAGTATGACGCTCTGGTCACCTCCGCCGACAGCCGCAGGCTGAACCGGGAATATCAGGATAAAAATGTTCGATTTGGTGGCAGGCCGCTGCCTGCGCAAGCTGTTCCTGCCCGCACCCCTTGACGCTGCCTACACGGCATTCCGCTCCATCCGCTCCTCTGGAAGGGTGTGCGCTGCGTGCTGAGCCGCAGGCTGGAAGTGGAGGTGCTGGACGCTTTGTCCATCGGCGTCTCGCTGCTGCGCGGCGACTTTGGCACCGCCGGTTCTGTCATGTTCCTGCTGAATCTGGGCTCTCTGCTGGAAGAGTGGACCCGCAAGAAGAGTCTGGACGATCTGGCCCGCAGCATGGCCCTGAACGTGGACAAGGTGTGGGTGCGCAGCCAAGGCACCGAAGTGCTGGTGCCTCTGACCAAAGTACGCTCCGGCGATGAGGTGGTCGTGCGCAGCGGCAACATGATCCCGCTGGACGGCACCGTGCTGGAAGGCGAAGCCATGGTGAATCAGGCTGCCCTGACCGGCGAAGCTATGCCGGTGCGCAAGGCAGAGGGGTCCACCCTCTATGCCGGCACCGTTGTGGAGGAGGGCGAGTGCGTCTTTATCGCCAAGGCCGAGGGCGGTTCCAACCGCTACGACAAGATCGTGGCCATGATCGAGGAATCCGAAAAGCTCAAGTCCAGCACCGAGAACCGTGCGCTGGTGCTGGCCGACAAGCTGGTGCCATGGTGTCTGGGCGCAACGGTGGTCACCTATCTGCTCACCCGCAACGCCACCCGCGCATCTCCTGCCTGATGGTGGATTTCTCCTGCGCGCTCAAGCTCTCCATGCCGCTGGCCGTGCTTTCCGCCATGCGCGAGTGCGGCAGCTACCACATCACCGTCAAGGGCGGCAAGTATCTGGAAGCCCTGTCCAAGGCAGACACCATCGTGTTCGACAAGACCGGCACCCTCACCCGCGCTACCCCGCAGGTAGTGGAGGTCGTACCCTTCTCCGGCTGTAACGAGCGCGAAGTCTGCAGCTGGCCGCATGTCTGGAAGAGCACTTCCCCCATTCCATGGCCAACGCGTGGTGCGTGCCGCCAAGGAGCGCGGCATTTCCCATGAGGAGATGCACTCCGAGGTGGAATACATCGTAGCCCATGGCATTGCAAGCCGCGTGGGCGGTGAGCGCGTGGTCATTGGTAGCCACCACTTCGTCTTTGAGGATGAAAAGTGCACCATCCCCACAGCCGAGCAGGCAAAGTTTGATGCCCTCAAGCCCGCGTATTCGCACCTGTACATGGCAGCCAGCGGGCAGCTGGTGGGCGTCATCTGCATCTCCGACCCGCTGCGCCCGGAAGCCGCCGCTGTGCTGAACGGACTGCGTGCGCTGGGCATCCGGAACACCGTCATGATGACCGGCGACAGCGAGCGCACCGCTGCCGCCATTGCAAAGCAGGTGGGCGTGGACCGCTTCTTTGCCGAGGTGCTGCCCGAGGACAAGGCAAACTTCGTCCAGCAGGCCAAGGCCGAGGGCCACACCGTGGTGATGATCGGCGACGGCATCAACGACTCCCCCGCCCTGTCTGCTGCCGACATTGGCATCGCCATCAACTCCGGCGCTGCCATCGCCCGCGAGATCGCAGACGTGACCATCAAAGCCGACAGTCTGGAGGAGCTGGTGGCCCTCAAGGCCATCGCCAACTCTCTGCAAAAGCGCGTGCACGCAAACTACCGCTTCGTGCTCACCTTCAACTCGGCCCTCATCGCGCTGGGTGCTCTGGGCATCCTGCAGCCGGCCTCCTCTGCCATGCTGCATAATCTCTCCACCATCGGCATCAGCCTGAAGAGCATGACCAATCTCCTGCCGGAGAACAAGGCTCCGCAGCTGAAAGCATAATTACCGCAAAAAAATAACGCCGTGTCCGAACATTCGACACGGCGTTATTTTTTTTATCTGTTATTCCAGCCCGATCTGCTGTGCATACTCTTCCAACAGCTCCCGCTCCAGGAACGGGGTCTTGACACCCTCGCGGTCACGGTAGGTTTCGTGGCCCTTGCCGATGACGGCGATCAGGTCGCCCTCCTGCGCGTGATCCACGGCGTAGTGCAGGGCATCCAGACGGTCCGGGATCTCCACAAACTTTGCGTCCGGGTTGCCTTGTTCATGCCCACGCGGATATCAGCAAGGATGTCCTCCACCTTTTCAAAGCGGTTGTTTGTCCTCAGTGAGGATGGAGAAATCGGCCATTTTGGCGCAGATCTCGCCCATGCCATAGCGGCGCAGCTTGGAGCGGTTACCGCCGCAGCCGAACACCACCACCAGACGGTGGGGCTTGTAGGCCCGCAGAGTGGTGAGCAGGCTTTCGGTGGACACCTCGTTGTGAGCGTAGTCCAGCAGGATGGTGAACTTCTTGCTGATGGGCACCAGCTCCACGCGACCCTTGACCACGCACTTGCCAAGCGTCGTGGATCGCCTGATCCGGCAGGCCCAGCACCTTGCCCACGCTCAGCGCGGCCAGCGCGTTGTACACGCTGAACTCGCCGGGCATGTTCACCTTCACATCCATCTCGTCCTTGCCGGTCACATGGAACTTCACGCCCAGAAAATCGTGGGTGCGCAGCAGTTCAAAGCCGGTCTCGCGGTAGTCCGCCTGCTCAGCGCGGCCATAGGTGACAAGGCGGCAGGTGTGGCCTTCCAGCAGGGCTTCGGTGTTCTCATCGTCAATGTTCACCACGCCCACGTCGCAGCGCTTGAACAGCTGGCCCTTCCAGCTGCGGTACTCCTCAAAGGTCTTGTGCTCGCCGGGGCCGATGTGATCCGGCGAAAGGTTGGTGAACACGCCCACATTGTAGTGCACACCGGCCACGCGGTCCATCATCAGGCCCTGGCTGGAAACCTCCATCAGCGCGGTGTCGCAGCCTGCATCCAGAAACTCCCGGAAGGTCTTTTGCAGTTCGTAGCTTTCCGGAGTGGTGTTGGCAGTTTCCTTGTGGCGGCCCATATAATAAATGCCGTTGGTGCCGATCATGCCCACCTTGCGGCCTGCAGCTTCCAGCACGCTCTTGATCATGTGGGTGGTAGTGGTCTTGCCCTTGGTGCCGGTCACACCGATCATGGTCATCTGGCGGGACGGGTTGCCGAAGAGGTTCGCGCTCATCAGAGCCATGGCATAGCGGCTGCTTTCCACCTTGACCACGGTCACGCCCGGCATGGCAGAAAGGTCGATGTCGTGCTGGATGACCAGTGCGCTGACACCCTTTGCCGCACAGTCGGCGGCAAACTCATGGCTGTCACGCTGGGTGCCCACGATGCACACGAACAAAAAGGCCCGGTGCCGCCTTGCGGCTGTCGTAGATGATATCTGAGATCTCGGTGTCCAGACTGCCCTGCGCAAGGGTAAAGGGCACGCCTTCCAATAACTGTTCCAGTTTCATACTGCACACGCTCCTCAAAACATTTTGTCACATGGGGTTTTCTTCGTTATTTGCGGTCATGCGGGCAGTGTCGGTCAGCGGTGTTTCTTCCGCAGCTGCCGCCGTATCGTCCGCAGGCTGGGCCGCAGCGGCATCCTCTGCACCGTCTGCCGCAGTATCCTCGGCAGCAGAGGTATCAGGCTCTTCCGGCACGGTCTTTTCCGGCACAACATAACCGGAGGGCAGGGTCGGCTGGCCCTGTGCAAAGTAAATTTTACGGGTGCTGCCCGCGCTGACATGGCTGAAATCCAGTCTGCCGGTGTCGGTAGGGGCACAACCCTTGCCGTCGGCATTGGTCAGCACATAGCGTGCGCGGTCCAGCTTATAATCCAGATCGTTCCGTGTACCCAGAAGCACACTGACACGATCCTGATACAAAAATGCCATCTGGTCGGTGTCCGCAAATTCCATGCGGGTCACATCGTCCAGCATCCCATACTCTTCCAGCTTTGCCTGCAGCTCATTCAGCGCATCCAGACGGTCGTCCGTCTGCACCGCTGCCGAAGCTGCTGCCGAACCGGATGCATCCGATGCCGCCGGGTCTGCCTGCGCTGCAAAGGTCAGCTGGTCGCCGGGTGTCACCGACACCGGCTCGCCGCCGTATAGGGTCTTGAGTTCTTCCGGCTGGGCAGACTCGCAGGCCAGGATCTTGAACTGATCCGAGAGGGTCAGCCAGCCGCTCTTCGTCTGCATGGCATAGGTAGGCACCGCCTCGGTCACCTGCACCACCACCGTGTTGGGGTAATCCCGAACCACCCTGATGGATTCCAGCAGCGGGAACTGCTTTTCCAGTTCCGCTTCCTTGGCGGCGGGGTCAAAGCTGAAAATGTTCTCTTCGGTCTGCACACCCAGTGCCTGCAGGATCTGGCTGCTGGAATAGCCGCCCACCTCCTGCACTACGGTGCCGTCCGCCGTCTGCACTTGAATGGTGCCGATCTTAAACAGCATGGTCATGGTCAGGTAAACACCGGCGGCGATCACGGCCAGCAGGGTCACAAAGGCCATCAGCCGCCGCAGCATCCGCCGCCGCTTCAGTGCAGCGCGGGTCAGGCGGCGCTTCTTGCGTTTTTCCCGCTGTACCGGGTCGCGTGGCTGCTGTTGTGCCGGGCGCAGACGCTGGTTTTTGTAGCGCTGCTGCGCTGCCTGAGCCGCTGTCTTGCGCGGCTTCTGCCCCTGTGAACGGCGCTGCTGCGGCTTGCGGGCCGTGCCGGATGCACGCTGTTCCGGCTGGGCCGTGCGACTTCGCTGCGCGGTACGGTTCCGGTTCTGGCCGCTGGTGCGCCGGGTTCCGCTCTGTTCGGTGCGGCGCGGCTGCGAAGGGAACTCGATGCTGTTATCGGTACGGGTGCGGCGCACCGTACCATTGGCGGTGCGGTCCGGCGCAAAGCTCAGCGGTTCCCCGTTGAAGCCATAGCGCCCGTCCGCACTGCCGGAAGATCCTTTTTGTTGTGAAGGCGGCGGAGTATGCTGCAGGTCTTTCCGCAGGTCGTAGATATTGCCGTTGTTTCTGTTATTGCGGTATTGCTGCATGGCGCACACCTCCTTTCCGGTTTAGGTTTTGTTTTACTTCTGCACCAGTTTCATCAGAGCGTCTGCAATACGGTCAAGGCTGTCATCCACCGACAGGCTGCGGGCATTTTTTGCCCATCTCAGCCAGCTTGCCGGGCTGTGCCAGCATGTCGGACACCGTGCTCACCAGCTTTTCGCCGGTCAGATCTTTTTCCTCGATCACCACAGCGGCATCGGCCTTCTGCAGTTCCATGGCATTGAAGTACTGGTGGTTCTCAGCCACATTGGGGCTGGGGATGAGCACGGCTGCACGGCCAACAGCTTCCAGCTCGGCCAGCGTCAGCGCACCGGCGCGGCTGATGACAAGGTCTGCCGCAGCCAGCAGTTCCGGCATATTGTTGATGTATTCCTTCACCACAAGGCCGTCGCCTTCCGCGAAGTTCTTTTCCTTTTCCAGATCCTTGAACAGCTGCACACCGTACTGGCCGGTAGCGTGGAGATGCAGCACCGGCTTCTTCTCGTGCTGTTCCCATGCACACAGGTCGGCCACCACCTCGTTGACGCGGCGTGCGCCAAGGCTGCCGCCGAAGGAAAGGATCACCGTGCGGTCGCCCGCGCCCAGCTCAGCGCGGATGGCATCGCGGTCCTTTGCCTTGGTGAACACCTCCGGGCGCACCGGATTGCCCACCACGATGGTCTTATCAGGTGCGCCCAGCTTTTCCACAGCAGCAGGCACGGCGGCAAACACGAGATCCACATCCGGTGCCAGCAGCTTGTTGGTCACGCCGGGGAAGGCGTTCTGCTCATGAATGGCGGTGTGGATGCCCATTTTGGCGGCACAGCGCACCACCGGGCCGGACACATAGCCGCCGCAGCCGATCACAAGATCGGGTTTGACCTCCTTCATAATGGCCTTTGCCTTGGGGCCAGAGAGGGCCAGATTCCACAGCGTAACGATGTTGCGCTTGATGTTGTTCAGCGACAGCCTGCGCTGGAAACCGGTGATCTCGATATGGTGGAAGGGATAGCCCGCCTGTCCTACCAGGCGGTACTCCATGCCCTCCTTGCGGCCGGCAAAGTGGATCTCGGCAGAAGGGTCTGCCTTTTTGATAGCACCTGCAATGGCAAGTGCCGGGTTGATATGGCCGGCAGTGCGCCGGCAGCGATCAGAACTCGCATGACGATTCCTCCTCTATTATTAGTGCATCTGGTCAGGCCATCGGGGAGCTCCCCACTGGCCTGCGCCCTCAAAACAGTCGTTACAGTTCATTGCGCGCACGGCGGGCATCGTCCAGATTGATGGTACGGTCCTTCAGCTCCGCATCACGCTGAGCCTTTGCAGCCTGCCGCTGTGCGTGGGCCGCTGCCCTCTGCTGCGCCGCCCGCTCTCCGTTGCGCCCAATGTTCACCATCACGCCCATTTCTGCCAGCAGCAAGATCAGACTGGTGCCGCCGGACGAGAAAAACGGAAGGCTGATGCCGGTATTCGGGATGGTGTTGGTGACCACGGCGATGTTGCAGAACACCTGCCAGGCGATCTGCGCCATAATGCCAATCCCCACCATGGTGCAGAACTGGTTCTCGGCCTTATAGGCGATCATCAGGCCCTGCGCTATGAGCAGTATGAACAGCACGATGATGAGCACCGCACCGATGAAGCCCAACTCTTCGCACACCACACTGAAGATGAAGTCGTTGGTGCTTTCCGGCAGCCAGAGCTGCTTTTCCACGCTGTTGCCAAGGCCAAGGCCCTTCAGTCCGCCGGAGCCGATGGCGTACAAGCTCTGCTTGGTCTGGTCGTTCAGCGCTTCCAGATCATCGGACCATGTGTTCAGGCGGTCCTGCAGATAGCCAATGGATTCCACCAGCGTCAGGGCCGGTTTCAGCAGCAGAGCCGCCGCTGCGGCCCCGCACCATGTCAATACACCGCCGCAGCCGGTCAGCATGAGGATGGTGCCCACGATGGCGGTGGTCAGCAGGATGCCGGACATGTGCGGCTCTAAAAACAGCAGCAACACCACCGGCACCAGCGGCAGCACCGGCACGATCAGCTGCCTTACGATGCGGATGAACAGCCAATCCTTTGGCTTGATCTTTTCTCTCAGTGACGGGCTGAACCGGCCGATCTGCGGCGCACTTGCCGCCAGATGGGACGAGAGCAGGATCATCTCAAACTTTGCCACCTCAGAGGTTTGCAGAGTCAGGCCGCCCAGACGGATCCAGCGGCGGCAGCCGTTCAGCGGTGCAAAGGTCAGCGTGACGGCCAGCATGGCCAGCACCACCCAGTACAGCGGCTTGCTCGCCCAGCGCAGGAAGCGGTGATCCACATAGCTCATGACTACCATACAGCCAATGCCAATGGCCATGCAGATAGCCTGCTGCTTGATGTAGTGCAGGCTGTCGCCCATGCGCAGGTAGCCGGTGGTGTAGCTTGCGCTGTACAGCATTACAAGGCCGAACACCATGATAATGGCCAGCGTTGCCAGCCAGTTGAGCAGCAGCCGGTTCCATGGTCCCGGGTCCCGCTGCAGCGGCGGCGCCCATGCACTTCTTTTTGGTTTTATGTTGTCTGCGGGTGGCTGCCATTGCCACGCCCCCTTATTTTCAGAATCAGGCGCTCAGACCCAGCGTGCCAGACGCACGGCCAGCGCCAGCCCGCACACGCTCAGTGCGCACAGGCTGTAAAAAATATTCACTGCACTCATGCCGCGCTTTTCCAGCCAGCGGTGCAGCGGTGCCGCCGCAAACAGCGGCCTGCCCTTCCAGCGGCAGAACAGGACCTGCAGCACCACCATGCCGCCCTCCACCCAGAAGGGCAGTGCCAGCGGGATGCTCAGCTCTGCGTAGCCAATGCACAGCGGAATGCAGCCAATGGCTCCCGCTGCATACAAGCAGCCGCACCGGCCGGGGTGCAGCTTTGCCGGTGGAAAATCCCACAGCAGAAAGGCCATCAGTGCACCGGCCAGTGCCGCCGGGAATACTGCCAGCGGAAACCAGCCCAGCTGTGTTTCCAGCATCATCAGGCCCAGCATGGCCGCAAAGGCCGCGCCGCACACCGTGCCGTCGGCACCGTCGGCCACGCGGGCCGCCTCGGCCATCGCCACCAGCAGCACAGCCCACAGCAGCGGTGCCAGCGCACATTCCACATAGCCTGCTCCCGGCAGGATCAGCCCTGTGGGCAGGCACCCGTTCAGTGCCAGCAGGCCCAGCACCAGCGCTGCAGCGATGCATTCCAGTGCAAGGCGCTGTGTGCGGCGCAGGCCAAGGCCCAAACCGTTCGGGTAGCGGCCGCGGATGCGGGCCAGATCATCGGCCAGCCCCACTGCGCCAAAGGCCAGCGACCCCAGCAGTG
>ENA-OQAR01000440-OQAR01000440.1-human-gut-metagenome-genome-assembly--contig:-NODE-440-length-12651-cov-2.238103_pt1 | contig 12651 bp, 17 predicted proteins | sample MGYA00242738_ERZ504533 | MGnify/ENA primary metagenome ERZ504533 (study PRJEB26092, sample SAMD00036276) | human gut metagenome | host: Homo sapiens | study: EMG produced TPA metagenomics assembly of... | reverse complement strand
ATGGCTTGTGATCAGGATTAAGGATGAGAGTCTGAAAGAAGAGAAACAGAAACTGGGATCCCACAGATATACAGGGACTGCAGGAACTTGTAAAAGCAAAGAAAGAACTGGAAGAGCTTGGAAGAAAGCGGCAGCAGCTGCATATTTCTTTTGAATAAGGATAAAATATAAACACTATATGGAGGTATAGAGCACATAATGGAAATGAATATGGGTAAATTCAGTGAAAAAACTGGTAGAACTTCTGGAGCTTGCCAAAAAAGAAAAAGAATGTACTGGAATACCAGGAAATCAATGACTTCTTTAAGGACCAGCCACTGGGAGTTGAACAGATGGAGAAAGTATTTGACTTTCTGGAAGCCAGTGGAGTGGATGTGCTTAGGATTACAGACAGTAATGCAGATGATATGATCCTGGATGATGACGATGCAGACATTGATAAGCTGGATGAAGAAGAGATTGAACTTGACAAGATCGATCTTTCTGTTCCTGAAGGTGTAAGCATCGAGGATCCGGTACGTATGTATCTGAAGGAAATTGGTAAGGTTCCGCTTCTTTCAGCAGAAGAGGAAATCGAACTTGCAAAGAGAATGGAGAATGGGGATGAGGCTGCCAAGAAACGTCTGGCAGAAGCAAACCTTCGTCTTGTTGTCAGCATTGCAAAGAGATATGTGGGACGTGGAATGCTTTTCCTTGACCTGATCCAGGAAGGTAACTTAGGTCTGATCAAAGCGGTTGAGAAATTTGATTACCGCAAGGGTTATAAATTCAGTACCTATGCTACATGGTGGATCCGTCAGGCAATCACCAGAGCAATCGCAGACCAGGCACGTACCATCCGTATTCCGGTGCATATGGTTGAGACTATTAACAAACTGATCCGCGTTTCCCGTCAGTTACTGCAGGAGCTTGGACGTGAACCTACGCCGGAAGAAATTGCAAAAGAGATGGATATGTCTGTAGAGCGTGTACGTGAGATCCTTAAGATCTCCCAGGAGCCTGTATCTCTGGAGACACCTATCGGTGAGGAAGAGGACAGCCACCTTGGAGACTTTATCCAGGATGACAATGTACCTGTACCTGCAGATGCAGCAGCATTTACTTTGCTGAAAGAGCAGCTGGTAGAGGTTTTGAGCACATTGACAGACAGAGAGCAGAAAGTATTGCGCCTGCGTTTTGGCCTGGACGATGGACGTGCCAGAACTCTGGAGGAAGTTGGTAAGGAATTTAATGTAACAAGAGAACGTATCCGTCAGATTGAGGCAAAGGCGCTCCGCAAGCTTCGTCATCCGAGCCGCAGCCGTAAACTGAAGGATTATCTGGACTAAGGAGCCTGTTATGCAGCTTTCATTACGTTTGTCTGCAATAGCAGGCCTGGTGACCAGGGGAAACAGACTTGTGGATGTGGGATGCGATCATGGATACCTGCCGGTTTCGCTTTATCTGGATGGAAAGATTCCGGGTGCGATTGCCATGGATGTAAGAAAAGGCCCGTTGTCCAGAGCGCAGGAACATATTTCTCAGTATGGACTGGACGCATACATAGAAACCCGGCTTTCAGACGGACTTGAGGCTTTGAAACCGGGAGAGGGCGACACTCTTGTGATTGCAGGAATGGGTGGCCCTCTCATGGAGAGGATTCTTACTGACGGGGTAGAGGTCAGGGAGAGCTTTCGGGAAATGATCCTGCAGCCTCAGTCAGATATCCCCCATTTTCGCAGATTTGTCAGAAAAATCGGCTGGCAGATCACAGAGGAGGAGATGGTTCTGGAGGATGGCAAGTTTTATCCTATGATGAAGGTAATTCATGGAGAAAAGATGCATATTTCAGAAGATACTCCTTATACTTTAGATGAGTGGTTTGGAGGAATGCTTCTGGAAAGAAAGCATCCTGTTCTGCGGGAGTATCTGGAAAGAGAGCTTCGCATCCGCAATGAGATTCTTGACAGATTAAAGAATGCGCCCAATGCAGAGAAGCGTGCGGGCGAGATAGAGGAGGAAAAGCAGGCAGTTATTGCTGCTTTAGAGGAATATGAAGGCATATGAACTGACCTCCTGGCTGGAGAAGAAGTACCCGTCAGATGCAGCAGAGGACTGGGATAACGTAGGACTTCTCGCAGGAGATGATACAAATGAGATCAGCCATGTGTTTCTGGCTCTGGATCTGACAGAGGAAACACTGGCTGAGGCCATAGAGGCTGGGGCAGATATGATCATTACCCATCATCCCATGATCTTTTCCGGAATTAAGAAGATCAATAATCACAGCTTTACAGGAAGAAAGATCCTTACGCTGATACAGAAAGGAATTGTTTATTATGCGATGCATACCAATTATGATGTGCTGGGTATGGCGGATCTGAGTGCAGACTATACGAAGATGCATGATACCACAGTCCTTTCCATAACTGAAGAGAGAGATGGGGAAGTACAGGGCTTTGGCAGAGTTGGGAAACTTCCACGGGAAATGACACTGAGAGAGTATGCACAGCTTGTCAAAGAGTCTCTGAAGTTAAATGATGTAAAGGTTTATGGGAATCTGGACAGCATGGTAAAATGTGCTGCTGTATGTACAGGATCAGGCAAGAGCATGATCAAGGATGTCATTAAGGCCGGTGCGGATGTGTATGTGACCGGTGATATCGACCACCATACAGGAATTGATACGGTTGCGCAGGGACTGGCGCTGATCGATGCCGGACACTACGGAACAGAATATATTTTTATGGATGCAATGAAAAAAGAACTGACACAGGCATTTCCGAAACTGAAAATCTCCTGTGCAGAGGTAAAAGAGCCCGTACACGATTCTGTGATACGGGTTCTTACCATATAATAATGAAATTATAAATGAAAATTGGCTGATCTGCCTGTTGGCAGCGAAGCCGATAACTGTATTTACTTGTCGGTATAGCAGAAATGGAGGCAGGATTTATGGGACAGAAAATGTATAACGTTACGATACAGGGAATAACAAAACAATATCCTGAGAAGATTCCTTACAGTGAGATTGTAAAGGAATACGAAGGAAGTACGGATGCACCTGTAATGCTGGTTATCGTAAATGGCAGGCTGAGAGAACTGCATAAGCATCTCAAGGCAGACTGTGAGATTGAATTTGTGACATCCAAAGATCCGATCGGACACAAAACTTATTGCAGAAGTGCAAGTCTGATTCTTCTGAAAGCAATTTATGATGTGGCAGGGCAGGAAAATATAGACAGTGTAGTGATCCATTATTCTGTAGGCAGCGGCTATTATTTTACAATGAAAGGACCTATGGCGCTGGATCAGGAATTTATTGATAAGGTAAAGGCGCAGATGCACAGGATCGTGGACGAGAATCTTCCCATTGTAAAGCGAAGCGTAAGCACCAGTGAGGCAGTTGCACTTTTTCATAAGCATCATATGTATGACAAAGAGAAGCTGTTTAATTACCGCAGAAGCTCTGCGGTGAATCTTTACAGTATTGGAAGTTTTGAGGATTATTTCTACGGTTTTATGGCGAACCATACGGGATATATTAAGACGTTTGATCTGTTTTTGTATGAGGGTGGTTTCGTACTGCAGCTTCCGACTCAGAATGAACCGGACCGGATACCTGAATTTAAACCGAGAGAGAAGATTTTTCGTGTGCAGAAGGAATCTCAGGAATGGGGAGATAAACTGGATATTGCGACAGTTGGTGATCTGAATGAAAAGGTTACCAGAGGCGGTATCCAGGATATTTGCTGATCCAGGAAGCTATGCAGGAGGCAAAGATTTCGGAAATCGCATCTGAGATTGCCGTAGCCGGAAACAGGAAGTTTGTTATGATCGCAGGTCCGTCTTCTTCCGGAAAGACTACGTTTTCACACAGGCTGTCTATTCAGCTGGCTGCCCATGGAATGAAACCGCACCCGATCGCAGTGGATAATTATTTCATTGACAGGCACCTGACTCCTGTAGATGAGTTTGGGGAAAAGAATTTTGAGTGTCTGGAAGCGATTGATGTGGAGCAGTTTAATAAAGATATGCTTGAGCTTTTGGAAGGAAAAAGGGTAGAGATGCCGGTTTTCAATTTCAAAACAGGAACCAGAGAATATAAAGGTGATTTTCTGCAGCTGGATAAAGACGATATTCTGGTGATCGAGGGAATTCATGGATTGAATGACAGGCTCAGCTATGCGCTGCCAAAGGAGAGCAAATTTAAGATTTATCTCAGCGCTCTGACTCAGCTGAATATTGATGAACATAACAGGATTCCTACTACGGATGGCCGTCTGATCCGCAGAATTGTAAGAGATGCCCGCACCAGAGGGACTTCTGCGAAAGAGACAATTGCAAGATGGCCTTCTGTACGCAGAGGTGAAGAACAGAATATCTTTCCCTTCCAGGAAGATGCAGATGTAATGTTTAATTCTGCGCTGATCTATGAACTGGCATGCCTGAAAGTATATGCGGAACCGCTTTTATTTGGGATTGCCAAGGACGAACCGGAGTATACAGAAGCGAAGAGGCTGCTGAAGTTCTTTGAATATTTTGTTCCGGTGCCAAGCGAGGCAGTACCGAATAATTCGATTTTAAGAGAATTTATCGGCGGAAGCTGCTTTAATGTGTAAAATAGTAGAAATGAAAATTCTTTACAAGTGCAAAAAAACGTGTTAGAATAGCACTTGCGCAACCAGGCCAGGTAATCGCGGCTGAACAGACGAAAGGGTTCAGACGAGGAAAGTCCGGGCTTCGCAGGGCAGGATGCCGGATAACGTCCGGTGGAGGTGACTCCCAGACCAGTGCAACAGAAATAAACCGCCTCACTTGCTGAGGTAAGGGTGGAAAGGCAGTGTAAGAGACTACCGCCGTCCTGGTAACAGGCCGGGCACATGTAAACTCCATTTGAAGCAAGACCGAATAGAAAGCGATACGGCTGCCGTCGTGCTTTCAGGTGGGTCGCTTGAGCCTTATGGAACGTAAGGCCTAGACAGATGATTACCCAATGACATAACCCGGCTTATCGGTCTGATTGCGTACAAAAAAACAGAACGGATTTCTTCCGTTCTGTTTTTTGATATTTATTATTTATTGCGTTTACCTGTATATTTCTCTTCGCAGTATTTACATCTGTAAACTTCTTTCTCTTTATCTGCAAGAACAAAGATCTGGTCGAGTCCCTGTTCAATGGAAGTGATGCAGCGTGGATTCTTGCATTTGATCACGTTGACAACCTGATTCGGAAGTTCAGTTCTTTTTTGGCAACGATCTTCTCATCCTTGATTACGTTTACAGTAATGTTATGATCGATAAAGCCGAGAATGTCAAGATCGAGATTCTCAACCGGGCATTCAACCTTGATGATATCTTTCTTACCCATTTTGTTGCTGCGCGCGTTGATGATGGCAACGGTGCAGTCAAGTTTATCAAGCTTCAGATCATGATAGATAGTCATGGCCTTGCCTGCTTTGATGTGGTCTAATACATAACCTTCGCGAAGTGCTCCAACATTTAACATGGTAATTTTACCTCCAGTAATGTGAGAATCAGGGCCATACGTACATATACACCGTACTGTGCCTGTTTGAAATAAGCTGCTCTCGGGTCTGCATCCACCTCTGTTGAGATTTCATTTACACGTGGAAGCGGATGAAGAATGTACATGTCTTTTTTGGCAAGTTCCATTTTCTGTTTGTCCAGAATGTAGAAATCCTTCATGCGGACATAGTCTTCTTCGTTGAAGAAACGTTCTTTCTGTACACGTGTCATGTAGAGGATATCAAGATCCGGTAAGGCATCTTCCAGTCTCTCTACTTCCTGAAATTCGATATTGTTCTTTTTCAGAACATCCTCGCGGATATAGCTTGGGATGCGAAGCTCTTCCGGTGAGATCAGAATGAATTTTACATTTGTGTAACGTACAAGTGCTTCGATCAGGGAGTGAACTGTACGTCCGAATTTCAGTCGCCGCACAGGCCAATGGTCAGATTGTCCAGACGTCCTTTCAGGGAACGGATGGTAAGTAAGTCGGTTAATGTCTGGGTAGGATGTTGATGACCACCGTCGCCGGCGTTGATAACAGGAATAGAAGAAGCCATAGAAGCTACTAACGGAGCACCTTCTTTCGGGTGGCGCATAGCACAGATGTCAGCGTAACAGGATACAACGCGGATTGTATCGGCAACACTTTCACCCTTTGAAGCGGAACTGGAATCAGCTGATGAAAAACCAAGAACTTTACCGCCAAGGTTCATCATAGCAGCTTCAAAGCTGAGACGGGTACGGGTGCTTGGCTCATAGAATAAAGTTGCAAGTCTCTTGTCGTCACAGACATGTGCGTATTTATCAGGGTGTTTCTCAATATCGCTGGCCAAGTCAAGAAGAGTATTTAACTCATCAACAGACAGATCCAGCGGACTCATTAAGTGTCTCATTTCATACCTCCATATTTTACTGGTTCAGGAATTGTTTACGTAATCCTTCTTAACATCATATAATAATCAGGTGCTTTTTTCAAGAGAGTTTTCCAAGTATTTTCTCAAAAAAAAGTCCGGCTCCGAACCAGAGGGGAGCGTAGTCCGGTCTTATCAGTCCCCGGTAATTCAGAGGAGTGTTGCTGTAGTCCCAGGGACACATATGAAAACAGCGCAAAAGAGCACCGCTGATAAATTCCACGAAGAAAAATCCGACAGTATAAATGCAGCCGCGGACAAAAAGCGGGACAGCAGAAAGTTTACCGGAGAGCGGGCGGATGATGGCACCGCATCCGTAAATGGGAAACATTAAAAGGGAAGTTTTTCCTGTCATGGTAAGTTCTCCTGAAAGGATGGAATGCAGTCCGGTCCAGAGGATTTCCATGCACCAGCCCGTCAGACCGCAGAGAATAAAAGCTTTTTTCATAGGTAACGCTCCTGTATAAATTTCTATGATTCTAGTATTGCCTGCCTTGAAAAAAACATACACGTAGGATATAATGAGAACACGTTATTACACTATAGCAATGAGGTGCCTTATGCGCAAAAGGAACGTGTGGAGGGGATCTCATGGAAATAAGAGGAGTTTATTATGAATTATCAGGAAAGCCGGGAGTACATAGATAAAATCACCCGGGAAATTCCCAGTGTCCTGGGACTGGATCATATGCGTGAGCTGATGAAACGTCTTGGAAATCCACAGGATGATCTGAAATATGTGCATATAGCCGGTACCAATGGCAAGGGTTCTGTCATTGCTTTTTTGTATTCTGTTTTATCCGGTGCGGGATATCGCATTGGAAGATATGTTTCGCCTACCCTGTATTCCTACAGAGGCAGGATGGAAGTTTCGGGAAGCAGGATCAGCAGAGAGGACTTTGCTGCTTATATTACACAGGTGTCTGATGTTATTGCTGCTATGACAAAGGATGGTTATCCCCATCCCACTGCATTTGAAATAGAGACTGCGGTGGCATTTCTGTTCTTTAAAAAAGAGAATTGTGATCTCGTTTTGCTGGAAGTGGGAATGGGCGGAAATCTGGACGCCACAAATATTATTAAAAATACGCTGCTGGCAGTGCTGGTATCGATCAGTATGGATCATATGTCTTTTCTTGGAAATACTCTGGCACAGATCGCAGAGAAGAAAGCCGGGATCATCAAAGACGGCTGCAGAGTGGTGACTGCCAGACAGAAGCCGGAAGCAATGCAGGTGATCGAGAGAATCAGCAGAGAACATGGTGCAAAATGTACCATAGCAGATGCTTCTGAGGCAGAGGTGCTAAAAGGAAAGCTGCCTTGGACAGACAATCCGGGTACAGGGGTGAAGAGTATGAGATTCCGCTGGCAGGTGTTTATCAGAAGGAAAATGCAGTAGTTGCGCTGAATGCTTTAAAAGTATTGGATGAGCTGGGGCTTTTCTGACCGCTGCGGAGGCAGAAAAAAGAAGGGCTTCGCACAGTAAACTGGAACGGACGGTTTACAGTTATCTGTAAAAAACCGCTGTTTGTGGTAGACGGGGCTCATAATCCTGCTGCTGCGGATATGATGGCAGCTTCAATAGAGCATTATTTTAAGGGAAAACGGATCATCTATATTATGGGAGTGTTTGCAGATAAGGATTACAGAAGTGTGATTCAGAAAACTGCGCACTTTGCAGACCGGATACTCACAATCCAGACTCCGGATAATGTAAGGGCACTGCCTGCCGGAGAACTGGCGAAGACTGTCAGTGAATATAATCCCAATGTACAGGCAATGGATACGATTAAAGATGCAGTGGAGGAGGCTTTTTCACTTGCCGGGGAACAGGATGTGATCATTGCCTTTGGTTCTCTTTCCTTTATCGGAGAGATGACTGACATTGTAGAGAATTTGTGAAAGTAAAAAGGTATAATATAAATGATAGATTTACAGGAATGCAGAAATGAAATAGATAAGATCGACAGCGATATCATACGTCTTTTTTTGAACAGAGAATGAAGGTGTGTGAGGATGTTGCAGAATATAAGATACGTACAGGAAAGAAGGTTCTGGATCCGGAAAGAGAGAGACAGAAGCTGGAGGTCCTGAGAGGTAAGGCGCATGGAGAATTTAATCAGCTTGGTGCGCAGGAGCTTTTTTCAGCAGATCATGGCGATCAGCCGTAAGAGACAGTATCAGCTTCTCACAGAGCATGGAATCGAGGATGATGAGAAACTGGAAATGGTAGATGCACTTCCGTTGAAAGATGTAAGAGTTGTCTTTCAGGGTGTGGAAGGTGCATACAGTTATGCTGCAATGAGGGAATATTTCCAGGACGATATTGAGAGTTTTCATGTAAAAACCTGGCGCGCTGCAATGGAAGCAGTTGTGGAGGGAAGAGCAGACTATGCGGTACTTCCCATTGAGAATACAACTGCCGGTATTGTGGCTGATATTTATGATCTTCTTACAGAGTATGAGCTGAGTATTGTAGGAGAACAGATCATCCGTCCGGAGCATGTACTTCTGGGACTGCCGGATGCTGAACTGGAGGATATCAGACAGGTATGTTCTCATCCTCAGGCGCTTTCCCAGTGTGGAAAATATCTGGAATCTCATCCGGACTGGAAGAAGAAAGAGATGGAAAATACTGCCGGTTCTGCCAAGAAGATAAAAGAAGACAATGACAAGACGCAGGCTGCTATTGCCAGCAGACAGGCAGGAGAGCTTTACGGACTGAAGATCCTGGCTGAGAATATCTGCTATAACGGACAGAATGCCACACGTTTTTTGTGATCGTGAGTAAGAAACCGATCTATGTGAAGGATGCACATAAGAATCAGTATTTTCTTTGAACTGCATCATGAGAGCGGAAACTCTTTACAATATGTTGTCTCACATTATTTATAATGGACTGAATATGACGAAGATTGAATCCCGCCCGATCACAGGGAAGAACTGGCAGTACCGTTTTTTGTTGTATTTCGAGGGAAATTTAAAGGACAGTGCAGTGAAGAATGCCCTGAGAGGAATTGAGGCAGAAGCTGACAGAATGAGAATTTTGGGAAATTATTAAAAATCATTTCCATAATGCCAGAGCGTGTTTGAAAAATCATTTCCACAATCTGCACGTCCCACTTTGCGGTATATTTTGCGTAAAGCATTTTTCAAACACACTCTGGTACATCGTTTTCGAAATAATTATACCACTCACAGCAGAACAATAAGATAAAACAACAAGGTAAGAAGGAAGTAATAAAAATGGCTAGATTAAATGAATGCATCTTATACCGTAACTTTGAACATGGAGAAATCCTTGATAAAATGGCAGAACTGATGAATGCCTGGGAACAGAAAGCATCTGATCTGAAAGAAAAGGAAGGACTGTTCTTTGAATGTGCCAACGGCTGGTGGAAACTGCCGGCGCTTATGGCTTTTCCGGAAATTTATGGCACTGTTATCTGACATTTCTTCTGGTAAATAATGAAAATGCATTCAGTACAGCCTGTGAGATCAGAGGGGCTGTCAACGGAAGTATTAATGAACTGGCACTGAATGATTTCGGTGTGTTTAAAGAACTGTATGATTTTGACCTGACTGTACTGGATGAGGCATTTGGAATTTCCTGCTGTAAGGTTCTCGGTGATTATACCAACACCGGAAGCAACAGCAAGATGTTTAATTCCCGTATCAGAGACCGTATCTGTGATCTGAGCAAAAACGCTGGCAGCAGCGGAGTCCACAGAGGAATTCATGAAGGATATGGTACAGTTTTTATAAGGATTTTTGGTGTGGGTAAGCTGGGATTACATAAGGCTTTTCGTGTAGGCCATGATGAGAATGATAATGTGGAGATCCAGCCGATTACAAGGATCGCTCATGTGAAACTGGAAGACCTGGTCGGATATGAAATCCCGAAGCAGAAACTGATCGAGAATACAGAAGCTTTCGTAAGAGGCAGAAAGGCAAACAACTGTCTGCTTTTTGGTGATGCGGGTACAGGTAAATCCTCAAGTATCAAGGGAATCCTGAACCGTTATTATGATGAGGGACTTCGTATTATCGAGGTGTATAAGCATCAGTTTCAGGATCTGAATGATGTGATCGCCCAGATCAAGAACAGAAACTATAAATTCATTATCTATATGGATGATCTGTCATTCGAGGAATTTGAAATCGAATATAAATATCTGAAGGCAGTGATCGAGGGTGGTCTGGAGAAGAAGCCGGACAATATCCTGATCTATGCAACAAGTAACAGAAGACATCTGGTAAGAGAGAAATCCAGTGACAAGCTGGAGATCATGGATGATGACGATCTGCATTCCTCCGATACAGTGCAGGAGAAGCTTTCACTGGTTTATCGTTTTGGTGTCCGTATTTACTATGGCGCACCGAGCAAAAAAGAATTCCAGACAATTGTGAAAGCTCTCGCAGAGAGAAACGGAATTACCATGCCGGAGGACGAACTGCTTCTGGAAGCAAATAAGTGGGAGCTTTCCCATGGAGGACTTACAGGAAGAACTGCACAGCAGTTTATCGACCATCTGCTGGGTGTGGAGAAGGAATAAAAAAGCAAATAGATGAATGGTAAGGGGGAACGCATATGGCAGTCATGACATTTGCAGCCATTGATATCGGATCTTATGAAGTCAGCATGAAGATCTTTGAGATGTCAAAAAGAATTGGTTTTCGTGAACTGAATGATGTCAGATACAGTCTGGAAATCGGAAAGGGTGTCTATTCTGACGGAAAGATTGACTCAGAAATGCTGAATGTTTTATGTGAGGTGCTGAATGACTTTAAGAGGCTGATGCAGGACTTGGGGTGGAAGAGTATCGTGCCTGCGGCACCAGTGCATTTAGAGAACTTGTGAATCCTCTGCTGATTATTGAACAGATTTATCAGCGTACAGGAATGAAGATAGAAATCCTAAGCAGTGCGGAACAGCATTTCCTTGGATACAAAATCAATCGCTGCCATAGAAAAGGGATTCAAAAAGATGATCCAGAAAGGCACCGCGATCCTGGATGTGGGCGGCGGTAGCCTTCAGGTTTCCCTCTTTGACAAGGATGCACTGGTCACTACCCAGGGACTTAAAATGGGAAGTTTAAGAATCCGCCAGCGTCTGCAGGAACTGGAGAAAACAACCATTCATTATGACAAGTTGGTTGAGGAATTTATCCGAAATGACCTGATGAGCTTTCAGCGTCTGTATCTGAAGGATAAGGATATCAGGAATGTGATCCTGATGGGAGATTTTATTACAGATATGATCTTCCAGGAGGAAATGGAAGACAGGATCATTACAAGGGAAGAATTTATGAAACGCTATGAGGATACAGTTGGAAAATCTGTTGACCTGTTGGCACAGGAGATGGAGATTGATCCGGAATATGCATCCCTTGTTGTGCCGACTATGGTAGTGTGCAGAAATTTTATTGATATTTTCAATGCAGAGTCTCTCTGGGCACCAGGTGTTTCCCTGCTGGATGGAATTGCCTATGATTTTGCAGAGAAGAAAAAATTTCTCAAAAGTGTCCACAATTTTGAGAATGACATTTTGGTTACATCAAAGAACATTGCAAAACGCTATTCCAGCAGTAAGAGCCATATCCAGGGAACTATGAATCTTTGCCTGAATATCTTTGACAGTATGAAGAAAGTTCATGGCATGGGAGCAAGAGAACGTCTGTTATTGCAGATCGCGGCACTGCTTCATGACTGTGGCAAATATATCAGTATGGAAAAGGTTTCCGAGTGTTCCTATCAGATCATTATGTCTACAGATATCATTGGGCTGTCCTTTCTGGAACGCCAGATGATCGCATGTGCGGTCAGATTCAATAATTCTGCGTTTGTTTATTATGATGAACTTTACAGTATGGGAATCGCTATTGACAGAGAGAGCTATATCAAAGTGGCAAAGATGACTGCAATCCTTCGTCTGGCGAATGCATGGACAGAAGCCATTATCAGAAAGTAAAAGGAATTAAGGCAGTGCTCAAAGACAGAGAACTGCAGATGATTGTAGATTCTGCACAGGACATTTCTCTGGAACTGGGACTGCTGAAAGATAAAGAGGCGTTTTTTTGAAGAAGTATTTGGCATTCGTCTGGTTCTCAGGCGCAAGGGCAGAGCGTAAAGGAGGATGAACTTATGGACTTTGAAAAATTTGAAAAGAAAGAATATTTCGTGAATCGAGAGCTGAGCTGGCTCAAATTTGATGAGCGTGTTCTGAGTG
>ENA-OQAR01000439-OQAR01000439.1-human-gut-metagenome-genome-assembly--contig:-NODE-439-length-12656-cov-2.228669_pt1 | contig 12656 bp, 14 predicted proteins | sample MGYA00242738_ERZ504533 | MGnify/ENA primary metagenome ERZ504533 (study PRJEB26092, sample SAMD00036276) | human gut metagenome | host: Homo sapiens | study: EMG produced TPA metagenomics assembly of... | reverse complement strand
CGTGGACACTCCATCACCTCGCTGCAGGCCATCTACGTGCCGGCCGATGATTACACCGACCCGGCTCCTGCAACGACCTTCGCCCACCTGGATGCAACCACCGAGCTGTCTCGTGACATCGCTTCGAAGGGTATCTACCCGGCAGTCGACCCGCTGAGCTCCACTTCGCGAATCCTTGATCCGCGTTACGTGGGTCAGGCGCACTACGACTGTGCAAACCGCGTCAAGGCGATTTGCAGCGTAACAAGGAGCTGCAGGACATCATCGCCCTGATCGGTATCGATGAGCTTGGCGAAGAAGATAAGACCACTGTGAACCGTGCTCGTAAGATCGAGCAGTTCCTTGGCCAGAACTTCTACGTCGCCGAGAAGTTCACCGGCCGTCCGGGCTCCTACGTTCCGGCGGACGAGACTATCGAAGCATCACCCGCATCTGCGACGGCGTGTATGACGACGTTCCGGAGCAGGCATTCTCCGGTATCGGCGGCATCGACGACCTCGAGAAAAAAAGTGGCACGACATGCAGAAGGAATACGGTGCGTGATGGCCGGATCGACTATGCAGGTGAACATCGTCGCCGCTGACCACCCTGTGTGGCACGGCACGGCGAAGTCGGTTACCATTCCCGCCTCCGAAGGCGGAATGGGCATCCTGCCCGACCACGAGCCTGTGCTGACCGTGATCAAGGAAGGAACCATCGTTGTGGTGGATCCTGAAGGCAATCGCCTCTCCTTCGAGGTGACTGACGGCTTCATCTCCTTCGATTCGAACAAGCTCACCGTCGCGGTCGAGCGTGGAACCAACGTGAAGCGCGCCGAATAAGCCGTTTCCGCTTGACGTAAGGTGGCCCGGTAATCGCAATATGTTTTTGTATTGCGATTACGGGCCGCTTTTGTCTTTTACGTGGCTTTCCGCCGCCGCGAATACGTATCGCCGTACGTACGCGACGCGCATGGTAGGGTAGTGCCTCGTGCGAATTATTGTTGCTGACTGCTCTGCCGAATATTCCGGACGATTGAACGCCTCCCTGCCGCTCGCCAAGCGCGTGCTGCTCATCAAGGCGGACAACAGCCTGCTGATCTTCTCCGAACTCGGCTCATACAAGCCGCTCAACTGGATGTCCGCGCCATGCAGCATCAGGGACATCACCCCCGACCACGCCGATGACGACGTGATACTGAAGTGCCGCAAAAGGTGATCCGCGCGTCGGCCGACAAATCGAACGACGTGCTGGAAGTGACGTTGCAGCACATCTATTCGGACGAATCGTACGACCTCGGCGAGGATCCGGGCCTCATCAAGGACGGCGTCGAAGACCATCTGCAGAAGTACCTGGCCGAACAGATCGAACGCATCGGCAAAGGCGCGAAGCTCGTGCGCCGCGAATACCCGACAGCCATCGGACCGGTCGACATCATGGCGATTGACGGCAACGGCGAGCACGTGGCCATCGAAATCAAGCGCAACGGCGGCATCGACGGCGTCGAACAGCTCACCCGCTACTGCGATCTGCTCAACCGCGACCCGCTGCTGGCCCCCGTGCACGGCATCTTCGCCGCGCAGACCATCACCCCGCAGGCCCGCGTGCTCGCGCAGGACCGCGGTTTCAAATGCCTGATTCTCGATTATGAGGAGATGAAGGGCACCGAAGACGACTCTCTAACGACTCTTCTAATGAAAAAGCCTCCCGGGTGGGAGTTTTTGCGGTTAGACCGGCTGGATCAGTAGGCGGCGAGAATGTCGACCACGAAGACCAGCGTGGAATTCGCCGGAATCTTCTCCTGATCCTTGTTTCCGTAGCCGAGGCTCGGCGGCACCACCAGCAGCACCTGGGAGCCGACCGTGTGGCCTGCCAGACCCTGCTTCCAGCCCTTGATCACGCTGTCAAGCGAGAAGGCGGAGGACTGTCCGCGGTCCCACGAGGAATCGAACTGCGTGCCGTCCAGCAGCCAGCCGGTGTAGTGCGCCATCACGGACTGCGTATCCTTGACCACAGCGCCCTTGCCCTTGATGAGGTCCTGGGAAACCAGGGAATCGGAACCCTTATAGCCGTTCATGTCGATCGACGGCTTGCCGTCCTTGGCGAGCGTTACCTTCGGCAGGTCGGCCGGAACGCCCGCGACCTTCTCGCCGGTGGCCTTCTTCAGGTCCTTCGACTTGGACACCAGCGTGAGTACCATGAGATACGAGGTGCCGGAGGAATTCGAGTCGTTCACGCCGAACGCCACGGTGGAATTGAGCTTGAGGCTCTTGAAGATCTTGTAGTAGTTCTCGGTCATCTGGCTGGTATCCGAGGTGACTACGGTGGAGCAGTCGGGGGTGTTCTTCTCCCACGTGCTGGCCAGTTCGGAACCATCCTTGACGCTGATGGCGATGCCCTGCGAGCAGACGCGGTCGCCGTCCTCGATCTGGGCTCCGTCGCCCTTCTGCAGCACCACGTAGCTGTTGTCCTCAACCGTCATCGGCGTCTTGAACGAGACGGTCGGCTTCTTGCCGAGCTCGCCCTTGGCGGTCACGCCGGCGATCTGGTGCATGCCGATTTTTTCGGAAGATGAGGAGGAATCCGAGTTCGACTTGTCGGATTTCGCGCTGGAATTACCGCCGCACGCAGTGACGCCCAGGCACATGACCGTTGCGCAGACTGCCGTGACGGCCTTGGAAAGAAGTGATTTACGCATAGGGCCAACCATAGCGGCAAAGCATGATTTTCATGTTTTTTTCAGGCTTGTGCAAACGGACACTGTAGAATGGAAAAGCTATGACTGTATTGCAGGAAGAACAAGAGAAGCCGCAGATCGAGACGGGCCCTACCCGGCATGCGAAGATCATGCGTGGCATCGTCACGCCTATTTTCGGCTTGCTTGCCATCGCATGCGTCGTGTTTGGCGTGTTGAATTCAACCGTCTGGAAACCGGACAATGAGATCACCGCCGCCGCTCCGGTGAACGGTTCGGAATACGTGGTCACCGATCCGAACGTGCTGCAGCTGGTAGACAGCCGCGTCAATATTTCGGCCAAATCCCGTGACAAGAAATCCAATGTGTGCATCGCCATAGGTTCCGCGCGCGACGTTGCCGGATGGATTGCGGGAAGCAAGTACATGCGCGTCTCCGGTCTGTCCGATTGGACGACGCTTTCCACCATGAAGGTCTCCGCGCAGGGAACCGCGGACAATTCCCAGAACCAGGTGGCTTTCAAGGACTCCGACATGTGGCGCACCATCAAGTGCAATGACGGTGCCGTTGATATGCAGGTCAAAGGATCGAACAGCAATAACGCCGAGGATGTTGTGGCGTTGATTGATTTCGGCAACCGCAAGGGAGATACGGTCACTCTGAATTGGGACCGTCGTAACCTGCCGAATTTCGCCATGCCGTTGTATCTTGCCGGCGGACTGCTGGCGATTCTCGCCGTGCTTTCCGCTTCCGTATTCGCCATGCCGCCGCATAAGCGCCGCAACAAGCGCGCTTTCGCCATGGTCGAAGGCGTTGGCGTCAACGAAGGCGATGAGAACGAGGTTTCGGCTTGGGTGAAGAACGCCGAAACCGCCGCCAGCAACAGGGCACGGAGCAGGTCGCGTCACGGCAGGCGTCGCCATGTGGAACATCGCACCGGCGGTCGTACGTCGTCGTTCGAGGAAACGCAACAGCCCGTCATCGTCGATCCTGTGGCGCGTAACCTGGTCGCCGACCAGCAGAACACGATTGCGGAAAGCCAGCCGACTGTGTCCGAATCGACCGTATTTGAATCGACGGCGGGCGAATCGTCTGTTGACGACGAGGCGACTTCCGTGATCTCGCAGGATGAGCTTGCCGCGTATTTCGCTCGTCTTGCCCAAGAGGAGGTTCAGACGGAAACGCAGGAAGACGGCCAAGAGGAGGACCAGTGATGAGGAAGCGTAGTCAGGCGATTATCGCGGCCATGCTCGCGCTGGGAATGGCCGTCGGCATGTGCGGTTGCGAAGGCCAGCTGCCGACCCCGAAAGCCACCACCCGGCAGGATGCGCCGAACTTGAGCGCCAAGCAGGAGCAAAAGGTCCGCACGAGGATTCTCAAAACGCTCGACCAGTGCAATCAGAACCGTGACACTGATACGTTGCCGACGATTCTCGAAGGTCCGGAACTGGACATCCGCACCAGCGAGCTGAACGTAGCGAAAGCCACGGGCAATCTTGACCGTAAGACCACCATCCCCACGGATCTGGCCCAGGCCGTGATCTCCACGGATGCCGGCTGGCCACGGTCCGTGTTCTCCATCACGTCCACAACCAAGGACCAGCAGTCCAAGCGTCTGCTGGTGTTCAGGCAGGATTCCGCACGCCAGAACTACAAGCTGTGGGGTGTGGCGCGACTGTTCTCCGGCGTGAAGATGCCGAGTTTCGAAATCTCCAAAACCGGCAGCGCGCAGGGAACGCCTACGGACACCGGTCTGGTCATGACGCCGAAAGCGGCGGTGGACGCGTATGCGGACCTGCTGCAGAACGGGGCGAACAGCAAGTACGCCAGCAAATTCGCGGATGATGATCTGCGATCGAAGCTTGCCGATCTGACTGCCCAGGTGCAGAAGGCCATGGAGCTTAACGAAGGCACGCAGCAGCAGACCTTCGAACCGGTCAATGGAGCCATCAGCGTCATGCGTTCCGCGGACGGCGGCGATCTGGTGGTGGCGCAGATCAACTCCGAATGGACGCGTTCCGCCGGCGCTGGCCGTGAATCGCAGCCGGCCTCTGACGCGGAAAAGGCGCTGTTCGGCAATGGCAAGGCCACCAGCACCATGAAGACGAGCTATGTGAACGTCATCGCGCTGTATGTTCCGCCGGCAAATTCCGGGCAGAAAATCACCGCGGTCGGTTCCGAACGCCAGCCGGTGAAGGTCGAAGCGCTGTAAAAACGACGGGTCCTTGGACGCGCATTGTCGGCGGTTTTCCGCCTATCGCGCATCCGTGGGAATGAAAACCGGGAAATCGTTGTTGGCACCTATAGTTGGTGCCAGCAACGATTTCGTGTTTTTGGAGGCAAGTATGGCAGAGCAGCAAGCGTTCCATCCGGGTGTTTCATTGGCGGGAGCCGTTGATCTGGAAGCGCTCAAGCATCAGGTGAAGGCCGGGCCGGGGCAGGCGGGCGGCGCTCCGGCGGCTGGCGGATATGTCATCGACACCACGGAGAACACGTTCCAGGCCATGGTGCAGACCTCCGCCACGTTCCCGATTCTGCTGTTCCTGTGGGTGCCGACCGACGACCGTCTGTTCGCCATGGCACGCGCATTGGGTGACGCGGTGAACAAGCTCAACGGCCAGATCCAGCTGTCCCGCATCGACATCGCATCCAATCCCTCCATCGCACAGGCGTTCCAGATTCAGGGCGCGCCGGCGCTGTTCGCGTTGATCGGCGGCCGTCCGATGCCGATTCTGCAGGGCCTTCCGTCCGACGAGGAACTGCAGCAGATCACAGACGTGGTCGTGCCGAAGCTTATCGCCGCCGCACAGCAGGCCGGCGTGACCGGCACCGCTCCGTATTCGGGCGATCCGGATTCCGACGCGGCCAATTCCGCATCCGCCGGCAGTGTGCAGGATCAGGTGCCGCCGGAACATCAGGAAGCGTACATGCTGGCACAGCAGGGCGATTACGCCGGTGCCGCCGCCGCGTACGAGAAGGTTTTGGAAGCCGATCCGAACGATACGCGCGCCGCCCGCGAACGTGCGAAGGCGCTGCTGCTGGCCCGTTCCGCCAATGCGGACGTGCGCGTGGTGCGTGCCGCTGCCGCCGACAAGCCGGACGATGTGGACGCGCAGCTTGCCGTCGCCGACATCGACATGATCGGCGGGCAGATCCAGGACGCGTTCGACCGTCTGCTTGATTTCGTGGCGGCGGGCCACAAGGCCGACATCGAGCCGGTGCGCCAGCGTCTGCTCGAATACTTCACGATCCCCGAGCCGACCGACGAGCGTCTGAAGCGCGCCCGCCGTCGCCTCGCCACCCTCATGTACTGAGCGTGCAGCGCGTGCTGGTTGCGCCGAGCACTCTGATGCATTGAGCGCGCGTACTGACTTTCCCAACGATTGCAAGGTCTGCGTCACGTTTTTTCGCCGAATCGTGTCGCAAACGGGCGCAGACCGTGTACAGTAGTGCGTTGCATGGGTTTGTAGCTCAGCGGATAGAGCGTCTGTCTCCGGAACAGAAGGTCGTGGGTTCGATCCCCATCAAGCCCACCGGGCAAGGCTCCAGTCGAACGGCTGGAGCCTTTTTGTTGCTCGTTTGTTGTATTTTTCCGCGGTTTTCCTTGCGATTCCGCCGTTTTCGTGCCTGCTGCGCCGTGTGGTGCCAACTCCGGCCATATCGTTCTGTGAACGGTTTTTCCCGCTTCCACCCATCGGAAAAGTATGATTTCAGGTGCGACGCAAATAGCGCATGTACGGGCATATTGGCACATACTTGGCGCGCGTTTACATACCTTGCGGCAACATACCTTACGACAAAGGAGAACAGTATGAGCGAAAAGCTGGAAGCAGTGGCCACCTCCGAGCCCCGGCAGCACTCGCGCCTACAGCCAGGCCGTGAAGGCCAACGGATTCGTGTTCGTCTCCGGCCAGCTGGGCATCGACCCGGCCACCGGCGAACTGGCGGCGAGAGTGCGGGCGAGCAGGCCGCGCAGGCGCTGAAGAACATCAAGCACATCCTCGACACCGCCGGCTCCGGCATCGAGAATGTGGTCCGCGCCACCATCTACATGAAGAACGTCGAGGACTTCCACGAGGTCGACGACGTGTACGCGCAGACCTTCATCGGCTCCGTCAAGCCGGCCCGCGTGCCTTTGGCGGCAACGACATTCCGAAGGGCGCGCTCGTCGAGATCGACGCCATCGCCGCGCTCTGAGCATTTCGCACGTTCGTAGGTATCGCAAGCATTGCGATTACTGCGATTGCCTACCGCTACCTGCGATCAAACGGCCCGCACGCTTTTCCAGCATGCGGGCTGACGCTTTTTACGGACTTCCGCGGGCTTCTGCACACTTCCGCGAACTATGGACGACCATCGCACGTTGCCGTGAATCTGACGTATAGTATTTGCGATTGTGCGGCCAGCCAAACTATGTGCCGTACCCAACCAAACGTAAGAGGAGCCGGAAGCAAGCATGGCGCAATCGCAAGAAAAGCCCGACGTCGAACAGGGCGGCCTGGAACGCAAGATGGAGACGCGCCACCTGACCATGATTTCGCTCGGCGGCGTGATCGGCACAGGCCTGTTTTAAGCTCCGGCTACACCATCCATCAGGCGGGCCCGCTCGGCGCGATCATCGCGTACGCCATCGGTTCGCTGCTCGTCTACTTCATCATGCTGAGCCTCGGCGAGCTGTCTGTGGCCATGCCGTACGCCGGCAGCTTCCACCTGTATGCGAAGCGTTTCATCGGCCCCGGCACCGCGTTCACCATCGCCGTGCTGTACTGGCTGAATTGGGCGGTGGCGCTCGCCTCCGAATTCACCGCCGCGGGCCTGCTGATGCAACGCTGGTTCCCGCATTCGCCCGCGTGGGTCTGGTCGGCCGCGTTCATCGTGGTCGTGTTCCTGCTCAACATCCTGTCGGTGCGCCTGTACGGCGAATCGGAATTCTGGTTCGCGTCCATCAAGGTGTTCGCCATCATCGCGTTCATCATCATTGGCCTGCTGGCCATGTTCGGCGCGATTCCGATCGCCGGCTATGACCACGCGCCCATGTTCGAGAACTTCTACAGCGACGGCTGGCTGCCCAACGGCGTGCTGCCGATTTTCTCCACGCTGCTGACGGTCGTGTTCGCCTTCTCCGGCACCGAAGTGGTCGGCGTCGCGGCGGGCGAGACGAAGGACCCGTCCAAGGCGATTCCGAAGGCCGTGCACACCACCGTGCTGCGTCTGGCGATCTTCTTCATCGGCTCGATCGCCGTCATGGCGGCGCTGATTCCGTGGCGCAAGTCGGGCGTCGACACCAGCCCGTTCGTGCTCGTGTTCCAGTCGATCGGCATGCCGTTCGCCGGCGACATCATGATTTCGTGGTGCTGACGGCCGTGCTGTCCGCCGCGAATTCCGGCCTGTACGTGTGCTCGCGCATGGTGTGGTCGCTCGCGCAGGAGGGTATGATTCCGCGCAAGCTCGCCAAAACGAACTTCCACGGCGTGCCCGTTTTCGCGGTGATGTTCAGCATGGCCGGCTCGCTGCTGGCGCTGCTGTCCTCCGTGGTGGCCGCTTCGACCGTCTACCTCGCGCTGGTCGCGGTTTCCGGTCTGGCCACACTGGTGGTGTGGGCGTCGGTTTCCGTCTGCCACTTGCGATTCCGCCACCAATGGCTCGCGCAGGGACATACGGTTGGCGAGCTCAAGTACCGCGCGCCTGGCTACCCGTTCGTGCCGATCGTCGCGATTGTGATGTGCGTCGGCGCGCTGGTTCTGGTGATTTGCGATCCGTCGCAGCGCTCCACGCTGCTGACCATGATTCCGTTCGTGGCGCTGTGCTACACGGGCTACTACGCGTCCGTGGCCTGGCGTGCGAAACGGCATGGCGGACAGGACGTCCAGCAGCCCGTTCGGAAGGATGGGCGGAAGGGCTGAATCTGTCTGCGCGCCCGGTAGACTCGGAGGAATGAGTCCAGAAGCCCTTAGTGAACTGATTTTCAACATTGCCAACACCCTTGTCTCCGAAGGCAAGGCAGGCACCCTGACCTCCGACCTGATTCCACCGCAAGCCAAATTCGCCGTGATGCGCCCGAAGGACCGCGCGCACGCGATTGGGCCTCCACGCGGCCATGCAGCTGGCCAAGAAGGCCGGCATGAAGCCGCGTGATCTCGCCGAGCTGTTCGCCGCCGAACTGACCAAGGCGGACGGCATCGCATCCGTCGAGGTGGCCGGCCCCGGCTTCATCAACATCACGCTTGACTCCGCCTCCGCGGCGGCCGTGGTGGACGCCGTGCTCGAAGCCGGTGACACGTACGGCAAGAACGACCATCTGTCCGGCGAGACCCTGAACCTCGAATTCGTCTCCGCCAATCCGACCGGCCCGATCCACATCGGCGGCACCCGTTGGGCGGCCGTCGGCGACTCCATGGCCCGCGTGCTCGAAGCCAACGGCGCCAAAGTCGTGCGCGAATATTACTTCAACGACCACGGCGAGCAGATCAACCGCTTTGCCAAGTCGCTCGTCGCCGCGGCCCACGGCGAGACCACCCCGATCGACGGCTACAAGCGCCTACATCGACGAGATCGCCAAGCGCGTCATCGACGAAGCCCAGGCCGACGGCGTCGACATCCTGAACCTGCCGCGCGTCGACGGTGGCGTGGACAAGGACGGCGAACCGCTCGGCGAAGGCGATTCCGAGCAGCGCGAGGAATTCCGCAAGCGCGCCGTACCGATGATGTTCGACGAGATTCAGAAGTCCATGAAGAACTTCCGCGTCAACTTCGACGTGTGGTTCCATGAGAACAGCCTGTACTCCGACGGCGAGGTCGACAAGGCCATCGCCGACCTGCGCGCCCGCGGCGACATCTTCGAAAAGGACGGCGCCACCTGGTTCGAGTCCACCAAGCACGGTGACGACAAGGACCGCGTGATCATCAAGTCCGACGGCAATTATGCATATTTCGCGGCCGACATCGCTTACTATCGCAACAAGCGCCACCGCGACGTGAACCCGGCCGACATCGCCATCTACATGCTCGGCGCCGACCACCACGGCTACATCGGCCGCATGATGGCCATGTGCGCAGCCTTCGGCGACAAGCCGGGCGAGAACATGCAGATCCTGATCGGCCAGCTCGTCAACGTCATGAAGGACGGCAAGGCCGTGCGCATGTCGAAGCGCGCCGGCAACGTCGTCACCATCGACGATTTGACCGACGCCATCGGCGTGGACGCCTCCCGCTATTCGCTGGCCCGCACCAACTACAACTCCCCGGTGGATATCGACCTGAACCTGCTGTCCTCGCATTCCAACGAGAATCCGGTGTACTACGTGCAGTACGCGCACGCCCGCTCCTGCAACGTGGACCGCAACGCGGCCGCCGCCGGCATCACCTACGAAGGCGCCGACGTGAGCCTGCTCGACACCACCGCCGACGCGAAGTGCTCGCCGCGCTCGCCCAGTGGCCCGCCCTGCTGCGCGAAGCGGGCGACCTGCGCGCCGCACCGCGTGGCCCACTACCTGGAGGACCTCGCCGCCACCTACCACAAGTGGTACAACGTGGAGCGCGTCGTGCCGATGGAGCTCACCGACCCGGAGGCCCGCGGGGAACAGGCCGACGCCATCCGCATCGCCAAGGCTCCGGAACCGGCGCGCGCCGCCGCCCGACTCAAGCTCAACGACGCCGTGCAGACGGTCATCGCCGAAGCCTCGACCTGCTCGGCGTCACCGCCCCCGACAAGATGTGACCGGCAGGAGATAACGCAAACCATGTCTGTGAGTCCAATCTGGCCGGCCGGATCGGCCGTGAACGCCGAAGGTGAGATCACCTTCCACGGCCGCACCGCCGCAAGCCTGCTCGACGAATTCGGCTCGCCGCTCTACGTCATCGACACCGACGACGTGCGCGCCCGCGCCACGAAAATTCGTGCACGCCGCGTCCCACGCGTCAACAACACGTCACCCACGTCAGCTTCGCCGGCAAAGCGCTGCTAAGCAAGGAAATCTGCCGAATCGTCACCGAATCCGGCATGCTCATCGACACCTGCACCATGGGCGAGATGCGCATCGCGCTCGCCGCGGGTGTCCCCGGCCGCCGGCTCGTGCTGCACGGCAACAACAAGTCCGACGCGGAAACGAACTCGCCATCGAACAGGGCTTCAACAAAATCGTGATCGACGAGCCGGATGAGCCGGCACGCATCGCCGCGATCGCCAAGCGGCTCGGCAAGCGCGCCCGCGTCATGCTGCGCGTCACCTCCGGCATCCACGCCGGCGGCCACGAATTCGTGTCCACCGCCCACGAGGACCAGAAGTTCGGCGTGGCCCTGCTGCCCGCCGGAGCCGACGCGGGCAAGCTTGCTGTGCTCGACGACCTGACCGACGTGACGCCGGCAGGGTCGAACGCACGATTGGGGGAGAACGCGTCTTCCGCCGACGGCTCCGACCACTCCGCCCACGCGGAACGCAAGCTCCAGTACGACGTCAAATACCCGTACGACCTGAGCCACGAGAAAGTCTCCGAAGGCGACCGCAGGCTCGCCGAAGCCATGACCATGGTGGCCGACGGCCCGGCGCTCGCCGTGCTCAAGGACATCTACCGCCGCCAGGACGTGCTCGAACTGGTCGGCGTGCACTCGCATATCGGCTCCAACATCCATGACGCGGATGCTTTCATCCAGGCGGCCAAGCGCATGATGCTGCTGCGCAAGACCTTCTACGCCACCGATGCGTACACCCTGCCGGAGGTCGATCTGGGCGGCGGCTATTCCGTGGCCTACACCGACGGCGAGGATTCCATGGACATCGACGTGGAGCTCGGCAGGCTCGCCGACGCGGTCAGCACCGTGAACCGCGCGCTCGGCATGCCGGCCCCCGGCTCATCTCCTTCGACGCCGGGCCGCGTCGGACGGTGGCCCCCCACCGGCGTCACGCTGTACCGCGTGGGCACCGTCAAGCCGGTCGAGCTTTCCGGCGAGGCGAAGGACAAGTCAGGCAATCCGGTGACGGAACGTGTGTACGTGTCCGTGGATGGCGGCATGAGCGACAACATTCGTCCGGCGCTGTACGGCTCCGACTACACCGCGCGTCTGGCCAACCGCAAGGGAAGCGAGCAGACCAAGCTGTGCCGCGTGGTCGGCATGCACTGCGAATCGGGGGATATCGTCGTCAACGAGGTGCGGCTGCCCGCCGACATCAAGCGTGGCGACATCCTCGCGGTGCCGGTCACCGGCGCATACGGCCGCACGATGGCCAGCAACTACAACCAGGCGCTGATTCCCGCCGTGGTTGGCGTCGGCGAGGCCGGTGCGCACGTCATGATCCGCCGGCAGACGATCGACGATCTGCTGGGCTGGGACGTCAGCGAATAGTCCACGATTGCGTCTCACGGTATGGACGGTTTTCGGGCTTCCTTGCGGGGAAAGCTTCGGAAACCGTCCATTTTCTTGATATTCCGCGGCCTTACGTCATATTGAGACCGTACAATAAGCAAGGTCACACCAATACTTCACATTCAAGGGAGGATGCCTTGGCACAGGAAGATGTTGCGCCGATTCGCGTTGGATTGCTGGGCGCAGGTACCGTTGGTTCCCAGACCGCACGCCTGCTGGTCGAGCAGAAGGACGAGCTTGCCGCACGTATCGGACGACCGATCGAGCTGACCGGCGTCGCCTGCCTCGACCCGGCGGAAACCGATCCGTTCCCGTGGATCGACAAGGCCATCGTGACCACCGACACCATGAGCGTGGCCACCAATTCCGACATCGTCATCGAGCTGATCGGCGGCACCGGCGTGGCACGCAAGTTCGTGCTCGCCGCCATCGAATCCGGCGCCTCCGTGGTCACCGCCAACAAGGCGCTGCTGGCCAAGTATGGTCCGGAGATCTACGCGGCCGCCGAAGCCAAGGGCGTCGACATCTACTTCGAAGCCTCCGTGGGCGGCGCATCCCGTTCTCAAGCCGCTGCGCGAATCCCTCGTCGGAGACAAGGTGACGAGCATGCTCGGCATCGTCA
>ENA-OQAR01000438-OQAR01000438.1-human-gut-metagenome-genome-assembly--contig:-NODE-438-length-12664-cov-1.664832_pt1 | contig 12664 bp, 16 predicted proteins | sample MGYA00242738_ERZ504533 | MGnify/ENA primary metagenome ERZ504533 (study PRJEB26092, sample SAMD00036276) | human gut metagenome | host: Homo sapiens | study: EMG produced TPA metagenomics assembly of... | reverse complement strand
CTTCCTCTTCACCGTGTACAAGCTCTGTCAGCTGGTATGCAAGGATCTCCTTTGCTTTGTTCAGCTCACTGCCTTCCCATTTAGCCATCTCATCAATCTCTTCGAGAGGAAGGAAGGTAAGGAGACGCATACATTTGATAACGTCTGCATCGTCTACATTTCTCCAGTACTGGTAGAAATCAAACGGGGATGTCTTATTCGGATCAAGCCATACAGCTCCGGACTGGGTTTTTCCCATCTTCTTGCCCTCTGAGTTGAGAAGCAGTGTGATGGTCATGGCATAAGCATCCTTACCAAGTTTACGGCGGATCAGCTCAGTACCGCCAAGCATATTGCTCCACTGATCATCACCACCGAACTGCATATTGCAGCCGTATTTCTGATACAGCATGTAGAAATCATAGCTCTGCATGATCATGTAGTTGAATTCCAGGAAGCTTAAGCCTCGCTCCATACGCTGTTTGTAGCACTCTGCTGTCAGCATACGGTTTACGGAAAAGTGAGCGCCTACCTCACGGAGAAGCTCTACATAGTTAAGGTTCATAAGCCAGTCCGCATTGTTTACCATAAGTGCTTTTCCATCAGAAAAATCGATAAAAACGGCTCATCTGCTGTTTAAAACAGTCAATATTATGCTGGATGGTTTCCTTGGTCAGCATCTGACGCATATCCGTTCTTCCGGACGGGTCACCGATCATACCAGTACCACCGCCAAGAAGGGCAATCGGGCGGTTGCCTGCCATCTGCAGTCTCTTCATCAGGCAAAGAGCCATGAAGTGTCCTACATGAAGGCTGTCTGCTGTCGGGTCAAAGCCGATATAAAATGTAGCTTTACCATTGTTTACCATCTCTTTGATCTCGTCTTCATCTGTAACCTGCGCGATCAGGCCACGTGCTTTCAGTTCTTCCCAAACTGTCATTGTTCTTTCCTCCTGTATAGTCATATAAAAAAATGCCCGGTTCCTGTCCGTTTAGGACGAGAACCGGTCCCGCGTTACCACCTAAATTTACAGAAAACTCGCATTTCCTGCCTCATAAAGTGAATCTATATCCTGTTATATCCAATATAATACGATATAAAATCACTTCAGCACAATAACGGGTGCTATTCCGTTCGCAGCCTATCTGTAAAGCCAGATTCGGTACGCAGCTCCGGGATGTATTCACAGAAGTTCCACCCTGCGCCTCTCACCTGCCGGCTGCTCTCTGTGGGCTTTCCTTAAGTTACTTCTTCCCTTCCATGCCTTTTACTATACTATATGAAGTATACAAACTGCTTTTTTGTTTGTCAAGAATTTTGGTATCGCTTTGACAACTTAAAGTGACAGAATTATCCGTTTAACCCCTCATCTACATAAAGTTCATCGCCGTCTGCAGCGGATGTGGCAAGCTGGTCACAGCGCTCATTTAACGGATTATCCGCATGTCCCTTAACCCAGTGGAAGCTTACCTGGTGCTGTTCCTTAGCCTTTAAAAGGCGTTTCCAGAGATCTACATTCTTCACATTTTCGTTTTTGCCACGTTTCCAGTTCTTTTTCAGCCAGGAATCGATCCAGTGCTGATTGAAGGCATCTACCAGATATTTGGAATCGGAATACAGCTCCACCTGGCAGGGACGGTTCAGTGCCTCCAGAGCTACGATAGCTGCCATCAGCTCCATCCGGTTGTTTGTAGTTTTCTTGTAGCCTCTGGACAATTCACGCTCATGTAACTGGCCTTTGGTATCAATATACTGAAGAACTGCTCCGTAGCCGCCTGGGCCGTCCGGATTCCGCGTGCTGCGCCGTCGGTATAGATTTTTACCTGCAGTTTGATTCTCCTTGGATTTTGAAATAATGAAATTATAAAAAAAAAGTCAAGCGGATATTCGCAATCCGCTTCGCTACGTAGCTCTACACCAAATAACTGCTCCGCAGTTTATCAGGAGGAGCTTGCACTCCTCTGATACAGCAAAGTCCCCCACCCACTGCTTATTGCTTTTCGCAACCCCGCAGGACTTACTTGATTTGGTTTAATTTACAGTTTATGCTGTTCCTGATTATACCTGTCCTTTTTCTCCAGTGCAAGAAATTTTTTGTCCATACACCGGTACGTTCAAAAGTCTGCCGCTGCATTTCCCGCATTTTTCACAAGCTTTGGATCATATCCCAGCATATCCAGAAGACGGATGGCATTTCGTGTTGTTGCCCTTCCCGGTTGGAGGAGATAATTAAACACCACTTCCTGTTCCCTGACTTCCTCTTCGAAATGATAATTTGTATAAATTTCATCCAGAATATAGGAAAGCTCAATATCATGGGTTGCCGCAAAAGAAAGCAGCCAGTTTCCCCGAAGTGCATTTAAGATCTGTGAGGAAGCCGCAATCCTCTCAATGGTGTTGGTTCCCCGGAGAACTTCATCGATCACACAGAGCAGCGGTTCTTTTTTCCGGCTTTCATCCAGGATCCGTTTCAGGGAACGAATCTCTACGATGAAATAAACTTTCACCGCTGCTGATATCGTCCCTCAGAGCCATGGAAGTCATTACCTTCAGAAATGGTGCCCGACAGGAGGTTGCTGTGCAGGTGTGGATAGTCTGCGCAAGAATGCTGTTGATCGCCACATTTTTCAGAAATGTGGATTTGCCGGAAGCGTTGGAACCGGTAACCAGGGTGCCTCCCGTTGCAATGATACTGTTTGCCACCGGATTTCTGATCAGCGGATGGTAGAGATCTTCTGTTTTAAGCTGCACCGCCGTATCCGATTCTTCTGTCCACGGGACAAATTCCGGTATACACCAGAGTGTCAGTGTCCGGCGAAAAGAAGCTACGGAAATCAAAGCATCCAGTTCTCCGATATTATCAATCAGCAGCATGATCGTATCGGCCTTATCTTTTATTTCCTTTAATACGGAATTGTATGCCAGAATATCCACATGAAATACCATCCGCACATAACTCATCAGTAATTGGAAAGGGTCCCCGGAATCTGCATTTTTTCCGGTAATCAGAATGGCTTTTTTTCGGAAACGTCGGAATTCCTTTTTTCCTTCCGCAATCACTTCCATCTGTTTTCTGGCTTCCGGATATTTCACGATCTGCATCTGGTCTGCCGCTTCCAGCATTTTCAGAAGATGGTTAAAGCAGTCCATATAGGTTTCAATAACTTTCTGCCCTGCACTGGCATAATAAATTGAGATATTGGCGATCATCAGACACATAAACACCAGAAAGCCCACCATCGGATACAATGGAAGCAGCACAAAAATACTCAAAAGGAGTGCTGCCAGCATCAGAATATGGATTTTCATATTGATCACCGGTGCATCATTGAGGGCAAGAACTGTATCCGCCAGAGAACCAAGCCTTGTCTTCCCGATGGAAGCCAGGATCAGCTGAAGATCTGTCCGTTCCTTTTCATGGGTATCAAAAAAATGTATCAGTTTCTCACGTTCTTCCAGTTTTTCTTTGTTGAAAACAGGTCTTCGGAGCATATTATAGAGCACGTCTTCTCCAGGTGAGGAAACCGTCTGATTGATCTGTATAAAAATCCGATCCATATCCAGGTCGTTCCAGGTAATATCATCAATATTAAAATTTCCCGTTTTCTTTTCTGCGAAAATAGTGGAGATACGCTCCAGATCATCCGGAGAGTATTCTCTTTCCGGGATTTTTCCAAAAATTCTCTTTATTCTGTTCTTTTGTGCTTTTTTCCACTTATGGTTGTTCCATGCCATCAGGATAATAAACAGTACAACGATTCCTGCTGCCCACAGGATCACCTGTAAATATGGATGCATATTTTCCCTCCCCTGTGTCTATGATAAAAAAAAGCCCCTGTCAGCAGCAGTACAGCTGCTGACAGGGATAATGTATCATTATACCCAGTCTACAAAAAATGTATGATCTTTATAAACTTCGTATTTAACCTTGCTGAAAGTTAACGGTTGTTTTTTGAAAGAACTGTTCATCATAAAATACATATAATTAAAATCTTTCTGTTTAAATCCGGTCAGAGTTCTTGATTTCCCGTTCTTGACATAATTATTGAAAATCGTCATTGCTTTTTTTTGCTGCCTGATATGCAAGAGTGCGGTTCTCAAAAATTGCCTTTAAGACGTTTCAGAAGAGCTCCGTCACGAACTACAGAATATTGCGGATAAGTACCATTTACCATGCTTTCGTAAATTACACCGCGAACTGTGGAAGGAAACTCTTTATCTTTTTTAATTGTACGGTTAAGAACACAAAGTGCTACCGCTTCCATTCCAATCTTTCCCTGGTCTCCTGCTTCGGATTCACATAATGCAGCCAGAAGTGCTTCGTCTGTTGTCTTACCGTTAGCAATTCCCGGATGAGTCTTGTATTCTTTCACCATTGTGTAATATCTGGAATTCTGAGTGTCATAAACTTTTACGTTTCCATTACTCAGATTCTGATTTGAATGGCTTGTCTTAACAGTAGCTACACCTGTCGAAGAAATTGTATAAGTAACTCCACTGACGGTTACTGTTGTACTGACAGCCATAGAACCATCTGTTTTAAAATAATATTTCTTTCCATCAATAGTTTTAAGTCCGGTAGCCATAGAACCGTTACTGGTAGAAAAATAGTATTTCTTTCCGCTGATGCGCCTCCATCCGGTAGTCATATATCCGGTTTCAGGATCAAAATAATAGCTGATATTTTTTGGATGTATTTTTCAGCCAGCCGGTAGCCATTACACCGGAAGTGCTGTGAAAATACCGTTTCTGGCCTTTGCTGTTTTTTAACCAGCCAGTAGCATGATACCTTCGCCACTTGTAAAATAGTATTTCTCACCTTTACTGTTTTTCATCCAGCCTCTGGTCAGTTTACCTGTTTTTGGATCAAAATATCGTTTCCGCTTCCTGGAATCTGTCAGCCAGCCAGTTACCATAACTCCCTTCTGACTGGTAAAATAATAAGTCTTTTGGCCATTTACGTTTAGCCAGCCCTTAACCTGAACACCTGTAGTTTTATTAAAATAGTATTTATATTTTCCAAGTGTCAGCCAGCCTTTTTGTTTGCTGCCGTCGCTTTTTATGTAGTATGTCTTTCCTCCAACTGTCTTAAAACCGGCAGTTGCTGCCTGTACTTCAGTTGCAGAATGTGAAAAAAAAGCGCAGCCGGCCAGAAGTAAACATACCAGCATCAGTCCCTTCATCCACTGTCTTGCTCTGAGATTTTTCATAATTTTCCCCATTTCTTTATGCCCGATAACAAAATATCAGTTCTGTTTCAAAAAATTACAAAAGTGTTACATTGTGTTTATTATATCGTAACGAATAAATACTGTCAACTTTTTTGTAACCAGGGACATCTCCTACCCATATGATGAAGTGTAAACAAAATTCTGGAGGACTTATCGATGAGTGACTTAGCGGCTACAAATTGCGGTTGTAATGACTGCGGGTGTGATTCCGGATGTGGCAATAACTGCGGATGTAATAACAACGGCTGCGGATGCGGCAATAACTGTGGCTGTGGCGGATGGGGAACTTCCCTGTTTGGCGGCGGAAACAGCTGCTCCTGCATTCTCTGGATCATCTGCCTTCTGTGCTGCGGCGGCAATAACGGATGCGGTAATAACAATGGCTGTTGCAATGACAGCTGCTGGATCATCATCCTTCTTCTGCTCTGCTGCGGAAATAATGGATGTGGCTGCAACAACTGCTGTTAAAAAGATTCGCAGAAGGGCAGAGGTTACTTCCTCTGCCCTTTCTGCCGGTGTTTTTGCGGCTTCCTGTTTCTTCTTTTTTCTTCCAGACACTTCAGATCTATCTCATAAAAAGCATTCCCATCAATCACAAGCCTTTGCTTTTTTTCTGATCCATAGTTTTCTCCCGAAAATAAATTCTTCCATTTATAATATGAAACTTTTTGTATTTCTGTCATATTCTTTCACGAAGAAACATAGATTTCATGAAAAAGGACATTTTTTATGGAACAGGATTTTTGTTGCCAGAACTGCACTTGATGAGATGGTAGAAAAGTGACCGGAATCAAATGCTGAAAGCCATGATTCCATTATTTACCTGCCTCTGGCCAGCAGTTTCTGTCTATGTATGCAAAAACTCAGGAATTGATCAATACCATGACCCTCTTCAAAAAATCGCAAAAAATTATCCGGATATGCAGGCAGCCAGTCTTTCCATGTCTGATCCGATGGAAATACTTCAGGATATCCGAAGATGCTGCGGTGGTGAAAAAACGCAGACAGATCGACCAGATTACAAATCTTATAGCTGTCATGCAAATGATAAAAATTATGAATGAGGAACCGTCAGGAGGTGAAAATCCATGAGTGATGACTGGAAAAACAATCCAAAGCTTTCCCAAATGGATCCGCAGAAACTTTCCATGCTTCAGTATCTGGCTGATCAGGGACTTGGGAAAAATCCTTCTGAACTGATGCCGTTTATTATGGGCGCAGCTTCTCAGGAAAAAATGCGGGATTAAATTTTAGCTCTGATGAAATCTCTGCGATTATTGAAGTGCTTAAGATAGGAAAAAGTCCCACGGAAATCGCCCGGCCTTGACCGTATTGTAAATCTGATGAAAATGATAACGCCATTAACAACCCTGTGATCCCGGAACACGCCTTTTCTGTTCCGGGAATTTTCTGTCTTATATTCCTTTTCCCATCTGTCTGAATATAATCTGCAAAAATCCGACATATCTATAGATTCTATCGCATAATTCATAGAACATATTCTCTATTTTGTGATATTTTTTTATCATTTTCACTTCCTTCTTATATCAGTATATGGTATACTTGTCCATGAAATGAATGATATGCAAAATAGGATTTTTATGCGTCAAGTGTTTGGCGAATGGGGGAGTTGTCGCCAGAACGAAAAGTACGTCTTACGGTATGAAGTCCGCACCCGTTGCAGCAATATAAGAGGATATCTCATATTGTGTAGGGCTTTTTTCGACATACGTTCTATTACAATTGGAGATATCTTTTTTGTGTGCAAAAATAAAAAAGACAGTCTCCGAAAAAACGTGATTTTTTTAACAAATGGAGGTTGTTATTTATGGTAGACAAAGCAAAAGTAGAAGAAGCAATCAAACTTCTTCTCGAAGGAATCGGCGAAGATGTGGACAGAGAGGGACTGCAGGGAACTCCGGAGCGTATCGCCCGTATGTGTGAGGAAATTTATGGCGGACTTGACAACGAGGCGGACGAATATCTTCAGAAACAGTTCCATGTAGAAAACAACGAAATGGTCCTGGAAAAAGATATTACCTTTTATTCCATGTGCGAACATCATCTTATGCCGTTTTACGGAAAAGCTCATATCGCATATATCCCAAATGGCAAAGTTACCGGCTTAAGCAAGCTGGCCCGTACCGTTGATGTGTACGCGAGAAGACCTCAGATCCAGGAACGTCTGACTGTGCAGATCGCAGATGCCCTGGAACGTGTTCTCGCTCCAAAAGGAATCATGGTAATGCTGGAGGCGGAGCATACCTGCATGACCATGCGTGGGATCAAAAAAGCCGGGAAGCAAAACGGTTACGACTGTCACCAGAGGTGAATTCAAAGAAAATATGGAGCTCCAGAAACAGTTCCTTGCTATGGTTAAGGACTGATGGACAGAGTAAATCAGATCTGGAATCATCCGATCTATCAGAATGAGCTTAATAAGCTTCAGCTTCTGGAGACTGACCGTGAATTCTGCAGACATACACCGGAGCATTTTCTGGATGTGGCACGCCTTGCCTATATCCGGGCACTTGAGGAAAATGCTCCGGTTTCAAAGGAACTGATCTACTGTACTGCCCTTCTTCATGATATCGGACGGGCCAGACAGTATGAAGATGGCACTCCTCATGATGAGGCCGGTGCTGCTATCGCCGGGCAGATCTTAAACGAGCTTGGATTTTCTATGGAAGAAATTGAAGCGATCGTTTCGGCAATACGTGGTCACAGAGCTCAGACGGATCAGACAGTTCTTGGAAAACTGCTCTATACTGCGGACAAAAGATCCAGAAACTGTTTTTCCTGTAAAGCAGAGCCGGAATGTTACTGGTCTCCTGCCAAAAAAAATATGACGATCCAATATTAGGAGGTTTTTTCATGAAAATCGGAAATCGTGAGTTTGATGTAAAAAACAAAACATACATTATGGGTATCTTAAATGTCACACCGGATTCTTTCTCAGATGGCGGAAAATGGAATGATATGGATCATGCCCTGAAACATACGGAAGCTATGATCGCCGAGGGTGCTGATATCCTGGATATTGGCGGAGAGTCAACCCGTCCGGGACATACACCAGTTGGTGCACAGGAAGAGATTGAACGAGTACTCCCTGTTATTGAGGCAGTAAAAAGCCGTTTCGATATCCCGATTTCTGTAGATACATACAAGGGATGTGTTGCAGAAGAATCCCTGAAACATGGAGCAGATCTTATCAATGATATCTGGGGACTGAAATACGACCCGGAAATGGCTCCTGTCATTGCCAGATATAATGCTCCCTGCTGTTTAATGCATAACAAAGATAACACAGAGTATAACAACTTTATTGTAGACATGCTGGCTGAAACCCAGGAATGTGTCAATATCGCCAAACGTGCCGGTATTGCCGATGACAAGATCATTCTTGACCCGGGTGTCGGATTTGGTAAAACATATGAGATGAACCTGATGACCATGATAATCTGGAGCTTTTCCGGAAGCTGGGATATCCGGTACTTCTTGGTACCTCCAGAAAAATCCATGATCGGACTTGCACTTGATCTTCCTGTAGATCAGCGTGTAGAGGGAACCCTTGCCACATCCGTGATCGGTGTTATGAAGGGCTGTGCATTTGTCCGTGTTCATGACATCAAAGAAAATAAACGCGTCATCCAGATGACAGAAGCTATTCTGGGACGCTAGGAGGAACTGATGGATAAAATCGAAATCAGAGATCTTGAGATTTTTGCAAACCATGGTGTATTTCCGGAAGAAACAGCTCTCGGACAGAAATTTGTTGTTTCTGCTGTTATGTATACAGAGACACGTCCGGCAGGGCTGGCAGATGATCTTTCTGCTTCCATCAATTATGGGGAAGTCAGTCATATGATCACCGATTTTCTTCAGAAAACACTTACAAACTTCTGGAGGCTGCTGTGGAGAATCTGGCAGAGCTGCTGCTGCTTTCTCTTCCGCTTCTTAAAAGATCACCCTTCGTATTGAAAAGCCCTGGGCTCCGGTAGGCCTTCCACTGAAAACCGTTGCTGTGGAAATTACCCGAGGCTGGCATACAGCTTATGTTGCTTTTGGTTCCAATATGGGGGATAAGAAGAAATACCTGGACAATGCGATCCAGGGGCTTCGGGATATGAAAGAGATCGTTGTTGAGAAAGTTTCGGAGTATCTTGTGACAGAGCCTTATGGCGGTGTGGAGCAGGATGAATTTCTCAATGGAGCTTTAAGAGTCCGGACTTTGCTTTGTCCGGATGAGCTTCTTGACAGGCTGCATGTGCTGGAGCAGGCTGCTGATCGGAAGCGGATCATACATTGGGGGCCACGGACACTGGATCTGGATATCTTGTTTTATGATAATGAGATCATTGATACGGAGGTATTGCATGTGCCTCATATTGATATGGAGAATCGGGATTTTGTGTTGAAGCCTATGGTGGAGATTGCACCGTATTTGCGGCATCCGGTGTTGAATTTAACAATGGAGCAGTTGTTAAAAAAGCTGCTTGAAAATTGCATAAATAATCTAATTTTATTGCAATTTGGAAGTTGTGAAAGCGTGGGGGAAGGGAAGCATTCGTAGTTGCGAAGGCCACTTTCCCTTCCCCACACCCCTTCCCTCCGGCCACGCTTAGAACATTTTTGGCTGTGTGACTTTATTTTAATTATAAATAAAAAAAAGATGACAAGCCCGATACAGATGTCTTGGCTACAATCTGTATCGGGGCTTGTTTTTGTTTGAGTGTAAGTTATTGAATAAAATCCTTAATTCTTTATTTCTGGTTTACCAGATCGAATTCGTCGGTGATCTCTTTGGATGGGGCTTTGGTGAGGAGGCTGACGATGATGTTTGCTGCGATGGCTACCATGAAGGCGGGGAGGAGTTCGTAGATTCCCCAGGCGCCGCCGAGTTTGCTGATTCCGTATTTCCAGATGAATACCATGGAACCGCCGCAGATCATTCCTGCCAGGGCTCCCTGCCAGTTGGAGCGTCTCCAGAATAATGCCAGGAGGACTACAGGGCCGAATACGGCTCCGAAACCTGCCCAGGCGAAGGATACGATGGTGAAGACGGAACTGTTCGGGTCACGGGCGATGAACATAGCTACTACTGCGATCAGAAGAAGTGTGATCTTATCCGCTACCATGTCTTTCTTTTTTGGTTTCTTTATCCTTCAGGATGCTTCCGAGAAGGTCGGAAGAAACTGCTGAAGATGCTGCCAGAAGCTGGGAATCTGCAGTTGACATGGTAGATGCCAGGTTCCTGCGAGGATAAGTCCTGCAAGGATCGCTGCGATCACACCGTGCTGGCTGAGAAGATTTGCAATCTGAACGATGATGGTCTCAGATGCGGAACCTTCCAGAAGATCAAACTCTCCTGCTGCTGTCATTCCAAGTCCTACCACACCGATCAGTACTGCTACTGCCAGTGAGATCACTACCCATGTAGTTGCCACTCTTCTGGAAAGTGTAAGTTTCTCTTCATCTTCAATCGCCATGAAACGAAGAAGAATATGTGGCATTCCGAAATATCCAAGTCCCCATGCAAGCATGGAAATAATGTTAAGCAGTGGATATGCCTGTTCTGTTCCGGTTGTGGGATCATATGTAGTAAACATAGTCAGATATCCCGGCAGGGATCTTGCATGGTCTGCAACTGCCTCAATACCACCGGCAGTGCTGATCCCGAATACGAATACGATCACAAGTGCGATGGACATGATGATACTCTGGATAAAGTCTGTAGTAGATGCTGCCAGGAATCCTCCCAGTGTAGTATAGCCAACGATAACCAATGCACTGATAATCATAGCCGGCAGATATTTTACGCCAAAGAGACTTGCAAAAAGTTTACCACAGGCTGCAAATCCGGAAGCTGTATACGGAATAAAAAAGATTACGATAAAAAATCGCTCCGATGGACTGCAGAATCTTCTTCTCATCTCTGTAACGGTTACTGAAAAAGGATGGCAGTGTAATGGAGTTTCCTGCCACATGTGTGTAGCGGCGGATTCTTTTTGCCACGATCCTCCAGTTTACGTATGTTCCGATGGCAAGGCCAATGGCTGTCCAGCCTGCGTCTGCAATACCGGTAAGATAAGCAAGTCCCGGTAATCCCATCAGAAGCCAGCTGCTCATGTCAGAAGCCTCTGCACTCATGGCTGTTACCAGAGGTCCAAGTTTTCTTCCTCCCAGATAGAAATCAGAACTGTCATTGTTGTTCTTGGAACACAGATAACCCACAAAGATCATTGCACCCAGGTAGACGATAATGGCTGCCATTATACAAATATGTGCTGTTGTCAAGAATAGTTCTCTCCCTTCATTTATCTATGTATGTTTTCACATATTTATAGATTTTATTATATTAACTTAAGAAAGTAAAGAGGATTTTCCATTTTTTTGAATAAAAATGTCTTTTATACGAAGAAAAAGGGCTGAACCCATAAGACAGCCCAGCTCTTTTCCAAAAATTTTCTGTTTTAGTTTTCCTCAATACGCTTCTGCACATCTTCCACTGTGTACGCTTCTGTCAGTGCTTTCAGATCATCCGGTGTGGTATCTGTACTGTAAGCTTTGATAACTTTCATCAGATCCGCACAGCTGTATGCATTTTTCGTAAAATATCCTGTGTATATCCGTAAAGCTCATTGAAGATATCTTTATCGGATGCGCTCCAGAATCCCTGATACAGACGTGCTGCCTGTCCGTTCTCTTTTACTGCATCCGGATTTCCGGGTAATAGCATTGTAGATCATGGCAAATGCCAGATTCTCCGTTGCCCCGGCATATTACACTGGTTCCGAGGTAACTCCTGAAGTGACAGTTACCCACAGTGGTAAAACCCTGGTAAAAGACAGGGATTTCACTGTAACATACCACAACAACATTGAACCAAGCAGTTATTACAATTCTCCGTGGGTTGGAATTGATGGAATTGGAAATTACCAGGGGTATGTAACCAAATCGTTTACTATAAACAGAGCGGACATCAGCAGCTGCACGGTTACGCTTTCCAATGAAAGCCTTACCTACACAGGCTCCTCTTTACGCCCAAACGCCACAGTAAAAAGCGGGGACAAGGAATTAACCCTGAACCAGGATTATTACGTTTCCTACAGAAACAACTGGGATGCAGGTACTGCTTCCGCAATCCTCACTGGAACTGGAAATTACACTGGTTCTGTTACGAAAGACTTTACCATTAAACCATTGGATATCAACCGCTATTCCGCTTCCCTTTCCCAGTATTCCTACACCAGTGACGGAACAGAGAAATGCCCGGATGTTACCGTTACATACGGAGACAAGACACTTGCGGCAGGCACTGATTTCACAGTTTCTTATAAAGATAATGTAAAGGAAGGTACTGCCGCTGTAACTATTACAGGAACTGGAAATTACACTGGCATTATTAACACAGCTTTTACGATCACTGCAGCTCCTGGCAAAGACGATTCCG
>ENA-OQAR01000437-OQAR01000437.1-human-gut-metagenome-genome-assembly--contig:-NODE-437-length-12667-cov-2.186683_pt1 | contig 12667 bp, 22 predicted proteins | sample MGYA00242738_ERZ504533 | MGnify/ENA primary metagenome ERZ504533 (study PRJEB26092, sample SAMD00036276) | human gut metagenome | host: Homo sapiens | study: EMG produced TPA metagenomics assembly of... | reverse complement strand
CAGAGTAAAGAAAGCTTTAATAAATTTAAACCAAATAAACTGCGGAGCAGTTATTTGGTTATGAGCAAATAGCGAAGCGGATTGCGAATATCCGCTTGACAATTGTTAAAACCTCTTGATTTTGCGGGACATCTATGATAGCGTTAAAACAGAATATATAGTAAAAAAGAGGTTAAAAAAATGGCTAAAGCAGTCAGACTTGCAGATATAGGAAAGAAACTGAATGTCAGTACCGTGACCGTGTCCAAGGCTCTTTCCGGTCAGAAGGGCGTCAGCGAGGAACTACGGGCAAAGATCATCCAGCTGGCAGATGAGATGGGATATCAGAAAGTGAGTCCCGAAAAATACAAATGAAGGCAAAAGCTTCACACTGGGCATCATTGTTGCGGATCGTTATGTGTCCGAGAACCAGTCCTTCTATTGGAAACTTTATCAGGAGATCGCCAGGCAGGCGGTCTCCAGAACCTGTTTTGCCATGCTGGAAGTGATCAGCAGCGAAGTGGAGAAACGGAGAGAACTTCCCAAGGTGCTCCTTGAGAAAAAGGCAGACGGCCTGATCATAATGGGAGAGTTTGAGAGAGGATATGCGGAATTTCTGGCAGAAGATGCAGGGGTTCCCCTGATCAGCCTGGATACTACGGGAAGAGGAAAATCCAGTGACTGTGTGGTGTCCAACAACCTGATGGGTGGTTACGAGATGACCAACTATCTGTTTTCCATGGGCCATTCCAAAATTGGTTTTGTGGGAAAAAGACTGATGACCACCAGTATTGATGACCGGTATTTCGGATACTTGAAATCCCTGATGGAACATGGCGTTCCCTGGAGGGAAGACTGGGTGATCGATGACCGTGACAGTGATGGCGTGATGGATAATGAGAAAGAATTTATCCTTCCGGAAGATATGCCAACCGCCTTTTTCTGTAACAGTGACCTGGCGGCAAGCATGATGTACCAGAAGCTTGTACGGGAAGGGTACGATGTGACAGGAGATATCTCCATTGTTGGTTTTGATAATTATCTGGCAGACCAGTTTGCCGGTATCGGACTTACTACCTATGAGATAGACACCAAGGAGATGGCCAAGCGGGTGGTGCATATTATCCTGCATAAATTACTGAATGCCAGGTACAGCACCGGAACCTTTGTGATCCCGGGCAGATTCATTGAACGGGAAAGTGTGAGGAGAATCGGTCCTCCAGTGCCTTTTGTCTGAATTTCCCAGGTGTGGAGCCGACATATTTTTTAAACAGATTAATAAAGTGGTTCGTATTTTCGTAACCGATCATACTGCTTACTTCATGGATGGAAAAATCCGTGGTAAGCAGTATTTTTTTTTGCCTCTTCCTTCACTTCCTCCCGAGTTGTGATCCTTCCGCTGCCCATGGTGGTAAGAAGGAGCAGATGGCAATCCATGGAAGAAAAACGAAATGCCAGGGGAGAGTCGGTATGGATACTTCCACCACCCAGAAGATACAAAAAGCTTTCCGGTGAGAGAGGGGAAAGCAGCTCTTTTTCGTAGTGATAATTATTGGGAATGAGAAAATCCGGCGTATATTCAATGTTTACCATTTTTCTTGTGTGTACGCTGGAAAGAAATTGCTGCCTGAAATTTAAGTGATTTAAGTAATCCATGAGATATGTCCCTTCATAATAATACATTTTTCGTCTTCAGGGCGGTGACTGGGGTGACATCATGATGATCCCGGAGGTTGACAAATCCGACCTCTCCACTTACTTCCTTTCCTATGGAGATGTTGATTCTGTAAAAAAAAAGAAGTGAAATATCCGAACAGATGGCTGTATGAGAACGAAGTATACGGTATCCCGATCACAGTTGTAGGCCGTGGCGTTCTCTATAATAAGAAAGTTTTTTCAAAGAGGCAGGAATCACAGAGCTTCCGAAAACACCAGATGAGTTCATCACAGATCTGAAAGCTGTAAAAGATAAAACAGATGCGATCCCGCTTTATACAAACTATGCAGCTGTCTGGACAATGGGAGCATGGGATGATTATACCGGAATCACAGCAACCGGCGATGCAAAATACAGAAACCAGGAATTCGTTCATACAAAAGATCCGTTCTCTGACCCGGGAGATGGAACAGGCGCTTACAACGTTTACAAGATCCTTTACGATGCAGTTGCAGACGGACTTACTGAGGATGACTACTCAACAACAGACTGGGAGAGCAGCAAGGGTATGCTGAACAACGGTCAGATCGCAACTATGGTACTTGGTTCCTGGGCTTACCCGCAGATGCAGGGTGCAGGAGACAATGCAGATGACATCGGATACTTCGCATTCCCGATCACAGTAGACGGAAAACAGTATTCACCTGCAGATGAGGACTACTGCTTCGGTATCAATGCAAACAGCGATGAGACAAATCAGAAAGCAGCAATGATCTTTGTAAAATGGATGACAGAGAAATCCGGATATTCCTACAATGAAGGTGGCCTTCCGATCGCAGTTGGCGATGACAAGCTTCCGGAGGTATATCAGGAGTTCACAGATAACAATGTAGAGTTTATCTCCAACGAGCCGGCAATCGAAGGTGAGGAAGATGTCCTCAACGAGCTGAATGCAGATTCCGAGCTTATGGTAGGCGCAGGCGGAAACGAGAAGATCCAGGCAATCGTTGAGCATGCATCCAACGGAGATGAGGATTTTGATGACATCATGAAAGAGTGGAACGAGAAATGGAGTGACGCTCAGGATACAGATGATGTAGAAGTAAACAAATAATCTGCACAGATATAAACGCAGATCACTCAGGCGGGGACGCGTTTTCCCCGCCTTTGAAATGGAGGGAAACTATGGAACAGAGTGGAACGAAGAAGAGCTTCGGTGAATGGATGAGAAGCCGTAAGGGCCAGCAGATGCTTATCATCCTTGCATTCACCATTATTCCATTGATCTTGTTACTTGTATTTACATATCTTCCATTTGCGGAAATGGTAAAATTCAGTTTCTACAAGATGAAATATGTTGGCGCAAGAAAATTTGTAGGTCTTGATAACTACAGAGCCATTTTTAAACGAGACGATATCATCGGCGCTCTGAAACTTTGTCTTTACTATATGGCTGGTGCATTGATCCAGCTTGCCATTGCGCTTTATCTTGCAACCATTCTCAGCATGAAGGTAAAATGCAGCAACCTTTTTTAAGGGATTTATGTTTTTCCCATATCTGATCAATGGTATTGCCATCGGATTTATCTTTAAATTTTTCTACACCCGTGGATTCGTATTTGATACCGTTCTTCAGTGGTGTGGATTCCAGCTTGATAACCTTCCGTACTGGCTGAAAGATCAGTCGGTAAACAAACTGGTCACTGGTAGGGTCTTCCGTATGGAGATATTTCGGACAGAACATGGTACTTTTTCGTCGGTGCCATCATGTCTGTGGATGATTCTCTTTATGAGGCAGCAGACCTGGACGGAGCTTCTTACTTTACCATTTACAGCAAGATCCTTCTTCCTCTTCTGAAACCGGCCATTGTAACATCCATCATCCTGAAAGGTGCAAATACCTACAACGAGTACTACTGTGCACAGCTTTATCTTCAGGACAAAACAAGACTTTGTACCGTTGCAACTTCACTTTACACATTTACCGGACCTCTGGGAAGCCAGTATAACCTGATCTGTGCAGGTGTTATCATCTCTCTTCTTCCTGCACTGATCGTGTTCATCATTTTCCAGAATCAGATCTACAGCGGTGTTGCTGCCGGTGCGGTCAAGGGTTAAAAAGGAGCAGACAATTATGTTAAATGAGATCAGAGAACATCTGAAAAACGGGATCATTCCTTTCTGTGAAGGCCTGAAGGATGAAGAATTCGGCGGATATTACGGCTACATGGATTACGATTTAAAGCTGGATAAAAAATTTGAAAAAGGCTGCATCTTAAACAGCAGGATCCTCTGGTTCTTTTCCAGTGTCAGCCGTATTGAGGGCTTTGAAAAAGAACGGGAATATGCAGATCATGCCTATCAGTCCTGAAGGAAAAATGTCTGGATCAGGAATGTGGAGGTGTGTTCTGGTCTGTGACATATGACGGAAACCTCTGGATACCACAAAGCATATCTACAATCAGGCATTTGCCATCTATGCCCTTTCTTCCTATTATGATACCACCGGAAACGAGGAAGCATTAGAGATCGCCAAAGGTCTTCAGAAGATCATCGAGGAAAAATGCACCGATGAATTCGGATATCTGGAAGCCTTCAAGCGGAATTTCCAGCTGGAAGAGAACGACAAGCTTTCCGAGAACGGTGTGATCGCAGAGAAAACCATGAATACCCTGCTTCATGTGTTTGAGGCGTACACAGAGTTTTACCGTGTAACAAAAGATAAATTCACCGGAGACCGCCTGCGTTTTATGCTGGATATTTTTGCAGACAAGGTATATAACCCGGCACAGAAAAGACAGGAAGTATTTTTTGACAGAGAGTGGAACACTCTTATTGATCTTTACTCCTATGGACATGATATTGAAACTTCCTGGCTGATTGACCGTGGACTTGAAGTGCTGGATGATCCGGCGTACACCGCAAAGGTTGCGCCCATCACAAAAGAAAATCCTTGCAAATGTATACAAAAACAGCATACCGCGACCATTCTCTTATGAACGAGTGTGAAAACGGTGTCAATGATACCACCAGAGTATGGTGGGTACAGGCGGAATCCGTAGTTGGTTTTCTGAACGGATACCAGAAAGATCCTGCAGAGAAAAAATATCTCCAGGCGGCAGAGGATGTCTGGGATTATATCAAAAATTACATGATCGACAAGAGAAACGGTTCCGAGTGGTACTGGTGTATCCATGAGGACCATACTCCGGTGGAGAAACCTATCGTGGAGCCGTGGAAATGCCCGTATCATAACGGACGTATGTGTATAGAAGTGATCAGGAGGATGAAAGACATTGCATAAACAGTATTATATCGAAAAAGAAAAAGTGGACAGACTGGTTGCCAGAAAAAAACCAGAAAACACAGTGGTACAACGGAATCTATGACCGCTACGAATATCCGGTACTTACCAGAGAGTTTGCACCGGTACACTGGAGATACGATCTGGATGAAAAAACAAATCCGAATTTCCAGGAACGTCTCGGCATCAACGCAGTGATGAATTCCGGAGCCATCAAGCTTAATGGAAAATATTATCTCGTAGTCCGTGTGGAGGGAAACGACCGTAAATCTTTCTTTGCAGTGGCAGAGAGTGACAACGGAATCGATGGTTTCCATTTCTGGATTACCCGGTAGTTCTGCCGGATACCTGCCCGGAGGAGACCAATGTATATGATATGCGTCTTACCCAGCATGAAGACGGCTGGATCTACGGAGTGTTCTGCTCTGAGAGTAAAGATCCAGACAACAGTGACCTTTCCGCGGCAGTTGCAGAGGCGGGAATCGTCCGTACCAAAGATCTCAAACCTGGGAGCGTCTTGATAATTTAAAAACTCTCCAGTCTCCGCAGCAGAGAAATGTCTGCCTGCATCCGGAGTTTTCCTTGTTCCCTTCGGCGAGGAAAGAGTGGGAGATGTCTCCAATGTAGTGTTCACAAACGGAGCCATTGCTGACGAGGACGGAACCATTTATATCTACTACGCTTCCTGTGATACCAGAATGCATGTGGCAACCACCACTATCGATAAAATGGAAGATTATCTTTTCAACACACCGGAAGATCCCAAGCGTTCTCCGGACTGCGTAAAACAGCGCTGTGAGCTGATTGCAAAAAATCTTGAGATCTTAAAAGCAGAAGGAGAAAAATAATATGAGCAAATATAAAAATGATCAGCCCGGCAGTTCCAAACGTGCCGTGGCAGGACAAACCGGAAAATCATGAAGGAGCACCACTGTGGAGATATACGGAAAACCCGGTGATCGGACGTAATCCGGTAGAGGGAGTTGCCAGAATCTTCAACAGTGCGGTTATTCCTTATGAAGGAAAATTTATCGGCGTGTTCCGTGGTGAGCAGGTGAACGGCATTCCGTTCATTTATTTTGGAAGAAGTGAGGACGGACTTCACTGGACATTTGATAAAGAAAAGATCAATTTTTGTCAACGAAAAAGGCGAGTCTTTTATGCCGAAATATGCATACGATCCACGTCTCGTAAAAAGTAGAAGATACCTATTATGTGATCTGGTGCCAGGATTTTTTACGGTGCATCTATCGGTGTTGCAAAAACAACAGATTTCAAGACTTTTACAAGAATTGAAAATCCGTTCATTCCATTTAACAGAAATGCAGTTCTTTTCCCGAGAAAAATTAACGGCAATTATGTGATGCTTTCCAGACCATCTGACAGCGGCCATACACCGTTTGGTGATATTTTCTTAAGTGAGAGCCCGGATATGACTTTCTGGGGAAAACACCGTCACGTAATGGGAAAAACATCTGAGTGGTGGGAGTCCGTAAAGATCGGCGGCGGTGCTGCGATCCTGGATATCGATGAGCCTTCCAGAGTGAAATATCGCTGCGAGAACTTCCTTCTTACACCGGAAACCTGGTATGAGGAGAGAGGTTTTGTGCCGAATGTATGCTTCCCATGTGCGACCATCCATGATTCTGAGACAGGAAAGATCGCTCTTTACTATGGAGCAGCAGACAGCTATGTTGGTGTTGCATTTACAACACTGGATGAGATTGTTGACTATATTAAGGATCACAGCCTTGTACGTGAGGAAGATACAGAGCTGGGAATCCGATAATAATGAAGGGATGTCACAGAGACATCGAACAAGATAAAGCGGGCGTGACAGTCCGCTTTATCCGGTATAGATGAAAGAAAGGAAGACAGATTATGGCAATTTTGAAATTAAAACCCAGCTGCAAGGATTATCTGTGGGGCGGCACAAGACTGATGACAGAATTTGGAAAAGAATATGACGGCGACAAGCTTGCAGAGACCTGGGAGCTTTCCTGCCACCCGGACGGACCCAGCTATGTGGCAAACGGAGAATATGCCGGAGAAACACTCAGCGAGTATATCCTCATGGAGGGAAAGAAGGTTACCGGTACTCACAGCCGCCATTACAGCCAGTTTCCGCTGCTGATCAAATTTATTGATGCGAAGGATGATCTGTCTATCCAGGTACATCCGGATGATGAGTATGCCATGAAGAATGAAGGTCAGTATGGCAAGACGGAGATGTGGTATATCGTGGACTGCGAGGAAGGTGCCAGCCTGTATTATGGATTTTCCCGTGAAGTTTCCAAGGAGGAGTTTGAGGAGAGAATTAAGAATAAGACCCTTCTGGAAGTTCTGAACAAGGTTGAAGTTCATAAAGGGGATGTGCTTTTTATCGAGCCGGGTACCATTCATGCAATTGGTAAAGGAAATCTGATCGCGGAGATCCAGGAAAATTCCAATGTGACTTACAGGGTTTATGATTATGGCCGTAAGGATGCTAATGGTAAGGAGAGGGATCTTCATATTGAGAAGGCACTTCAGGTGACGAAGAGGGTGCCGATCCTTCGGAAGAAGTCTTTTGAGCCGCATATTGTGGACTGTGATTATTTTACGGTTGATAAGGTGGTTCTGGATGGACAGAGGATGAAGAAGATCTTTGGGGAGATTGATAAGACTTCTTTTGCAAGTTTACTCGTCTTAGACGGTACCGGGAAGGTACAGTCCGGAGAGGAGTGCGTTGAGGTGCAGAAGGGAGATAGCGTGTTTATTACGGCTAATGCCGGCGAGTATGAAATGGAAGGAAAATTTGAGGCACTGTTGACAACAGTGTAGAAAACCGCAGGGGAGAGAAAGGCGCTCGGAGTTTCGAAGCCCGCTTTTCCCTCCCCCTGCACCCCTCCCTTTCCGGGCACGGGTACGGCGTTGGAGAGTGGACGGGAAGGCGGGCGCTTGCGCCCTGTTCCCTGGGGTGTGGATGTGCGTTAAAAAATAGGCCTGTTCTTTGGGGTGCTGTTGGGTATTGCCTGAGTGCAGGTCTGATTTTTATTTTCTTGAGTTGTGGATGTACATAAAAAAAGTGGCCTGCAAGTGCAGGCCGCCTTTTTTTTTAATTGCGGGATTTGATGAAGGTTTCTACTTCTTCTTTGGTTGGCATTACGCGGAGGGCGCCTTTTTTGGTGGTGATGAGGGAAGCGGGCTGCGTTTTGCGAAGGTGAGGAGTTCTTTCAGGTTTTCATCGGTGAGGCTTTCGAGGCCGTGGTCAAGGACGTAGTTCAGGGGTGCTGGCGCAGAAGGTGTCGCCGCGCGGTGGTTTCGATGGTGTGTTCCTGAAGGAATGGTGCGGCTTCTACTTTTCGGCCATGGTAGTATGCACGGCTTCCGTCTTTTCCAAGGGTGATCAGGACAAGGGGGATGTGGTATTTTTCTTCGATGAGAGCTGCGCCTTTATCGTAGTCTGTAGTATCAAAAAGGAATTCCACTTCGTTGTCGGAGATCTTCAGCACATCGCAGCGTTCCATGCCGTATTCGATCTCTTTGCGGGCGTCATTAAGGTCTTTCCAGAGAGGTGGGCGAAGGTTTGGATCGAAAGTGATGATACAGTTGGCTTCTTTTGCCACATCAAGAGCGTAGCGGGTTGCTTCGCGGACGCTCGTGTGTGGATGAAAGAGTACCGAAATGAAAAATTCTGGAGTTGCGGATCAGTTCGGCATCTACTTCGTCTTTGGTGAGCATCATATCTGCGCCTGGATTGCGGTAGAAGGAGAAATCACGGTCTCCATCTGGATATGTATGTACAAAAGCAAGAGTGGTATGGATTTCATCGTCCATAACAAGGTTTCTGGTATCGATACCGCATTCTTCAACAGCTGTTTTCAGCTGTTTGCCGAACATATCGTTTCCAACTTTTCCGATAAATGCTGTTTTTTTGCCAAGGCGGTTCAGCATGGCGAGTACATTGCAGGGAGCGCCGCCCGGGTTTGCTTCAAAAGTAGGATTTCCCTGGGAACTGTTGCCGTTTTCAGTAAAGTCGATCAGAAGTTCGCCGAGAGCGGTTACATCATACAGTTTGTTTTCCATTGATAATTCCTCCTGGTAAGTTGTTTTTTATAGCGGAATAAGAATACCCGCCTGTTTTTCTGCCTCATATTATAAGCTCTGGAAGGTATTTTGGGAAGAACTAAATTGATTTATTTTCTGTTCTGTTACCGGTTACTTGAGTGCTTTTTTGCGAAGATTAAGAAGAGTTTTCTTTATTTTTCAGTAAAAAGTGGTAAACTGAGTCTATAAAACAACAGATATAACGGAGGAGACGATTATGGCTGATAAAGCGTATGAATATATGGACTGGCCCCGGATCGAGGCGATCGTTTATGGTGAGGAAGCTGCGCCGAGGGACGTGATGCAGCCGAGAGTGACAGATGACGGAGTGCTTATTCAGGGATTTTTTCCGGGGACGGAAGCTGCGGAAGTAATAGTTGGAAAAAAAGTCTTATCCAATGATACTGGAAGATGAGGCTGGCTATTATGCGGTAATGCTTCCTCTGAAAAGAATTCCGGAGTATCGTTTTCAGGTTACACGGGGCAGCATGAAAGAGGCTTTTTTTGATGCTTATGAATATCCCTGCCAGATTACAGAAGAAGAGGAAAGAGCATTTTGTGCAGGCGTTTATTATAAAGCTATAAGAAACTTGGTGCACATCCGGTTGTCTGTGGAGGTGTGCGTGGAACTTATTTTGCGGTATGGGCACCCAATGCGATCCGTGTAAGTATAGTTGGTGATTTTGACAGATGGGATGGAAGACGGCTTCCGATGCATCGTATGCCGATGTCCGGTATTTTTGAACTTTTTTGTTCCGGGCGTAAAGGCAGGCGCTTCTTATCAATATGAAATCAAGATAAAAGGCGGGGCTGTACAGCGCAAGTCAGATCCTTACGGAAACGGGGTGCAGGAGGCTCCGTCTGTGATCTCGGTTGTGGCAGAGCTGGGAGAGTTTTCCTGGCAGGATGAAGAGTGGATGAAAGAACGTGAAAAGTTTGTAAGCCGTGAAGTTCCGGTGTCTGTTTATGAAACAGATATAACAGAGTGGAAAAAACATGGTGAACTGGCAGCATTTTTAAAAGAAACAGGGTATACACATGTGGAATTTCATCCGGTTATGGAGTATCTGGATCAGAATTCAGGGGGATATTCCACTTCATCTTATTTTGCGCTGACGAATCGTTTTGGAACACCGGCAGATTTTCGTGCTCTGGTGGAAGAACTTCACCAGGAAGGAATTGGTGTGATCCTGGACTGGACACCTGCACAGTTTCCACGATTTGATGCAGGACTGGAGAAATTTGATGGAACACCTCTTTATGAAGTTCAGGATCCGGCTATGGCGGTCCATCCGATGTGGGGGACGATGCTTTATAATTATGGAAGCCCTATGGTTAAGGATTTTCTTCTCTCGAATGCATTTTTCTGGCTGGATGAGTTCCATGTAGATGGATTTCGCCTGGATGATGTAGATGCCATGCTGTATCTGGATTTTGGAAGAGAGGCAGGACAGTGGAGACCAAATCTTTATGGCTCTAATGAAAATCTCCAGGCTGTGGAGTTTCTGAAACATCTGAATTCTATTGTTAAGAAACGCAATCCGGGAGTTCTTTTGATCGCACAGGAGGATGGACTTTGGCCTCAGCTTACAGACAGCGTGGAGAATGATCATCTGGGATTTGATTATAAGTGGAGTGGCGGATGGACGAAAGATCTTCTCTCCTATATAGAAGTAGAACCGCTGGAAAGAAAGGATTATTATGATCAGCTGACGCTTTCCATGATGTATGCGTACAGTGAACATTATGTACTGACCCTGGGACGAAGGGATGTAGGAACTCTGAAGGAATTTCTTGAAAAAACTTCCGGGATCTCCGAAACAGAAACTGGCTCAGGTACGTGCGGCCTACGCTTATCTGATGCTTCATCCGGGAGTGAAGATGACAGCACCGGATAAAGAGTGCATAGAAGAAATGAAAGCATATATTCATGATCTGAATGCGATGTACAGAAGTTGTCCGGCGCTGTATGCGATGGATGGTAATTCGGATGGTTTTGAATGGATCCAGTTTACCAACTATGACGAAAATATTGTTGCTTTTCTGAGAAAAACGGAAAAAAATGGAAGAGACGCTTTCTTATAGTATGTAATTTTTCACCGGTGTCTTATGACAGCTATCAGGTCGGTGTGCCTTTTGCTGGAAAGTATAAAGAGATTTTTAACAGTGATAATGGAAAATATGGTGGTCTGGGTGTTGTGAATACCAGGGCCAAAAAATGCGGTGCATGCGGAGTGTGATAACAGGGAAAATTCTCTGAAAATGAAGCTCCCGGCTTATGGAGTGACTGTTTTTAGCTGTACTCCTGAGAAAAAGTTTATCCGTAAGAGGTGGGAAGAAGTAAAGATCAGCAGAAAATAGTGAGGGATGTTGTATGAAAAAGAAATTGGCAGCCGGGATTTTTGCGGCGGTATTCTTTACTATGTTTGCTACGGTAACGGTCTGGGCAGAGAAGTCTACAGTTCTGGAACAGGTGATCTATGACGAAAATAATATAAAGGTTTCGGTTTCGGAAGCTTCTCTGGATGCAGAGCAGAATATTGTCATACCGCTTCATATTGAAAATAATACGGATGAAAAAAATGGGTTTGATAGCCGAAAATTGTTATATTAATGGCTGTAAAGTAGAAGACAAACATGTTTGTTTTTTGACAAGGCAGAACCAGGTGGGGAAACTGATGGATTACTGGTGGTTTCGAAACAGGAATGTGATGGATATGGAATTGACCGTGTGGCGGATGTGGAATGTGGCTTGCGTTTTTTATGAGGATAAGACGTATGATGATATTGCTGTAGTGGATAATATTTCCATAAAGACTGATATCAGTGGATCGTATGAGCAGGAGATTGGCGGTGGTGGGATTGTTCTTTACGATGACAAGGGTGTTAAGATTATCGAAAAGGGTATTGTGAAGAATAGTGTCATGGGGCTTACTCCAAGGTTTTGTGTAGTGAATGATACGGAACAGGATATTGATGTCAGATGTAGAAATGTTAAGGTTAATGGTAAGGAGTGTAAGACGGCGAATATTTCGTGTGAGGGGATTCCGGCAGGGAAGAGTGAGATTGTAAAGATGTATTTCCTGGGAAAAAAATGCTGGTATCAATGAGCTTTCGGTTTCTTTTCGGGTTTTCCAGAAGGATAATGATTCGAAGGTGATCTGTAAGACGGATGATTTTGTGATTGGGTATGGGGGTGCGGATAAAAAATAAAAATTGCTTGCATTTTCTGAAAAATAAGGTATAATATCATTTGTGTTTAACACAAGCTGGAATAGCTCAGTCGGTAGAGCACTTCACTCGTAATGAAGGGGTCGTGAGTTCGAGTCTCATTTTCAGCTTGAAAGATATTGGGCAATTGTAATTTTATAGAAAATCCGCTATACTGAAAAGCAGAGTATAGTGGACTTTTTATGTTTTTATGGAGGTTCGTATGGTGAGTGCCTTAAAATTGCCGGTAGGAATTGAAATGATTGTAAAGAGAATTTACGTTACTGTCCACACGCCACTATCCCGCGAGGTGTTTTGGCATGAATATGCAAAAATCCCGAGAACATACAAGCCAAAAATTCCATTGCCGCAGGCAATCTGGAATGAATTTTGGCTAAGTTACTGTGAACGGAGTGAACAGTAACAAA
>ENA-OQAR01000436-OQAR01000436.1-human-gut-metagenome-genome-assembly--contig:-NODE-436-length-12675-cov-4.703538_pt1 | contig 12675 bp, 17 predicted proteins | sample MGYA00242738_ERZ504533 | MGnify/ENA primary metagenome ERZ504533 (study PRJEB26092, sample SAMD00036276) | human gut metagenome | host: Homo sapiens | study: EMG produced TPA metagenomics assembly of... | reverse complement strand
CGGTGTTGCCTTAGGAGTTAGGACTTATAGGGAACGCGGAATTCCAACACAAATAAAAAAATGATGGTGGGAAATTGGCTTAGTGTCATTATACCACATCTTTACGAAGTTGGGATAACGGAAAAAAGCAAATTTCGTGCGCGGCGCGGGACCGCGGCCACCATCATGGTTGGGATGCTATTTAGGTGTCAAACACACCCGTCAGATAAGCGCAGGATCAGACGCGCAGGCTGGTGCCTTCGCCGGTGCCGGGGTTGGAGTCGAACTCGTAATCATTGCCGGGCAGGATGGCGTTCAGCAGGATGCCGGCCAGGGCAGCAATGGCCAGGCCGGACAGGGTAACGCTGACACCGCCGATGCCGAAGGTGATGCCGCCCACGGAGTTAAAGCCCAGAGCGCACACCAGGATAACGGCAGCAATGATCAGGTTACGGCTGTTGGTAAAGTCGACCTGATTTTCCACTACGTTGCGAACACCGATGGCGGAGATCATGCCGTACAGCACAAAGCTGATACCACCGACGATGCCGGAAGGAATGGTGTTGATGACGGCTTCAAACTTGGGACAGAAGCTCAGGATGCAGGCAAATACAGCGGCAATGCGGATGACCAGGGGATCATAGATCTTGGTCAGGGCCAGAACGCCAGTGTTTTCGCCGTAGGTGGTGTTGGCGGGGCCGCCCAGCAGGCCGGCCATGGCGGTTGCCAGGCCGTCGCCCATCAGGGTGCGGTTCAGGCCGGGGTCACGGATATAGTTGCGGCCGGTGGTGGCGCTGATGGCGGCAATATCGCCGATGTGCTCCATCATGGTTGCAACGGCAATGGGCATGATGGTGAACAGGGCGCTGATGAATTTTTCGCTGCCGTCAATGGCAAACAGACCCATGGCCTCTTTGTGGATGGGGAAACCGATCCAGGAGGCCTCGCCGATGGCGGCAAAGTCAACCGCACCAGTTACCAGGCAACCGCATAGCTGACCAGAACACCGATCAGAATGGGCAGGATCTTGACCATGCCTTTGCCCCAGATGTTGCAGATGATAACGGCGGCCAGCGCCACAAAAGCCAGCAGCCAGTTGCTCTGGCAGTTGTTGATGGCGGACGGGGCCAGGATCAGGCCAATGGAGATGATGATGGGGCCGGTGACAACAGGCGGGAAGAACCGCATGATGCGGCGGATGCCGAACACCGAGATCAGCCCGCTGACCAGCACATACAGCAGGCCGCTGAACGCAACGGCTGCGCAGGCGTAGGGCAAGTTTCCGGGTTGGCACCGTCATTGCTGACAATGGCAAAGCCGCCCAGGTAGGCAAAGCTGGAACCCAAAAATGCGGGAACCTTGCCCTTGCAGATGATGTGGAACAGCAGCGTGCCAAGGCCGGCGCACAGCAGCGTGGTGGAAACGCTCAGGCCGGTCAGCAGGGGAACCAGCACGGTTGCGCCAAACATGGCGAACATGTGCTGCGCACCCAGGATCAGCATCCGGGGCGTGCCCAGTTTTTTGGCATCGTAAATGCCCTGGGAATAATCAATGGGATTGCTCATAAAATGAATCCTCCTTACCGTGCATGTGTGTGCGGCCGGCGTGCAGAATGCCGCAAACAGAAACCGGCCGGACAAAAAGACACACATACTTTATCTAGTCTACCAGAAACGACAGTAAAACACAAGTTGAAAAACTGCAAAATACGGCCGCATTTTGTTCGCCGGGAATGTCAGGTTCCACAGCGTGCTTTTTGCCTGGCGGTATGGTATAATTTAAGGCAACACCGCACAATTCCCGCCTTGCGGCTTAAGCACCGCTCCGGCAGCTGCGGCACGGCATCTGCGTTGCCAAAATGCTCGATAAGACATCCAGTATTATCTGCGCTTTTGGCTTAGCATCTGCCGCGCCTCGCTTGCCGTATCGGCACTTAGAATTATGCGGTATTGCCTTAAAATAAAAGCGGCGAAAGAGAGGCAGCTGAGATGATCCGCCATATTTTGTTCTGGAAATATACCGATGCCGTAAAAGCACAGCATCAAGAAGCTGAAGCTTTGAAGTTTTTACAAAATTCCGTTGCCACCATGCGGGGCAGGATCGACGGCTTGCTGTGCATTGAAATTGGCCTCAACCTGGCCGGAGGGGACTATGACTTGATATTCTATGCAGAACTGCGGGATGAACAGGCGCTGCAATGCTTCCAGCAGCATCCGCTGCACGCTGCCCACCGTGAGCGCTGCAAAGACCTTGTAACGGCGCGCTTGTGCGGTGATGTGAGAGTGGGTACGAATTAAAGGCCAGTTGCGCAAAAAGTGCGGCGGAAAGCCGTGCAAATGTGGTCATTCTCGGCATGTTTTTTGCCGGAATGATATGGTATAATCGTATCATCAAAACAATCCTGCGGGCCTGCCCCAAGCATGGCTGCGGGAATGTAAGGACATAATATAAAGAGGGATCAATGTGGATAATTTAATGTTCAGCCTGAACGCGACCCTTCCGGTATTTCTGGTGATGGTCATTGGATGGGCGCTGGGGCAAAAAGGCTTTTTGCCAAAGCAGTTCTGCACCGTGGCCGACAAGCTGGTGTTCAAGGTAACGCTGCCGGTCATGCTGTTCTGTGATATGGCAACCTTGGACCTTGCCCACAGCTTTGATGCAAAGTTTGTCTTGTTCTGCTTTGCGGTAACGGCCATTGCCATTGTGGTCATCTGGGTGCTGGCGCGCCGCCTGTTGAAAGATAAACCCTGGTGGGTGAGTTCGTACAGGCCAGCTACCGCAGCAGCGCGGCCATTCTGGGCGTGGCGTTCATCCAGAACATTTACGGCACTTCCGGCATGGCCCCCCTGATGATTTTGGGCAGTGTGCCGCTGTTCAACATTTTTGCGGTCATTATCCTGACGGTGGAAAGCCCGCAGCAGCATGGCAAAGTGACCCCCTCCAAGCTGCTGTACGGTGTGCTGACCAACCCCATTCTGGACGGCATTATTCTGGGTACGCTGTACAGCCTGCTGCCCTTTGGCCTGCCTACCCTGGCGCAGAAAACCCTGACCAGCCTTTCCAGCCTGACCACCCCGCTGGCGCTGCTTTCCATCGGCGCTTCGTTTGAGGGAGCCAAGGCCATCAAAAAGCTGGCACCCACCCTGGTGGCGGCTTGCTGCAAGCTGATGGTGCTGACCACGATCTTTATCCCCATTGCCGTCAAGCTCGGTTTCCGGGACCAGCAGCTGATTGCCCTGCTCATCATGCTGGGCAGCCCCACCACGCCAAGCTCTTACGTTATGGCCAAGAACATGGGCCATGAGGGTGTGCTGACGGCCAGCTGTGTGGCGGCAACCACGCTGTTCTCGGCGCTATCGCTGACGTTCTGGATCTTTGTTCTGCGTAGCGGCGGCTATATTGCTTAAAAATGCAGAATATCTTAACACAAAACGAACCCCCTTTGCATAGTGTGAAATGAGGGCGGGCGGCAAGCCTGCAACACACAGCAAAGGGGGCTTTTTTATGGCAAATGCAATGCCGGAATATGGCGGAACCGTGCTGCGGCCGGGGGCATCCGGCCCGGATATTGCCCTGGTACAGCGCTGGCTGGGCGGACTGAATGTGGATGGACGCTACGGCACCAGCACCGAAACCGCAGTGCGGCGGTTCCAGCGGGAACAGGGGCTGAAAATTGACGGCCACGTGGGCCGCGATACCTGGGATGCCCTGTACCGCGCCTGGGCGGATAAAAACGGGGAAGGGGAGATCTGGCCCGGTGTTACCATGCGCCGCGGCAGCCGGGGCGCAACCGTGAAAAGCGCCCAGCAGAAATTGAAAACCCTGGTGCCGGAACTGACCACCGATGGCCGTTACGGTGCCAGCACGCGGGAAGCGGTTCTGGCCTGGCAGGTAGTGCATGACCTGAAACCGGACGGCATGCTGGGCCGCGCAACCTGGAACAGCCTGTACGGTGTCACTACCAGAAAAGCATAACAAACGCAAAACAGCATCCGCATGGCGGCCCACGAGCGGGGGGCAGCATACGGATGCTGTTATTTTGTGAAAAAGCAAAGGCAATACCGCACAATTCCCGCCTGACGGCTTAAGCACTGCTCCGGCGGCTGCCGCACCTCGCTCGCCGTATCGGCACTTAGAATTATGCGGTATTGCCCAAAGCCGGAACCATCAAGTAAGAAAAAGCGGAAGAACCAGTGCGACGACCCCAAATACCGCAAACAGCACACCGCCGATTTTGGTGCTCAGGATATAGAAGTCCGACGGTCCGTCTGCCGCATAGGACTTCCACTGCTCTGTCAGCGCCCAGAGCCATTCCGGTTTCAGAAAAATCAGGATACCGCCAACGATAAATGCAATACAGCCGAAAGGGTACCACCATGGCATAACATCGACCTCCCAACAAAATCAAACGGTCTGTGCGGCAAACAGGCGGACGCCCGCTGAGTTATAGCCCCAGCAGTACCGGCACAACATTCAGCACGACCATAACAACAGCAAAAGCAATAAAGCAGCCGTAAATAATCCTGGAGGTTCGACTCGCAGCTTTTTTGATGCAGAACGCCAGAAAAAGGATCCAGACCAGGTATGCCACAACCAGAAACACAAGGTTGTGGGCCAGAAACGCCAAGAAGAACAGCATGTTTACAATTTTAATGCCGTTTTCGGAGAAGAGCAGCTGTTTGAATTTTTCCATGTTTCTCTCACTTTCTGGTCATGTTCCAATGGAATAAGGGCTTTTTTCCAGTATATCAGATAACTGCCTCCTGCGCCACCCCAAAACAAAAAAGCACCCGGAAAAATCCGGGTGCCAGTTCATGATGATATAAGCAGAAATCAGCGCTCTTCCAGCGGCAGGTACTCCTGCGGCTCGCCCAGGTATTTGTAAGCGGGGCGAATGATGCGGTTGGCGTACTCAACTTCTTCTACGCGGTGGGCGCACCAGCCGGGTACACGGGCAATGGCAAACAGCGGGGTGTACAAATCTTCGCTGATGCCCAGCATGCGGTAGATCAGGCCGCTGAACAGGTCCACGTTGGCGCAAACCTTTTTGGGGCCGTGCTTTTCTTCGGCAAAAATCTCCGGGGCCAGGCGCTCAATGCTGCACAGCATGTTATATTCTTCATCGTAGCCTTTTTTGTAGGCAAGGCTGCGGGCGTGGTTTTTCAGGATCTGGGCGCGCGGGTCGCTCAGGGTGTACACCGCGTGGCCCATGCCGTAAATCAGGCCGCTGCCGTCACCGGCTTCCTTGCGGATGATCTTGCGCAGCATCTCGCGCACTTCGCCGTCATCCTCCGGGTGCTCCACATTGGCCAGAATGTAATCCAGCTGGTGCATAACTTTCAGGTTGGCGCCGCCGTGCTTGGGGCCTTTCAGGCGCCGATGGCCGCAGAGATGGCTGCGTATGTATCGGTGCCGGAGGAGGACAGCACACGGGTGGTAAAGGTGGAGCAGTTGCCGCCGCCGTGGTCTGCGTGAACCAGCAGGCACAGATCCAGCAGGCGTGCTTCCTCGTGGGTGAACTTCTGGTCAGCACGGTAGGAGCTCAGAATGTGCTCCGCAGTGCTCTGCCCGGCGATGGGGTAATGGAAGTACATGCTTTCGTGGTCATACACACGGCGCTTGAGCTGGTAGGCGTTCACCATCATGGTGGGCAGCTCGGCAATCAAGTTGATGCTCTGGGTCAGGATGTTGGGCAGGCTCAGATCATCGGCGTGCTCGTCATAGCTGTACATCGAAAGCACGCTGCGCGCCATCTTATTCATAATGTTGGGGGAGGGCGAGTTCATGATCATGTCGTCCGCAAAGCCCTTGGGCAGTTCGCGGTGCTCATCAATCAGCTTGCAGAACCGGGCATACTGTTCCTGGGTGGGCAGTGCGCCAAACAGCAGCAGCCACACCACTTCCTCAAACATGAAGCGGTCGTTCTTGTCGGCTTCGGCGGCCAGAGTGTCAATATCAATGCCGCGGTAAACCAGGCGGCCCGAAATGGGGCGGATGGTGCCTTCGGGCAGTTTTTCGTAGCCAATAACGCTGGAAACATTGGTAATGCCCGCCAGAACACCGGTGCCGTCCGGGTTGCGCAGGCCGCGCTTAACGCCAAGGCGGTCCGCGATGTGGGGGTCAAGATGCTTGTTGTGTGCAATATACTCATTGCACAAAAGTTCAATATCTTCCGGGTCAAGCGCGGAACATCCGGGTAATACATCAGATGCGCCCTCCTTACTTTCCTGCAAAAGCGCCGCTGGGGGCTTTTGCCTGCACTCTATTACCAGCACGTGCAAAAACGGGCACAGCGCCCGCAGTGCGCCCTGCCCGCCGCCATGCGGGCCAAAAAACGCTTCAAAGTGCTGAACAGTTACAATTTTATAGTATTTGAGCGCTGTAGTCAAGCATGAATCTTAAAGAATTGTAAATGTGAACGAAACATGACTTTATAAAATAAAGTTTGAATCCGCAAAATACAGGTGCAACTTTAATGAATTACGTTGACAAGGCTGACCAAAATGGGTATACTCAAACTGTAATATTATTAAAACAAATTTTTTGCAGGTGTGGTTCAGCTTTTGGCAGGTTTGTCTTGCGTTAAGGCGCGGCCCACCGGCAAAAAGCAGTCCGGCAGGGCGGGGTAAACGGCCACGGCACGCCGCATCCCTGCCGCTTTTTTAGAAAGGGGCAAATCGATATGAAGGCAGTTTTGATTCCTGGTGACGGCATTGGCCGCGAAATTGCGCAGAGCGTGCGCAAAATTTCGGATGTTTTGGCAACCGGTATTGAATGGGAAGAATACGCCGCCGGCGCAGAGTACGCCGCAGAGCATGGTGAGCTTTTGCAGCCCGGCGCACTGGATGCCATTGAAGAATACGGCTGGGCGCTGAAAGGCCCCACCGCAACCCCTATCGGCAAAGGGTTCCGCAGCATCAACGTGCAGCTGCGCCAGCGCTTTAATACCTACGCCAACCTGCGCCCCGTGCGCACCCTGCCCGGTGTGCCCACCCGCTTTGAAAATGTGGACCTTGTTATTGTGCGCGAAAACACCGAGGACCTGTATAAAGGCATCGAGTACATGCTGAACGATGAGATCGCCAACGGCGTAAAGCTCATCACCAAGCCCGCCTGCGAGCGCATCTGCCGTTTTGCCTTTGATTACGCTGCCGCCAACGGCCGTAAAAAGGTGACTGCAGTCCATAAGGCTAACATCATGAAGCTGACCGACGGCATGTTCCTGTCCACCTTCCGCGAGGTCGCCAAGGATTACCCCGCCATTGAAGCAGACGACTGCATTATTGACGCCCTGTGCATGAAGCTGGTGCAGAAGCCGGAGCAGTTTGACGTTCTGGTTGCCCCCAACCTGTACGGTGATATCATCAGCGACCTGTGCGCCGGTCTGGTGGGCGGCCTGGGCTTTGCCCCCTCTGCCAACATTGGCGCCAAGACCCGCATCTATGAGGCTGTCCACGGCTCCGCCCCCGACATTGCAGGCCAGAACAAGGCCAACCCCAGCGCCATCCTGATGGCATTTGCCATGATGCTGAACGACCTGGGCATGACGGATAAGGCCGCCAGGTTGAACGCCGCCATTCTGGCACAGGTTGCCGAGGGTAAGGCTGTTACCGCGGATATTGGCGGTACCGCCACCACCACCGAATTTACTGACGCTGTTGCGGCACGGCTGTAATAAAGCCGTCTTGCAGGAAGGAGCATGAAAATGAAACTGCACGACCACGGCGTGTACCTGGTCAACGGCCAGCTGACCGATACCGCACCGGCCCATGTGACCGAAGCAGAGGCCCGCAAGGGCACCATGCTTACGGCATTCTGAAAGCCCATAACACTGCGCCGGATATGAAAGACCTGCGCATCAAGTTTGATTCGATGACTTCCCACGATATTACTTATGTGGGCATCATCCAGACGGCGCGCGCCTCCGGCATGGAAAAGTTCCCCCTGCCGTATGTGCTGACCAACTGCCACAACTCTCTGTGTGCGGTGGGCGGCACCATCAACGAGGACGACCATCAGTTTGCCCTTTCCGCTGCGCATAAATACGGCGGCATTTATGTTCCGCCCAACATGGCAGTTATCCACAGCTATAACCGCGAGATGATGGCAGGCTGCGGCCGCATGATCCTGGGCTCTGACTCCCATACCCGCTATGGCGCACTGGGCACTATGGCCGTGGGCGAAGGCGGCGGCGAGCTGGCCAAACAGCTGGTGGGCCGTACCTATGATATGGCCATGCCCGGCGTGATCTGCGTTTACCTGACCGGCAGGCTGAACCCCGGCGTTGGCCCGCATGACGTGGCGCTGGCCCTGGTTGGCGCAACCTATGCCAACGGTTATGTGAAGAATAAGGTCATGGAGTTTGTTGGCCCCGGCGTTGCCAGCCTTTCCGCAGACTGCCGCAACGGCATTGACTGTATGACCACCGAGACCACCTGCTGGTCCAGTATCTGGCAGACCGATGGCGTGACCGAGGAATACCTCGCAGGCCATGGCCGTGCCGATGCTTATAAAGAGCTGAAGCCAGCCGATGTTGCCTATTACGATGCTGCATCGAGCTGGATCTTTCCAAGATCGAGTGCATGATCGCACTGCCCATGCATCCCAGCTATGCTTACCCCATCCGCGAACTGAAGGCAAACGCCAAGGATCTGCTGCATGAGATCGAAACCCGCGCCAATGAGCAGCTGAGCGGCAAGGTCAAGATGGATCTTGTCAGCAAGGTGCGCGCCGACGGCAGCATTTATGTGGATCAGGGCATTGTGGCTGGCTGCTCCGGCGGCACTTATGAGAACCTGTGCGCTGTGGCTGACATCCTGCGCGGCAAGAGCTGCGGCAACGGCGAGTTCAAGTTCAGCGCTTACCCGGACAGCATGCCCACCTACCTGGAGCTGGTCAAGAACGGCGTGGTGGCCGATATCGTTTCCGCTGGCGGCATCTTCCGCGAATGCTTCTGCGGCCCCTGCTTCGGCGCAGGTGATACCCCGGCCAATGGCGAGTTCAGCATTCGCCACACCACCCGCAATTTCCCCAACCGCGAAGGCTCCAAGCCCGGCGAGGGTCAAATCTCCGGCGTGGCGCTGATGGATGCCCGCTCCATTGCGGCTACCGCAGCCAACGGCGGCATTCTGACCGCAGCCAGCGAGGTTTGTGACCACGACTACACCGCACCCAAGTATCACTTTGACCGGGGTGTGTACGATAAGCGTATCTATAACGGCTGGGGCAGCCCCGAACCGGAAACCGCCCTGCGCTTTGGCCCCAACATCAAGGATTGGCCGCAGCAGCCGGAACTGACGGATGACCTGCTGGTCAAGATTGTCAGCTACATCACCGACCCTGTCACCACCACCGATGAGCTGATCCCCTCCGGTGAGACTTCTTCCTTCCGCTCCAACCCGCTGCGCCTGGCAGAGTTCACCCTGTCCCGCAAGGACCCGGCCTATGTCGGCCGCGCAAGGCAGTCAAGGCTCTGGACGAAGCCCGCACCGCAGGCACTCAGCCGGAAGAAGTACAGGCTGTGTATGCCGCGCTGGAAAAGGCCGGTTACAAGCCGAACGCCGCAGCCACCAACATTGGCTCCGCCATCTTTGCCAATAAGCCCGGCGATGGCTCCGCACGTGAGCAGGCGGCTTCTTGCCAGCGCGTGCTGGGCGGCGCGGCCAACTTTGCCAAGGAGTATGCAACCAAGCGCTACCGCTCCAACTGCATCAACTGGGGCATGTTGCCCTTCCTGGTGGAGGACCCCGGCGTGTTTGAACTGGGCGACTGCATCTACCTGCCCGGCGTGCGCAAGGCTCTGCTGGAAGCTGCCGATACCATGCCCGCCGTGGCTGTTAAGCCCGATGGCAGTGTGAAGGAGTTCACCGTAAAGCTTGGTGCCCTGACCGATGCCGAGCGCCAGATCCTGGCCGATGGCTGCCTGATCAACTACTACAAAAATAACTGATTGATTTAATGTTTCAAAACGCCTCCCGGCGGACCGTGGGTCCAGGCCGGGAGGCGTTTTTTTCGCTTGGAAAAAGCGTTGAGTTAAAAAAAGAATAGTGAATCATTGTGGTGGACCGCGGCACAAAACATGCCGCTCAAAAAATATTAGGCGATTTGAGCCTTTTTGAAAATGTGAGACGAACAATGAAAAAAGTAGGGCGCGATGCCCTCATCGCGCCGCAGAGAAACGTAAAGCAGTTGACGCAAACCCGCAAATCATCTGTAGGGGGACGATGACGAGCATCGTCCCGTGGCGGTTTGCCCAATGCGGGACCATTGAAAAAAAGTATTGCCTATTTAGGTTGGCGGGCGCACAATGTGCGCCCCTACGGGTGAGATGCCAATAAATGCCCGACATAACACATAAAAACTGCAATATAAAAATCACCCGCATACCGCTCCACCACCCCGCATATAAAATCCATAATAAACCCAACCCCGTTTCCAATTCCTAATTCCTCATTGCTTGCGCCCAACTCCTAACTCCTCCCTCCTAACTAAAACTGGGGTGTTCACTATGCTTCTTCCTCTCCTCATGACAACCATCGCCGGTCTGTCCACTGGTCTGGGCGGGCTGATTGCGGCGCTGTTCCGGCCAACGCCAAGGCTGATGGCGTTCTGCGGCGGCTTTGCCGGGGCGGTCATGCTGACCGTCAGTTTGGCGGACCTGGCTCCGGCGCTGCTGGATTTTTACGGGGCGCTGCTTTCACCCTTTGGCTGTGGGGCTGCGGCTGCGGCACTGCTGCTGGGTGGTATGCTGGCAGCCTGGCTGTTGGCCTGTGCTCTGCCGGACGAGGATACACTGGCCGACCATTTTGGCTCCCGCACCCAGGGCTCTGCCATGCGGGCTGCGCTGGTAACGGGGGCAGCCCTGCTGTTGCATAACCTGCCGGAGGGCATTCTGACCCTGCTGACCAACGTCTCGGACCCGCAGCTGGGGGCGCGCACGGCACTGGCGATTGCCCTGCACAATATCCCGGAGGGATTGGCTGTTGCGGTGCCTTTTGCCTGCGCCACCGGCAGCCGGGCCAAGGGTGCCGTGGCTGCGCTGGTATCCGGCCTTGCGGAACCGGCGGGGCCGTTTTGGCGGCACTGGTGCTGGCCCCACTGTTGCGCCGGGACTTTTGAACGGCATTGTGGCTGTGGTGGCGGGCATTATGCTGTGGGTGGCGGCTGCCCAGCTGCTGCCCGCGGCGTTTGAACCGGCGTGGCGCAAAATGGGGGTGACAGGCTTTTGCGTGGGGGTGCTGATGATGATTCTTGGCATTGCAGCGTTGGCTTGATTGTGGTATACTATAACCTGTATTTGTCTGGGGTGCAAATAGTGCCTGGAAACCATGCAGGGGAGGGAAAATATCCATGCCATACCGCCGCAGCTGCGCCGCGTGCGCACTGGCAGCCGCGCTGCTGCTTTCCGGCTGTTCTGCCGTAACCGGCAGCGATGTGGAATCCCTGCTGCGCGCGCCGCAGGCTTCCGGCGAGACGAGCGCCGTACAAAAGGCGCTCAACAGCGCCCTTGGTGTAACCGCGACCCTGAAATACCCTGCCAGCGGCGATTTTCTTTCCCCTCTTTTGTTTGGCGATTGGGATGGTGACGGCCAGGATGAAGCGCCGTGCTGTACACGCTGGATGCCTCTGCGGGCAATGTGTACCTGGCTGTTCTGGAACCGACCGAGGAAAACGGCTGGCGGGTGACGCAGACGGCAGAAGGGCTTTCCAGCGAGGTGGAAAGCGTGAACACTGCCCATCTGCGGGATGAAAATTCCTTGCAGATCCTTGTCGCTATGCCAGCGCCCAGGGCGACCGTTATATGGTGGTGTATCTGTACACCGAGGATGGCCTGCAGATCATCATCAAGCAGGCATACACCGAAATGATCCTTGCCAACCTGACGGGCGGAGAGGGCACCCAGGATTTGGTATTGGCCCTGCCCGCTGAGCAGGAGGGCGGCGGCTTGAACCTGCAGCTGCTGACCAACACCGAGGATGGCTTCCGCTCTGCCCAGACCCTTGCGATTGGTGATTACAGCGGCTGTGCGGCCCTGCACGCGGGCATTGGTGCGGACGATGGCAACTATCTGGTGGTGGATGGCTGGACTGGTGCTTCCGGCACCAGTCTGGCAAGCTCTATTGTAGTGTATGACCCGAAAACCCGATTTTTGCAGACCTACCGCCCGGCGGGCGTGGCCAACCTGACTAAAGCGACCCTGCGGTATGACGCCGCACTGGTCAGCACCGATCTGGACGGCAACGGAACGATCGAGATTCCCACGATGATCGATGACGGCGCAAAATTTCCACCGGAATGGACAAGCGGCTGCGCTTTATCCTGTGGCGGGATTTTGCCGCGGAGGATGAGACCGGCAGCCACTTTGGTGTGTATGACAGCGAGTACAGCTTCTTTCTGGCGCTGCCGGAATCCATGCACGGCTCGGTGCTGCTGCGCACCAACCGGGATGGCAGCGGTTGGATGGTGTGCAACCGCGAGGGTACCACAGTTTATTGCGAACTGCGCCTGACCGACCCCGCCAAAGAAACCCAAACCCCGGACATCGACGGGGAACAGACCGAAGCCGGGGAGTACCGCCGCATTGCCAACATTGGCAGCCAGCAGCTGCAGGCCCGCGTGGTGACCCCGTATTATGGCCTGAGTATTGACGATATCATCCACGGAACAACCGTGTTCCGTTAAAAAAACTAAGGCAAC